>OMLO01001269.1_pt1 | contig 19090 bp, 11 predicted proteins | sample 1674811 | NCBI WGS metagenome assembly OMLO01 (sample SAMN06265003, study PRJEB25207) | coral metagenome | isolation source: Coral host | place: Mexico:La Bocana,Puerto Morelos, Mexico | collected 2008-11-13 | reverse complement strand
TTTCTTTCTAAAAGTCCCCCCAAAAAATGATTTTCAATCAATTAATTACAGAAGAGCCAAAATATCAAGCGAAAGCATTGATTGTAGCAACGGATACGATTAACAGCGGGGGCAGCTGTAGGGGTAACTATTCCTAGTAATGATGATGATAATGAAATGGATGATGATGAGGACGAAGACGACAACAACGACGAAGACGAAACATGTATTTCGTCGAGATGCGAGATGACATGCTTCTGTTGCATAACTAGCCCAACAATATATTCTGTTCACGAACACGGCTTTGAATCGACTTAGCTTTGGGGTGTTAACAGTGGGAAGAGTTACATTCCATGGGCTGCATATTGATTTCGATGGCTACATAAATGCTGTCTATTTTGATTCATCAACGGTAATATTCGAATGAATCAGCTACGCGAATTTAACATTAACGCACACGCGATAACAAATGTTGGCTATTATTTCGTGGTTCCACCGTAGAAAACTCTATATATTATTGTACTTCACAATGCAACAAACTAGCTTTTCGCTTAAACACTACCAGAAATTTTAGGATGAAATTTGAAGGCAAATGCTACTCTAGTTCTGTTTACAGAAACTGCCGCTGTCACGCGAGGTATCAACAAATCTTAGTTCGTGGGAGGGACACTACACCTTTATCACCGAAAATAACCATAATGTAATATGGCAAATAGATAATAATTCTGTTCTTCTGAGCACTTTCCCATATTACCTGACGAGGAATATCAAGAACGGGATATTAGACACCAGAACGATTTCTTTACTTGAAAAACCACACAGTGGAGATGGGAGGTGAGCGGGGGGGCAGGGAGACAAGGAGAAGAAGAGGAAGGGGGGGGGAGAGGAAGAGGTTGGTTTGCCTTTCGCACATCCATGCATGATAAAGAGTGATCGAAAACTATAACCTAACTTACGTCTGTCATAATATCAGCATCTTAAGAAATTTATTTGTTCAAGTGGTAGGAAGAAGTATGTTGGCAAGTGAGCGTTTGCTTGTTCAATTGCAGACCATTCTGAACATAAAACATACCTCTATGCTTGCCTGTTATTGACAAACAGATGACGAACCTTGATCATAAAACATTATCTGACTTCTTCTTTATTATATGGGAATATCAGCAGCTAAAAATGTATTTGAACAACTTCTTTGCTGACGTCGACGGACATATTTTGCCTCATTAACACACCACTTCGCGTATAGAAAGTATCATGTTAGATATGATGACTCCAAACAGTTACGAATCACTAATTGATGAAATTTCTAGTTCGCAATTAAGGTGTAATAGTAAAGGAGATATTGGCTTTCAAAATTTCTATGTGATACTCATACATTCTCTGTAAAAAAAAATTTGAATTTTTTTAACAAACGTCGCACAAAAATTGTTTAAAAATCCACCGGGCTACAATTTCTTTATTCAGAGTTGACATTTATGTAGCTCCATCAGAGCGCATATGCTAACGAGGCAAATATGTTATTCCGTCATTGAACGGGTTTTCATTTGCCTTAGCAATTTATTCAATCGTCGACGGACAAAGAAGTATCCAGGGACCAATCAGAGCGCTCCGAACCTTGTCACGTGAGATGTTTGCCATCAACGTGCCCCATGTCGCTTAGCAACATGCTCTGAATTCTCGCACTGAGTGCTGACGTTTGTCCTGTACTGCCGCTTCAGTTTCTCTTTCTGTGTGTCACTAGATGACATATCAGTGATTTATAAAATTTCTAAGCTGGGTAGCTACAGCTGAGTCCAGGCACTCCATGAGGTACTGGAAAGTTTCCTGTCCATAAACAGAGTGACACTCGTGAAGTTTGTCCCGCACGAACATCCACAGAGGGTAACAATGAACTGGGTCAGATAAACATAACTGGAAAAAGGAGAATTTTAAACATATTACATTGTAATCAACACAAGTTGCAGTAGCTTTCGGTATCTTATAAATTTCACAGTAGTCTATTTTGGGTGCATGGGGCAGATACGAAACGTTTGAATGGGCCATTTCCGACTTGCCTTTTTGCTTTTTAGTCAAAACGAGTCTTCCTGCGAAACTGTTCCTATGAAATGTTTTCGGCCTATAGGTTCTTTTTTATGCAAATGAAACTGATTTTCATGTGAAAGGTTTCTCACGAGGACCCGTTTGGAAAAAGACTGTATGCGAATCGACCGAGTTAGGTAGGAATCCTATCGCTACGAACCGTCCTTGGGTAACGTCTGTCGTCCGTTTGGTGATACGACTTGAAGTCATTTGCACAGGGCTAAGTTTGAGAAGTCAGCATTTATTGAACAGCCAAGAAAGTTTCTTTTCCTTTAGGAGCATCAAATTGATAATTAACTGCTAACTGCTCATTTCACGTCCGAAACAACTCACAACAGCTTCTTTTTGACTATTCATTTCAAGGACTCTACCTTTCGTTTTCTTTTGTGTTCCTCAGAGTGAGCCTCATCATCATCGTTATCACCGCCAAACAGCACTAAGCAACTAAGGAGAAAAAAAACAAACCGTCATTAAGGAAGAAGAAACAGATAAGTACAATAGAGAATGCTTTGCCGCTTTACAGGAATCCTTACTCAGTATGTGTGTCGCCATCCTCAACTCTGTGGATCTCGTGCAGGACATCAACAGCAGCGTCCACAATGATTCCAAACTTGTCCATGACACACTTAGTACTGCAAAGTAGAGGAGAAAAGAATACCACTCTTGGGTTGTACAGACTGTCAACGATATCCATATAAAGTCCGTTCCTTTAGTGTTCCAACTCCCAGCAAATAATTTCTACAACGTCTTATTCTCTAGGAAATAGGGTTTTAAACCTTTCACCTCTAAGATGACATATCTGTTGTGTCCTTCAAGTCCGAGTTGTTGAAAATTTTTTACAATTCATTCCACAAATCAAACGCTTTTTAATCCTTGATTAGCCACAACATGCAAAAGAGAGAAAAAAATGTTTCTTTCATAACAACTTTTTTACGACGCATACTTTGCGGATATATATGGGAGGCGCGGTGGCCTTAGGGTTAGTGTGCTCGACTCCGGATCGAGCAGTCCGGGTTCGAGCCCTGACCAGCGAGGATTAGAAACATTCCTAGTCACTTAATGCTACAGAACCCGGGGTAAGCTCCAGCCTAATGGGCCACTTGGCTTGTATGCCGACTTTACCTTTACCTTACTGTGACACATGCACCAAATAGACCTTTTTAGCTTGGGCGGTTTGTTTTCCCATTACAGACCACGTGATATTCCCTAGAGGACTTTTCGTTTATCCGCATAAAATTTATTCATTTATACACACGCGACTATTTGAAAATTTGAAAGCAAGAATTCTCAAGAGAATCATCACGTGGTCCGTAATGGGGCAACAAACCGCCCAAGCTAAAAAGGTCTATTGAGCTAAACTGAGCAATATTTGATGTGAAGCACTCAAATTGAAAGAAGCTTAGTCATAAACGTTAAACAAATAGTACAAAAATGGGGAATGTAAACAGACACTTCGGGATAACCTCTTCAACTGTGTAAAAAAATTACCAATGAAACGAATCTGTCTGGTTTGAAATAGATACTGTGGCATTTTAGGCCTGACAAGGGGCTATGGTCTTCCATTCCTATAACGTTTCGAATGAGACTATTATAATAATTGATTTGAAGAGGTAGTGTAACAATGTTTAAAATGTTTCGCCACCAATATCAGCGAATTGAAACACGGTGAAACCGTGACATAATCATACTTCACATTCAATGGTAACAGCGTGACCAGTGATAGCACAGTGAGTTTTCGTCGTTCAAGTCGCGTCATGCAATCCATCTGCAAGGTAATAGGAAATACGGCCACTGAAAAATATCCTTTTATGTTCATAGTCTGTCAGTAATCTTTTCAATGCGTCTGAAAGCTTGTTAACAAAAATTCAAGAAATAATAATCGGCTGATGTTTTTCTCTACATGATCGTCTACTATCGTAAAATCCCGGGCTCATAACTTGGAGGCGGCGGAGCAAAAAATTCGAGGAGGAGAAGTTAAAACCGGAGTACGAAAATATTCAAGTAGAAACGTTTGCGAGCTCAGTTGCTAAAACGATTTGAATGGTCATCAAAAACAGCATTGCAGAAACTCAACTCAGTATATTCTGTAACATTGAACGTTTCAATGGGAAGCGACAGCGACATTTTGATCAGTTTGCTGTCAGTGCTTACTTTTTCTAACCAAATGTCGAGCAGCTGACTCAAAACCTCAGTGACCTGAAAGATAAAAACCACTCAAGGTTAGTATTTGGATTACACTGATATTCAACTCTGAATGTCCTACGACAAAAGTACAGTATATCCTACAGAAAATGTTTCAAACGTCAAAGTAGCTACCACTACAAGAAAGGCGTCTCCTATACATTTTCCTCTGATCCCGTCTGTATACTTTTGCTGAGGTCTGGTTACTCTACTTGTCCACCAGTTTGGTTTAGGTGAGACAACCAGCCTTAAGGAGAACCACCGAGATTGAAGAAGACATGTTACAGGCTTTAATTTCACATCTGCTCTGAAGTTGTGTGTACAACTGCGATGATCAATCACGTCTTCATATCTTTCTCCGCAGTTCAAATATATGATCTTTCATACATTCACTTGTATTCTTCACCTTCTACGGGTATATTACGAACTCAAAAGCCCTGACCAGCTCCCATTTGGCTTTTAGCTCAGTTGTTAGAGCACCGCACTGGTATCGCGTAGGTCTTGGGTTCGAATCCCGTTCAGGAATGAATTTTATTCAAGCTTTAATTTCATAACTACTTAAGTTGTGCGTACAACTGCGATGATCAATCACGTCTTCGCATGTTCCATTGTTAGACAGAATAAAGCGCTAGTGTACCGCTCGCGAGTGGTTATAGAACAACCAACAGGGAGGGAGTTAGTAAAAATGGTCTTGTTACCTTAAGTTGGTATATATATATGACTGAGAAAATTACTTCAATGGGATTGGCTGAGAGCAGGTTAATTTAATGGTTAATTTTTTTTTTTTCATTTCAGTTCAAATTTATGCGCGCGTTCGTAATTTGCCCATATAATAAATGAGAGTAACCAAATGAATGCAAGCGCAATTAACGCTTTACTCTATTCGTGATTTTTTTTTAAGAAGTATTCAATTGTCAAACGTAGTGTCATTTGTACGGTTACCTTTACGAATACCTCTTGGCAATTACGAAGACGAAATGCGCGGGCTGGCGACATACTGTGCGACCTGGAGGGACCTGCTCAGGACTAAGCCGGGAAGAAAGACTTGGAAAGGACATATGAAGAAGGCTTTTCCAATCTTTATTTTCTCTTACCTGTTTGCTAAGCTGCTGAGCTACATTCTCAACAATGTGGACAAAGGCAGAATAATTGCGCAAAATGATTTCTCCAATTATACACAGGTAGATCACTAGCAGAGGAGTGTGTTCCTAAACGAAGAAGATCACTAATTTATTAGATTGCAAGGGGGAAAACGGTAAATTGAAATATCCAAATCGAACCTAACGAGAATTTTCTGGCCAATGAGCACTTTGTGCACTTAAACTTTTAAGTCGATCAGCCTTTAAAAAAATTGCAATCAGAGTAATAATGTGAAAAGTCTGCATTTATCTACTACATATGTCATTACACCACTTTCAAGGAACTTCAAACAAACGAACTGAAGGACAAGACTTTTTTAACTTTGCTCATTTAAGTTGCAACATAACTATAAATAAAACGCTAGAAATTAAAGTTTCTAATCTAAACCTTTTGTGTATGAATGGGAAACGAAAATTGCAAACACATTACTTAAACAGGCTCTTCGATACGCGTTGTTCGATGTTTTCTATAAACAAACATTTACTAGTTCGTTTGCTCTTTGTTCACTCAAATAAGTCGAGAACAAACAGCCTTGCTGCGTTGAGGAACTTTACCTCTCCTTCAAGAATCATGTGAAATATTTTCAGCAAGACTGGCAAGTAACGCTCAGTACCAGTGAGAGGGGAGACTTTGACTACTGTCTCAACAACCTGTCAGGATAAAAAAAAAAAGAAAAAAAATAAGAAAGGACAAAGAAATGGAAACATAGGAAGTTAGCATCATAGAGAACTTTTCACTTGAGGACTAAGCCGTAAGTATAAAGCTTCCATTGGCAGTAGGGTAAAAGGTAACGCGCCAAGTGGCCCATCACGTCGGAGCTTATCCCGGTTTCTGTAGCATGAAGCCACTAGGAATATTTCTACTCCCCCCTGGATGGGATGCTAGTCCATCGCAAGGTTACTCCCAGCATTAAATTCGCCGGTACCCATTTATGCAGCTGGGTGGAGAGAGGCACTGTGAGAGTCAAGTGTCTTTTAGCAGTAGCCATTACAAACTATTCATTTACTTGTAATAGCGAAAACGCGTCTGGAAAAATAAAAAATAAAAAAATTAACACTTTTTTTTAAACTATTTCCTACCCTGGAGAGAATAATTCCGCCCTCTTCTTTTATGTTTCCAAGCATTCTCAAGCAAGCATCCACTACAGGCGCACTAAAATTCTACAAGAACCAAAAGGGGGAAAAGTGAAAATAAATGAAACTAAAAGAAAGGGATCATTGAAAGACGGTACAATATACACAAACAAAAATACTTTTAATACCAAACCTGAAGGAATTCCCTCTGATCCAACAGAACATAAGATTCGATGATAGCAAAGCATGTTCTGAGGTTCTCAGAGCCTAATTCTGCAAGTAAAGTGAATTATAAGATTTGCGCAACTGAACGACAAAGAGAGAGGCAGAGAAGGCAAGAAGTCAAAACTAAGCCCAAATCAGCAGTTGTTTTCTTAAATAAAACAATCTGAACAGTATCAAAAAATGCTGGCCTTTTCGACAGTCATGACAAACTTTTCATCTTCTCGAATTACCTCCCCATCTATTATTGACGTTATCAATTTTACTGACAGATCTGTGATACCTCATTGCTTAAGGCTTCCTCAAGCTGCTACGACAAATTTTGAAAAGAAGGATTGTGAAAGTAAAAGATCTTGCCTATGGAAAAAAAAACAAACAATAACCCTCCCCCGGGTGTAACTCCAGTTCTGGATTTATGTTTGAAATACCAGCTGTAAAATAAAATGACAATAGGGTGAAAGTGTGTGTCCCCCATGCACACGGCGGGCTACGCGCTCTCTGACACACAGTTAACAGCTGATGACGCAACTACAAACCTTTTCCACTCACCTAGTAAAGATGGCATATTGACAAACAACTGCAACAACTCAGGGGTCATACAAGATGCATTTACCAAGACATTGTGCCTGAGAACAAGACAAATCTTTTGTGAACGAGCTGTATTAAACTCGACATTACCGGCATATTAAACGTACGTTATCGTTAGTTGGAATTGTGGCGAGAAAATGTAGCCATCGGCTATAGTTGCTACAAACGATGCGAAATCAATCAAGTTTAAAGTTTACTTATTTCATTTTTGCCAACTTTCTGTTAGATCACGTTTCAGTTTCAGAATCGACAACATGTGACTACAATTTACTGACAATCTTCCTATTTCGACTTCCAAACCACCAAACCGCTTTTATCGAAACGTAAAAGGTCTGCCATAGGCATGCAATACTGATATTCGACAATTTCCTCTCTAATCTAGGAGGTTTCTCGGGTATTGTTATATCAGGGCAACTCTATAGGAAGAGATCTATCTTCAAGGAGACACAACACCTTACCACAGGTCCAATCCATCCTCCATTAAGTACACGTGTGCTGGCTAGATTGAAACACAACACAACCTGGTCAGTGACAGTTGTAATGAAAACACAGAATTGTAAAACTAAATGCGATATGCTCTAGTCGAGGCACGAGGCAGATACTGTTCCTTCAGTAAATCAGATTCAACAATAAAGAGTTTGCTTTTGCATCGTTTCCCATACTCGACACCAGTTAGATTTTTTGAAACTATTGACATAGATTGACATGGAGTGATACCTGAGAAACATCTGTGCTGAGCTGAATCAAGGGTACTAGAAAAGAGTACATGCTTCTACTTGACGCGCCCAGGCCCTAGAAAACAAAAAATAATTATAGAGTAATGCCACTATGAAACAGCAATAACAGAAAACTTGAAGTTTGTCATGTTACGACTGAGAAAATTAATCGTTTCAGTTCTCAGAATTTTTAATGGTTTCTTCTTAGTGACTGGTGGCACATCAAAATAGAATATCAAGTTGTTGATGATTTTCCTTATCCTCGTTTCCTGTCTTCCAGGTAAAAAACACAATAAAAAGTAAAAAATACAAATTACTGGTTTTCACGACTAAAACTATAGTTTACACAACACATACCGCGCGTATTATTTTATTTGAACCGAGAAATCATAGTATTTTAGGGTGCTGTAGATACCCCTTGGATCTCCTAATGTGAGTAAGCAAAATCGTTTTTGAAGCCCAAACACAGGAACAGTTCACCTTTGTTCTACCGACCGAGTTAGGAGGCCAGACTAGAACAGATTGTTAAAACTAAGATGGCAAATCGTGGTTAGGCAGATGCAAAAGACACATTTTCAATACAATGTTTAATCAACCACTCTAAGTAACACTGATTATAACCATGATTTTATTTCCGTAAGAATTGATTTTCAAACCTCCACAAGGTGGGCCATGGTAGACACTATTGCACATCGAAGCATGTTGTGGTCCCCTGATGCTTGCCACAGTTCAGGGAGGTAGAGCGACAGTGAAGCAGCAAACGGTTGAACCTTTGGAGAGAAAATAAAATTACTGAGACAAGTGAGAAAAACGACAGAAACAAATTGTAAAGGTTGAACCAGTAGAACGTAATTGTTTCCATGACTTGGCAGAATTTGGTAAAAAATCAAAGATTGCCTTTATGTTTATGTAGTGTAAGAAATCACTTAAGTATTCTACGGATGAAAACGGTTTTTTCATGACAAATAACAACCTGACAAAGTACAGGAAATGTTATCCTTACCTTGTTTCCAATCCGTTGAATAAGTAATGAAAGTACATACAGGACATGCATCTAAAAAAATATTTATATAGCAATTACATGTTACGACATGAATTTTAAAGTCAGATCGTTTTAGTTTGTGATATTCCATGGCAGCTTGATTATCCAAAATAAATATTCAATTGCATCCTTCACCTTCTACGGGTATATTACGAACTCACAAAGTGACCAGCTCTCAGATACCTTGATAGCTCAGTCGGTAGAGCACTACTCATGGGTTCGAATCCCTTTCAGGCCTGAAACTTTTTCAGGCTATAATTTCGAAACTGCCTAACAGGTGTGCGTATAACTGCGATTACAAATCACGACTTCATACTTTAAACCTCTGTGGCTTCACATTTTGTTGACAAGGACCTCTCAGGACCTAATGACTTTTACACAAAATACTCTTATTTGTTAATAAATGTTTTTTTTTTTAACACGCTGCAAACCGACAAACCGACTATTGGGAAACGTTACTCTAAGACTAGACTGTCCGAAAAGGAACGTGTACACAATATCTAAACAACAGTGGGCAATTACCAATTCTTGCACTTTTATCTTTATAAAAAAGCTTGTTAGCAAACACAAGTCCGCCAAGCTATAGACTGAAATGCAAGAAGCTTGTTAGCAAGCACAAGTCCGCCAAGCTAGACTGAAATGCAAGAAATCCCAGGTTTTGAACAGCAAGGCGGACTCCACAGATTTTTTTTTATTATTCTAGAGCTAAGAGAACTCATCTGTAAGTATTTGGCTTTCTTAAAAACATTTTCAATGTGATTTGGATTGTGATCGCTTTTTCTTCTTGATATAATAAATTATTATCCTTCTATTCCGTTCCTTGAAATATTGGTGAATTGTTCTTCCAGTCTAAAACATGTTCAGGAATCAAACAAATTCTTTATTTAGACAATTTAGACATAATGATCAGATGATAATGGCACTTTAAGTTAATCAAGTTACCTTTGTATCACAATCCTGGGTGCACTTGAGAAGATGAAAAAGTGAACCAAAGCTGTCATCCAAAAACTGCGAATTAAAGTGCTAAACATTCAGGAGCAGGAATAATTATTGAGACATGTTGAAAACCCAAAGGGTCAATAATGAATGAATACCCAACAAGACCAAAGGCAATCAATTAAATGACTTATCTTCGATGTTAAAGTGTTCATGTATTAAAGTTACTGGGAGTTTTAGCATAGTAGTGCCAAAGTCATGACCTCTTCAGTCCTTTGTTTTACAAGTTATAGTCCCGTTCCCACTAAATGAAAGTTAGTCTGACTATGTGCAAGACTAGGTGACTGGTCAGACTAGCATGCAAAGCCACTAGAAGCATTACTGCACTTCTGAATGGGACTCCTTTCAATTGTGGCTACCCTTTGCCCAACCCTATAAATTTACTAAAGCCCAGTTACTACCCCTTAGCGGCGAAAAGTACTCTACGAGTCCTGTGCCTTGCCCAGTGTCTACACCTGAACTGCTCAACATGTAGTCCAGCATTAACACCACTTCACCTCCTGGGTACAAGTAATGAGTTACAAAAAGGCTGCATAATTGTGGGGGTATATACCATCAACACAGCGGCAGATCACCTTGAGTGGATCTTTTTGGCAATAACTCTAATAGAGAAATGGAAAACATGTACCGTGTTTCCATCGAGTTATAGAAACACGAGTGAAAGTTCGGGAGAACGAGAAATACGGCTTTTTCGAGTTCTCCCAAACTTTCACGATTGTTTCTATAGCTCAATAGAAACACGGTGAACATGTTTTCCACCGTATTGCCAAGAATGTCCTAAGCACAAATATCACGTTGCACTTTGTACCATAGCACCTATCATGTTATAATTACATCAGATGCACTTACCTGAAGGAAATCTTCAAGAACAAAATCAACATCGTCTATAGTTGCGTAAAGTCAAGGAAGCTTACAAAAACATCAGGGTATAAATAGTTATTTAGCTTTGGTCAAAATGTCAACTCTATTTGTACAGTGTGCTAACCACTAGGGAACAGCACCCACTCCTTACGAAATCTAAACGGGAAAATAAAGCGATGAAAGAGGATATCAATCTTGAGTGTATTTGCTGCAGTCAGACGAACCTGTGGAGGCAAAACAGTTTCAAGCATGTCTACCTTAATTGGATTACAGTATGATGGTGTAAAGAAAGTATGTATGTTAACTTGTTCTTTTGTGTCTGCTAAAACTAGGTTGTGTGCCTTTGGGATGATGTGAATCAGGACCAGTGATGAAAGATCACTCAGATCATGGTACATCAAAGAAATGATGACTCCACTCTTGTAACGAATTCATCAGCTCCTTCAGCATGGATCACTGATCCTGCTCCATATAACTCTAAAAAATTAACCCCCTTTTTTTTTTTTTTTTTACAGTAGGTCTTATATATGATTACAGTCACATTTACATGCTTAAAATTTACCCCACGCCTCATTTACATGAAATTTTCTCAAATCCTTGTCACCTTCTTATTCTTTTCATTTTTGCTATTTTGGAATTTCATTCATAATAAAATTTCTAAATAAGCTACATGCAAAGGGCAATTGACAGGTTAAAAAATTAATAACTTTATAACTTTTAATATAATCAATAAACAAGAGATAATAGCTTCAAAATAAAATTGTCTACAAAAAGGTCAAGTGTTGCATGTCTCAAGAAAAAAACATATGCTGGCATTCATTTGTAAAATATGTTTGCTTGACTTGGATGATGCCAGATGACTACCTACATCCAGTTTAAGTATCAGGTACTTTTGTCAGCTTGACGACTGACATGCTGTAGTTTTTACACTACTTCGCCACCTTAATGAACATTGGTTACCTTAAGGAAAGTCTACCACACCACTAGTCTGGCCTTAATCACATTCCCAGGATCTCTGGGTAAGAAGGGGTTGGTCTGACCTTTCAGGACCCTAAATATCTAAAGGACCTCACAGGATGCAAGCTTGAACTTCTTTGTCAACGTCATTGCTCACCACTAAATCTTCTTGAGCGTTCATCAGTTTAAGGAGGACTTGATATAACAGAGGCCTAGTTTGAGGAGCAAATTTAACATTTATCCACTGTCCAGTCATCCAGATGATGCGGCGATGAAGAATCTTGTACCTTGAATGTGCAACACAATAATAACTATCATACTTAACAGTTAAAACTAAAAACAAATTTGTTTCTTTGGCTTATTCATCAAGACACATGGATACAGCAAAGGCAAGGGCTGTATGACTGACGAGTGTAAGGTTAAAAAAAAAGACACTGTGATACATGCAGCTCTTTCATTTAGTGACTGAACGAAACAAAAACAAACAATGTCAAAAACATTAAATGGACTCATAGCTTGTTTTTAGTTGAACTACAGGGTCTTACTCCAATAAATGCTTAGAACTTGTAGAGGTCACTGACACATACCTAGCGGAAGAGTTGTTCAATTCATTAAGTAGTTGGGTGGTAAACCACTGATCAAAATCAATCTCATCAAAAAGGTCATATGATGCTAGTCCACAGGCATTATAAACTGAAGGAAATTACAATAAAAAACCTTTAATAAATAATAAATTATTTGATTTCCAAAGTAACCTTTAAGCTAGCTTAGGGTATAACATCAAACAAAACATAATGCATTGGTCAATATAGAAGAAATGACCTGTAAGTATCAATACAATATATTCATACACTGTGATTTTGAATATTTAGAGCGATGAAAATTTCTTATCTTGTCTAAATACCTGCATCCTTTTGTAGCAAGACGCTCATATCATCTGATGGTGGGGATCCTTGTCAAATAAAACAGGAACATCTCATCAAAATCAACACCCATCACAATCAACATGCATTTACAAATTTTTTTAAGGCCAAGGAGACAGAACTTATAATACAATTAATACCAACTAAAGAAGAACTGTAAGTAAAGTCTCATTGGCAAGGATACAATTAATGACTATTAAATGATAACAAGACCTTTTACAACAATAATTGTTATTACAATCAGGATCACAACCCTGAACTAATGGTACAATATCTACAGTACAATTGCCACATTACTAGTCAGAAAAATTGACTATTGTTGACATAATTTACATGAAAGGCTGATTGCAGTCTTAACGTTGCAGTTAGTCTAGTTTTCAAATGTCACTAATAGTTATTTCTCTTACTTTCTCCATACCAAAACTAGCATAAAGTAACCAAGGACATTTTTTGGTGATTTGAGCTGATTCAAACCTTGTAATATGGACAAATGTACCACCACAACTAACATAAAATTACAAAGGACCTCCCCTGCCACTTTTAATTAGTAACATTTTTTGGTGATTTGAGCAGATTTGAACCCTGTAATATGGACAAATGTACCACCACAACTATAATGAGAGGTGTATAAATGAACCTTATTCTAAAGATGGAAAAACAATTTGCAGGTTATATGCAGTTCTTCAAAAAAAGATAAAATCACATCTTTACCTTGCACTAATTTAATCATTTCGATGACAACTGGTGTGACATTGCTGCGGAACTCACCAAGGAGACTCAAGTATAACACTTCTGTACATGCCTGAAAACAAAACAATTATGGTGAAGAATGAACTAAGCAGACTTCACAATTTTTAAACAGACAGACACCCTGTAATACATGTTAGCAGAGATTAGCCTTAGCTGGGCTCGATCATAATTGAATTATTAATCAGAGTTCTTACCCTCAGGTTATATCGCCATGATTCACCAGCTTCTTCATTTACTGTCAAGGAAAATTCCAATTGGCATTCTTGAGACTTTCACTTTACTAATTGCTCATCTTTATTAACATTTATTTAGTTCTACGCTTTGACTTAATGGATACATACAAAAGCATGTAAATGGTATAGGACTGGTCAAAGAAAAAGGCCTAGCGTAATACAAAGCTTTGTTAACTCTAAACATCAACTCAAACTCAGGGTTTCACCAAGCCTTGCATTTTCATTTCACACTTTGTATGATGGGTAAAGATAGCTTACCCAAGAATAGAAAATTTACATCCCTAAGAAACTGTGTTGTGTCAGACTGATTGCAAAGAGTTTATCTGTGGAGCTAAGCCATGAGCTTTTCTGCTACTTAACATCAATAGAGAAGGAGCAACATTTTGAAATCAATGGATAATGATCATCATTTTTTAAGTTTTGAAGTTTCTCATCCTTGTACACCCAGGGGCCGCCAGTTAGGGTGGGAAGTAATAAATATGGCAAAAATTAAAGTGCAGAAAGTCTACTGGTATGGCAGAAAAAGCTCTTCCTGCTGCTGGATCTCATAGGATTTTTGAAACTTTAAAATCTTGGCTTGATTCAAACAACTTAAAAAGTGGGCAATGCATGGAATTTACTTACCCAAATGTTCAGGATCAGTGTCCCAGTTTTCTAAATCCTACAGTAACAATGAAATGAAAATCTCATTGCAGACACCAAATTTAAACCTCATTCTTTTTATCAAGAAACCACTGGCCATTTTGATGTTTCTTGATGTTTCTTGTACCCATCAGTATGCAACTGAGAGTGGTTATAAAATTTATTCTGTTCAGATTACAGTGTATTGGCCAGCTGTTCAGTTGAAAGTACTTTCAAGAAAAAAAAGGCTTGTTGAATGTCAAAGCTGTCAATAATGTTGAAAACATCGAAATAGTTAATTAAAAAAATATTTTAACAAGAAACTGATCATTCACACAAAATAACGAATGAACAAATTAATGAATAAACAAAACTACAACATAACAAAATATTAACCTTACCTCAGAAGTTAAAGGGAAATATCGTAAAATGAGTTGTCGAATAATTTGTGATAGTACTGTTGGTGTAAAAAAGGCCATCTTAACCTGAGGAAAAACATTGCCAAAATTTTGCGTACAGATAATTATTAACGTGACGATCAAAACAATTAAGTTAACTTCAATCAACAAATCAGATTGCCCTGTTCATCATCATCCATCTAACACCTCAGGGGGGGGGTGAGGCCGCAGATGGGGATTGCTCTATTGCTGGCTCAATATTTTCTAAGTTTTGAACTAGACAGTGTCGTGAACTGAATAAAATCTCCTGTGACCACTCAGTTTGTTGCTTACTGTGCTAAAAAATGTGAACAATTTGAAACACTAACTTGGTTTTCAGTCAGAACTGCACACTTGAAGTTTATCATGTCTTTTAAAAGTGTGATTTTTGGATGTTATAATTCCTTTGGCAAGACACAAGGATAAAAAGTTATAACCATAAAAAGTTCTAACCATATACATATACATATACATATACCCATATATGTATATAACCATATACATGCAAGACACAAGGATAAAAAGTTCTAACCATATACATGTAATATATCTATTAAATTATTAGACATTAACGTGGGTGGCATCACTGCATATTCTGTAGCATTGCTGCACAGTCTTGCATTATTTTTAATTATAATAATATTACCATCTTATGTTTGGTCGACAAACCTGATGTGCATTGAGGATTGCTTGAGGAGTTGTATCTAAAAAACAGTACATTATGTTGTCTGTGAAAGTATGAATTTACTTTTTACTTACTTATAGCAATTTTGTAAGTGAATTTATCACTTTGGTTGCAAACATTCAAAACGGTGTTTTAATTTGACTGATCAAGCATAATAAATTATGAATGGAGATAATAAAGCATCCTTCCAACTGTCCCTTCCCCTCAGTTTTTCTCCTGCCAATTGCTCTTCATAAATTCCCTCCCTTAGCCTTTCCTTCTCTAATTGTCACACTACTGGGTAAACCACCCCCCTGCATTAGCATTAAATGCAGCCTGATTTTATCAATTTGAGTATATGGATTACAGAGTCAACCTATCAACAAAACTACATGTAAAAAACATGAGCAGTTTAATTATACTGATGCAGGTTGCGTGATACAGTAGACACTGAAGATTCAGTTTGTATGTGTGTAATAAACTCTAAAGCTGGGTTAGTTCATCAAGCTTTAATCAAGGAGTGAATCAAAGATGGCTGACTCACATGGTTAACAACCAGGACATACAGGCATCATGGAAAATTAACCAGCCTCGCGGGGCATGATGGCTAACATTACATGTACATGTATGTTGTCTGAAATTTCAAGAACTCCTTAACTTAGTTGACACACTCTACAATTACGTGTAAAAACAGAGTTAAGATGAGTGTGGAAAGCTTTTATTAGTCATATAACATCAGTGTCACCATACCTTTTATTTCCCTAGGGGGTTGGTACATTTTACACTTGACAATAATTTTCATCAGTTTACAGCACTGTAACGCAAATTTCTCAAAGATATCTTCTGCAAAAGAGTAAGAAGCAGCATTCTGAAACATTGATTAAAATACATGCACACGTAAGTAAAACTTTGAAATTTGACAGACAGTGTTTTGATTTTCTTTCAAGCAAATAAATGCTCCACATATTAACCTTGAGTAATGCAATATTCAGTAACACAATAATAAAGACAACAACAACAAGATGGCATAATAGAAGAACACAGCTCTGTGGCAGGTCAATTCACGACTTCGGGCTGTGCGTGGAAAATAAAAGCCTCACCTATCTCCCCACAAACTTGGGGATTAGGACAAGAGTACTGGCAGAGCCTTACTTATCTCCCCAGTGCTGCATGGGCTGGATTGGACAAGACTCAGGCAAAGGTATAGAATTGCAAGGCAAAATAATGCCAAAAGCTTGGGGGAAGTCGCTACACAGACTTAACCAAACCACAAAGTGTGACCCATATTCATTTAAAGCTTAAAGCCCTTCCCCAAAGGGAGGGAGGGTGGGAAAAAATATGAAAACAGCTCTAGAGCAAAACGAGTGTTCGTGCAAGGACTGTTAGAATAATGAACTTGGATAGCAATCAGCCACTTTTAGGGCAAGACACTGTCTGTAAATACTACCAATAGGTGAGCTTCTACTATGAACTACTTAGCAAGCTGAACTACCAGCCATGAATGAGAGCTTCAATACTTTAACCCAATCCCAGAAGTGCTTACATTGCTACTATGGTTGTATGTGCTACATATAGATAAAGTTCCACACATGAAAGACGTCTGTTGCGAGTTCTATGACTAGAAAGCATTCACCATTCATTACTACAGGAAAAACAACATTGCACGCAAGAGCCCCTGTGGCGTCATGCTCCATTAACTGCATTTTACTTATGTTTGTAAATGCTTGCTTATATCCAAAAGTGAGAACATTCAGTGCTATGAATTCCTTTTTTTTATCCTCATCACTTTGTCACCCATTTATCCCAAAACAATTTCTTCAGTGCTAATTTTGTAAACAAAATTAAAGATATTCTTATTGTTTCATATCATAATGTGAAAACTGTCATTCCCCTTCTTTGAAACTCACCTTGTCCTTGACTTGTAAATAAATAATTATAGCACAGTTCTAAAGATGGCTGCATAAGAGGCGAAAATGAGAGAGGATGGTGTTCTTGGGCGTCTATCAACTGAAAGCAAATATGTTAAAATCACTATGTTTTCTTAGAAAAACACGACTAACAAGAAGTTATATACAGTACTGTAGGGCACTTATTAAAAAGACGTCGCTAATCAGAGGAAGGGTGCTAAACTGAGTCATTTAACAAATACACATTAAATTATAATTCTATTCTTGAAATGAATGTGCCATTGAAAATGAAAAAGACATCACTTACCACTTTTGTCAACAATATTACATACTTCTCCAATTTTTCTTGTAAATCATGATTTCCTGTTTCAGCTTTTCCTGTTGTGATAACCAACATACATGTATGTTGATTACGATGATGTTCTTGTCTCACTTCCTTTCTAGCTAGTGGCCTATCTAGTTTCTTAACATGTCCAGATGATCAGTTGACAGTCTAAGGTTCAGAAACTATACAAAAAAGCATGTGCAGATCTACATGTGCATGGCTAAATTCCCACTATGGAATATGCACTCTTTATATAGCACAACATAAGCATACGACTAAGTTTAACATGTATGTTGAGTTAGCAGGGTTGAATCTGTGGAAAGACAGCCGCATTGATCCTATCAAAGTAGATATAGATATAGTGTAAAAAGACACATACTATACTGTAATAGTATTTTAATTTTCTCAAACACTGCTTGAAGGAGACTCTGTGGAGAACAGAAATATTGCATTGTATGACTACATGATAACATCACACATGGAACAAAATGAAAACAAACAAATCTTACATTTAAGGTGGACATGAAACTGATACAGACTGAATAACCAAGCTGAAATGATCTAGGGATCATGAGATCTACTGTAGAATACATGTATGAGTATCAGTTGTAAATGGGGTGACCCCCTTATTTTTGGTGTAAGATAATTATCAGAGGTTTTATTGAATAAATTAACAAATGGGCAAATTAAGATGACTTTGAAGATGACTTGGTCCACCTAGTTTGGAGAAAGGTTTTTCTTATAAGGAAGCTTGAGCAATGCTAAGAGTTTTCCCTGCCAGTGAAGAACAGTTACCCTCATGCTGCCCTTGTTTTTCTATGTAAGAAGTTCTCTTCCAACCCTCTGCTATATCCTTCATGGGTAATAAAATTTCCATCTTTACCAACACAGATGGTATTTTGTACATGTATACTCAGATCAACTGAATTTCATGTACAGAAACTAATCAAACATAATAAAGTTGTTTTATACCATCGGTTGTGATGTTGCTTCAAATTCCAGAAATCCATGAATGATTAGCTTTCTCAATACTATGCACAACAAAAGAAAAAGAAAAAACGCTAGTTCCAAATCCTTGACAATGTTTCAATTTCTTTATCAGGTTCTTTATATCAAGTGATTTGTATAACATCAAATTAGTGACAATCACTCTACCAGTTGATGCTACATGTACTATTAATAATGGTCTCAAACAAATTGTAACGCTCGGCAATTTGTAGCGAGTGTTGAAAGCCAGACTGTCACAGCTAAACAACTATACGCGCAAATTTCGGAACTGTTTTACTGATTGAAAAAGTCCACGGAGACCACGGGAAATCAGTTAGATTTGCGGGTGATTTAATGGACGATAACGAACGTAAACTGAAATGCAATACAAAATTAGAAACTAGTTACTACA
>OMLO01001268.1_pt1 | contig 19092 bp, 10 predicted proteins | sample 1674811 | NCBI WGS metagenome assembly OMLO01 (sample SAMN06265003, study PRJEB25207) | coral metagenome | isolation source: Coral host | place: Mexico:La Bocana,Puerto Morelos, Mexico | collected 2008-11-13 | reverse complement strand
CCAGAGAGCATTTCCCGGAATCCAAGGTTTAAGACTTTCTTAACGAGCCTTCAGTTCAGCAAGTCGGTTAAGCCCAGTGCAAGTATAAATGCATCACGAATCAGGAGCCAGAACGGAAAGACTGTCTGTGAATCTTCTGATATTAAACAAAACATAACTCTACAAGGTGGAATAAAAAGCGGGCATTTCAAAGACCAAGGAACTGTTGAAAGCATGCGAAGATGTGTTGAACTGTGCTGCAGTATACACAACTGTAGTGTTGCGTTTATGCTTTTAAGCCGCTGTTTCTCAGTATCATGTTACAATGAGACCTCTTGCAATAGCATTCCGGCCCGTAGCCTAATATTTCAGCCTCAGTTGGTCTATTTAAGTAGACATGTTACTTTAAAAAGGAAAGGGAGCAATCATTTAGAAACAGTTTCAAATTCTAAAAGACAATCTTCAGTCGTGGCATTCTCTTCGTCGAGTGAGTCAGTAAGAACGGAAAGCAAGAAAAACTTGGCTCGTTTACATGACAAGTGTCGCTATAGTAACTCGGAGAAACACGTAACCCTGCAAGGTGGACTGAACGCAGGATCATTTTTGGACGCCGGTGTTGTTGATAATATCACGGAATGCGTGGATAATTGTTGCCAGGCGACCAAATGTGACGTTGCCTTCATGATTGTGAAGAGATGCTTTTTGGTCACATGCTATAGTTTTAGCGCGTGTCAAAGCATTCCCGCGCGAAATTCTGGCTACTTCACCGAGATTGTGCACATAGCACGAGACGAGACTGCTGTTGTAAGAGATCTTCTAGCGAGACTCGTGCAACCATCGTCGCCGCCTGTCAAGATGAAAAGCGTTCTTTCAAGTTCGATTGCAGCTTCCACTTTCAGTATAAACCTTCCGAACTCCAGTAGCTCATTATTTCTTAATAGCACTACAAGTGACTCGATAAGTAGAATCTTCGCATTGACTAGCCATTTCACTGGCTTCCACAGAGGATCAAAGCCACCCGCTGTACCTGCTCTTAGGGCGGTAATCGAATCTGCGATTGCACCGCTAAACGTCAACAAACAAGGGATCGTTCCACTGATTCAAACGATAGGTATGTCAACACGTCCAGAGAGCACTCGTCATGCACTTGATCAGACAATTACGCCATCTTCACTGAAGCTTAATTCATCACCTTCATCAAGTTCGCGATGGCCTGAAAGTGTCGGAGATGAAAGTATACAAGGAAAAGAACAGGAAACTGTAGAGTTTTCGAGAGATGAAAAATGTCAAAGTACAGCTATTTATTACAATGCAACCATGCGTGGAGGAATTAATGCTGGCGTTTTCAAGGACCAAGGACCCGTGCAAAATATGCGGAAATGTATTGAGCAATGCTGCCGATGGCAGTTCTGTAGTGTAGCGTTTATGCTCTTGACTCGATGTTATATAATTGCTTGCTACAATGATCACTTGTGCGATCCTGTTCCTGTCAGAAATGTGACTTTCACACCTCGCGTTGCTTTTGTTTCTCGTGTTCGGAGAGATCAAGGCAATTTGAGCAATATTTTGGTAAACATCCCAACACCTATCTTGTCAGTCTACAAGAAGTCACACCTTAGAACATCAACAGGAGGGATAAACTTTTCAACAACCAAAGTTGATTCAAACAAAACATTTCTCCCGTCTACGCTGACTAACGCAGCACCACAACTGCCAAGTTCACTGGCAATTAAACCATCGCCATCTCAATCGTCGTTTTCTAAAGTGTTTTCGGCTCGACCTGTATCGCGTCATAATTGCACCAGCAGTGAACAAAAACACAATGTAACACTTCGCGGCGGGCTGGGTGCAGGTCATTTCAAGGACAGGGGTAAAATCGCCGATATACAAGAGTGTATCGCCTTTTGCTGCAAAGAAGAGCATTGTGATGTTGCGCTGATGCTTTTAGATAACTGTTTTACTGTTATGTGTCACAACAAACGCCTTTGTGAGAGCGTACCTGCCAAGACTGTACGGTACAAGTCAAGAATAGTTTACGTTTGGAAGAATCGCAGCGTTAAATCCACTCAGCTGGTAACGAATAAATTAACAAAAACAATCTCCCTACTCGATGCCGCTCTGCCAGCTATGGGAGAAAATAATGACAGCAAGACTCGGCAAACTGGAAAGAATACCACTGTCTCTGAGAGAACTCGTAGTTTTGAGTTTACGCAACTGTCTTCTTCGTCTCCATCGTTTGAGGAGGTCGACCAAAGGAATAATATCTCGAAGTTAGAAAATTCGACTTCTACTCAACATTCTACAAATCAAAGTGAAGCAAATAAAGAACATGAGAGTTTAGTACTTCAAGAAAATTCTCATAAAAAATTAAAAAGTAACAATTTGAACGCTACGGCGTCTCAACGCAAACAACATCACCTGATGTCACCGCCTGTGCCATCAGGTCAGAACATTAGCTTGCTATTTTCGTTAACCATCAGGCCGAACGCAAGCGTCTGGGCTCTTCCCGAGCCAGGGAATTCGGCCATAGAAAGGAGTGGAAAGTCAGGACACAAATCTGGGCTAACGTCGACTTTTATGAACTCCTCACAACACTCATTTCCTCAACCTTCCTCTTGTCTCAGCAGCCCGATCTCTTACAATGTTACGCTACGCAACGGTATCCGATCGGGCTATTTTAGAGACCAGGGGAGGGTTGAGAACATGGGCGCGTGTATACAAAAGTGCTGCGGCGCTGAGGACTGTGATGTGGCTTTCTTGCTCAAGCAAAGATGCTACCTCGTCACGTGCTACACTAAGAAGGGATGCGAGTCAGTTCCAGCCAGACACAGCTTATTCAGACCACGTGTTTCCCACGTGCAGCGGACCAATGTTTCCCAACTGATGACATTCATGGACGAGCAGGATGATATTTATGGGAAAATAGCTTCTGTCCAGTCTCGCAGCAGTACTCAAACTCATTATATTACAGCGTCTACGGCCCTCCCCGCTTCAGTAAACTCACTTGATAGTAGTAATAAACCTAAAACAGAACTAAAGGCGTCACCAACTCACATGGCAAAGGCATCTTCAGCTCACCACAGAGGAACGAAACATCGCAAAATAAAGACTGGTAAAAATAAACAGAGATCTAGTAACCTAGCTACGCAAAAGAGGTCCCAGCACGTGAAAGTAGCACCTGCGCTAAAGAAGAGGAAATCGATGAAGTCAAAAAAGGTTCGACGCACCAGACATAAACACAAACCGAAGGATACAAAGAGTGAATCACAAAGAGCCAAAATGCAAGATTTTGAGTTAAAAATGGTGGAGAAAAAACATCAGAAATTGTCTCACAGTGACTTAAATCAATTATTCCATCTTATGAAGCCTACGAAACGAGTTAGGAATGCTCACAGCATGTCAGAGAGGGGACCACAGAACACGAATTCTGACAGCTTAAGAAAGACAATACAACCAGAAAAAATATTCCACAAGGACGGAGCTATAAAGTCATCGTTTAACATTTCAACAGTTATAACAGCTGTTCCAAGTCCTTTTGCGTCGAAAAGGGAAAGCAATCCAACAGCAGTGGTGACAGGTCATGGCCATAGGACATATAAAAAGAAAAAGGTAACTCCTAGAAAGTCATCTGCTTCCACTCACAAGGCAGCGACAAAGCAGCGTACGGCACCCACTTTGGCAGCAACAAAGCCACATTCAAGAAGTCACAAGTCTCAAACCAAAGTAACAGGTCCTCATGATTTTGCTACTCAAGTTAAGGCTCTTTTTGAAAAAGGCGACCATAAGGAACATTTTAAGCCAACTAAAAATTCTAGTGGAAAGACAACGATCAAGCAGCAAAAAGCTACTTATCAGACCACCAAAGATTTTCTCGATCTCGTTACAACATCATCTACATCGCACCAAACAACAACAGCCCGACTCAGGTTACATTCAAGTCCAACCCGAAAACCGACTGTAATGCCACCTGAAGGTTCTTCGCACAGCGGAAGTACATTGCGTGAAACAAAATCAACTGTGCCCTCCTTACCGACACAAGCTCCTGATCGTGAGGTTTCAAGTTGTGGAACAGGCCCTGTGGAATATAATCAAACATTACGAGGTGGTTTGTCTTCGGGTCTGTTTCATGAGGTGGGCAAAGTGAGAGATATTCGAGGGTGCTCACAGCACTGTTGTTCCAGTCCCATATGTGATTTAGCCTTCATGGTACTGAACCACTGCTTTTTGGTCACGTGTTCAAGTTCCAACCTCCACATGTGTGATAGCACGCCAGCTTTTGCTACGAACTTTAATCCCATGATCTCTCGTGTATCGCGAAGCTGGAGCGAGGACAACAAAGGTCAGCCGATGAAAGCTGCGTCTTACGGAAATACCAAACCAACCCCCACGGTAAAGCAACTTGCAACACCGCCACGGCAGCCGGAAGTGAAAACGCTGCTACCTGGTAGTAACGTAGCCAACCAGTCAACTGCTGGAAACCAAACACATCCACCAATGTCACCTGCTAACTCGTCCCGGAGACACCCTCAAGCTGAAGAGGGTGGCGCTATATCTGTTCCTGCATCTGGATTGCTATCATCCCCTCCAGGCTGCATTTCTTCTGTAACGGAGCACAATGTTACACTTAGAGGAGGTCTTCATGCGGGAAAATTCACAGATGCGGGTAAAGTAAACGGGTCTTACACTTGTACTGAGCTGTGTTGCAAGGCAGATAGCTGTGATGTGGCATTTTTTGCTTTTCATCGCTGTTTCCTTGTCAAATGCTTCGATGAGTACCTTTGTACTTCCACGCCCTCGTTGCTTCCCAACTTCAACCCAACTCTGGTTCACGTGTACCGCCATCATTCCATACCAACGCCAAGGCCAACAACGACTTTACCACCAATCAACTATGTACTGCAGCAAATCGAAGATGAAACGAAAACAAAATCTGAAAGCAAGAATAAAACTTGTGAGCATTCTGACGTTTATGAAGAAGTTACGCTTAGAAAAGGCTACAAAGCTGGAAAGTTCACCTCTCGTGGTAAAGTCAACTCCACAGATGAGTGCGTAGAGTTCTGTTGCAGACAGCCTGGTTGTGACTTGATTTTTATGTTTCTAAACAACTGTTTCACGGTTTCCTGTTCCAGTGGGGTCGCGTGCGAGATCGTATCAGCGAGACAATCCAGGTTTAAACCCAGGGTTGTTTATTTGATTAAAAATAATTCCACCAAACTGATTAAACCATCACAGTTGAACTCTTCTCTCTCTGATCCTAAATCTTTCGTAGGGGAGCAGCCTGTGAATGCCGTGCATTACAAGGAACTACGATCGGATAAGAATAACCGAGATTCCTACAAGAAGGGCTTTAGCCAAATGAGCAATTTCACTGAAACAATAGATGAAGAGTTTACGGAAATTCCTGATAACAAAATAACATCGCGTACTGTCATCAACTCGACGGGAAACACTACCTCACAGCTTCTAAAAAGCAATGTTAGCGAGCACATCGTGGGTAAACAGAATGTGGATACCTTGCCCAATAAGGTGCTACGATCAAGTAAGAAAAATGAGGGATCTCCGAAAAAGAACTTCACTCAGATGAACAGTGATACCGACACAGTTAATGAAGAATTTTCTGAAATAACGCCTCGCACTGTAATCAATTCGGCGGGAAACGCTAACTCACAACGTAAAAAACACAACGTTGGGAATCATTTAATTGTCGAATCCGATATTCACGCTGCAAAACAGCACCTTAAAGAAAAGCATAAACTGAAACTTAAAAGCAGTAAAATGACTAATCACAAGGAAAGCAAAACGGACGAAAAGATGGACCAGGTGTTGAGTAAACTAACTAACGTCACAGAAGAGAATAAACGCCTTGAGGGAGAGCTTCACGTTCTTATGGCGAAACAGAGCAAGCGCCGTCATAGAAGTAGAATAACATCCTCAGTTTCGGCTAGAGGCGAACGAAGGAAAGAGAAATCAAAGTCTTCAAAGAATATTAAACGGAAAATGATCAAGTATAAAGCGAAACGAAGAATGGGTAGGTTAAGATCCAGTGGCAATGGATCCGGAATGGACTCCTCAGCTCGGAAAAGAGTAGTCATTGTAGATACTGACAGACCTCCAGTGTTTCAGCCCACAGATGAGCACAAGATCGAAGAACACAGAATTCATGCCTTCCAGAGAAAAACGTATCAGAAAGACCATAATTTAAAATCTGAAAAGGCGACAACAATGCAGCGACCCCAAAAGAAACAGCACAATAATAAAAAGAAAAAATTAAAACACTGGGATCCGACGAATGAACACGATATCGAGGAACATGCTATTTATAGGACCACCGATGAAACAGGAAGCGGGACAGAGTCCAAGAAAATCCTCAAGGTAGAAGAAGGTTCAGAGGTTAAGTACGGACACCCCGAAGATGATCTCGACACAAATGATCTCGAATTGAACGAAATGTTGAAGCTGAAACCAAACAATAAACATGCAAGGAAGCCAGAGAAACCAGTCTGGATAAGTTCCACAGATGAAAACAAAGGCGACAGGGAAAGCTTTCATGAACAAATAGCTTCGACTCACAAATCGCATTTCCAGTTTAATGACCAAACAAACAAGAAGCATACCAGAGAGGATGAATTCCACATTGAACATCAAGGTCAACCTACGCTGGCTGATAAAGATGTTTGGATGAATTCAAGAAATGAAGATATAGATCACAAGGAAAGTTTCCATGAACAAATAGTTCCAACACATAAATCACATTTCCAGTTTAATGACCAAACAAACAAGAAGCATACCAGAGAGGATGAATTCCACATTGAACATCAAGGTCAACCCATGCTGGCTGATAAAGACGTGTGGATGAATTCAAGAAATGAAGATATAGATCACAAGGAAAGTTTCCATGAACAGATAGTTCCAACACATAAGTCGCATTTCCAGTTCAATAGCCAGAAAGGCCTCGGACATACTAGTGATGAAGAATTCCACATCAAAAAGCAAGATAACCCAACTTCGCCGGCAAAACATGCGTGGATGAGTTCGAAGAATAAAAACGTAGACCGCCTCGAAAACTTTAATGAACAAATAGCTCCAACTCACAAATCCCATTTCCTGTTAGACAGAGGGAAAGCGAGGATGGGAGAGGATGAATTCAACATCGATAGCAACGATAAGTCAGGGGATTCCGAGAGACATTTCTTGGTTAGATCGAGAGACAGAAATGAAGACCATTTGGGAAGCTTTCATGAGCAAATAGATCCTACCCATAAATCGAATTTTGAATTTGAAAAACAGAGAATTAACAAGTACATCAGAGAGGATGACATCCACAAGGGACGCCAAGATGAGCCAGATGTGTCTGAAGATCATGTGTGGACGAGTACGAGAAATAGAAATGAAGATCGCCTGAAAAGCTTTCATGACCAAATAGCTCCTACTCATAAATCCCTTTTCCAACTGAACAGAGAAAACCAGAATACCAAAGAGGACGAATTTGACTTTGAAACCCACCGTGGGCCAGAGGATCCCGAAAGGCATAAATGGATTAGTTTGAGAAATAAGAGTGAAGACCGGCAGGGAAGTTCTCGTGAACAAGCAGCTTCTACCCATACACCGCATTTCCAGTTAGAAAAATCGGAAGATAACTATGATTCTAAGGAGGACGATATCCACATTGAAGACTACGTGGAGCCACAGGATTCACAGAAACATGGGTGGGAAAGCTCGAGAAATCAAAGCAGAGATCACATGGAGACCGAAAACATTCACAAACTTCACATTGAGCAGCAACACAAACCAGCTTTATATGAAGTGGCTGACGGTAAGGCAGACCACCAACATGACAACGAGCGACAGGAAATGTTGGCTCAAAACACCTCAAAGAAGCCTGAAACCTCTCGCACGGGGCATAGTGTTGAGGGACCTGTTTTTGAGACGGACGACTTTGCTAAACGACATAAAGAGGTACCACACGATCATAATGAGGATAGCTATGCCAAGTCAAGTGAGAAAATGGCTTTGACGGAAAAATCGTTGAACATTTCTACCTCCTCTTCTGTGACCGAGCACTCAAGAAATGGGCATGAAACATTGACTCATCCAGATCGAAATAAAACAAATAATAGTCATGAAAAACCCGACTTCGACGCGATCTATAACAAAATAAACAACATATACAATCGTTTGCAGGATCTTTTTGACGAGCAGGCTCAAAGGGAACGAAATGCAACCCTGTCCTCTCGTAAAACACAGGGAAGGCTGGATGGAGTCAGAGAAAACGCAAAGAGGCGTCAAGAGGGAATACCAACGCCACCAGTGTCATCACTGAGACCTACAACTCGTCCCTCCAGGATAGCACCACCTACAAAGACAGTGAGAGTTGTGAAACAATTTGTAACTGATGACTATGGAGGTTCTAGTGTGCCGAGTTATCGCCATCGGGATGCTCTCATGGATTACATTAAAACAATTTACAACCGTGTGCAGGAGTTATATAAAGGGAAGTTAGAGAATCCGCGGCTTAGAGTGTCAACAGATCACAAAAGAAGTAAGTTTCATCATGTTTTGGCCTCAGGGGACGACAGAAAACAAATGAAAACCAGCATGGCAAGAGGTCGCTCAAAGAAAGCGAAAAAGTACCATCGTAAGAAGGTGGAAGAGGAAGCTGTGTTGAAAGAGATGAAACGGATTTACAAAAATATGAAAAAAATGTACCATCAGGAACGAAAAGCGCAGAGGAAAGCTGAAATTATCGCTAAAACCTCTGAAAAACAACACCAACGGTCTTACATTCCTTCGAGTTACGGTAGTCTACCTGTGGCAAGTGCGAAACCAACAGGCCTGGTGACAAGTCTTAACAGACCAATTCCGCTGACCAATAGTATTACAGGGGCTCGAGTTAAACCACAAGCTCATAAGACCCGTAAGTACCCGTCGTGTATTGTCTGATTTGAAAGTTAAACAGATTAATATGAAAGAAACGTTGATATTACGACAGGTTGCTACGTCTGACAAATTTATTTTAGATATCTCTGAAAGCTGTATTGCTTGAAAGGTGAATACGATACGTTCAACATGAAATGCAAGCTTGTAAAGAAAATTTCGAAGAATTAGTTGACAGGTTTGTGCTGGTAACTTTCGTAGAGACTCCCTGTAATCGCGAAATACTGTTTTTGATTTACTTTAGATTATTAGGTCAGATACGAACAAAGGAAATAATTAAATAGTGAAGGTAGGATGAGTTTTCATGTTTAGTTTAAATTTGTTTTTCGTTTTTAGATAATGAACGGGTTACTCATGAAACTACGAAGCAGTCAAGTGTTAAAAGCTATCAACGAGGTAGAGAACATAAGCCGACAGAATCCAGTAAAGGCTCTAATGATTCGATCAGGCATGGCGGTATTTTGGCTGATAGCTTGGCTTCAAGACGTCCCACAGTTAACCAGTCATTTATTGACAGGATAGTAGCAGAGATCCAAGCGGAGCACCCGGTCATTGGGAAGAAGAAAGCAAGCAATAAATCTGATAACTTGCAACAATTAATTGACAATGTGGCGGACAGCGTGGTCAAGCAAGTTACCGATGAGTTTATTGGTAACAGACACCAGCCTAGCAGGCGTGTTGATGTGCCTAAACCGCCGGTACAAACGGTAGAATCGGCGCCTGAGGATGTTAGACCAAATATGCCACTCTTAAATGACCATCCAGATGAAAAGCCTCACGTAAAGGCTGCTGCTTTCCTGGAAAGTGCTATTAAAAAGTTGGCCAGTAAAGATGAAGAGCTCCCTCCTGAAATGATCAACAGCGATGAAATAACTGGTGTGCCTTCTGTCCCGCCCGCTGAGTATATCAATCCGCCATCAATGACGTCTCCCGCAACGGGGTCACACTTTTCCTCCGACTACTCCGCACGGGAGAAGGATCCTCAGCGAAGGCCGCAACCCGAGATCCCAGGAAAACAGGAAATACGAGAGATGTTCAAGTTCAAACATCGGGTAAAGAAAAAGAAGCCGATGATAGAAAAAGGTTCGAAGAAGCTTACTATTCCTGCGACTACTGAAGGTAAGAAAGTATTTCAACAAAGTAAAGATATATTTAATAGTTGATTTTGATTTTGATGATGCATACTATAGTCTGTTTCTCGTAAGTAGTTAACGATACGTTTTTTTTCTATCTTAAAGTTTCGTTTCAAGTTCTTTTCTTTGTTTATTTGTTTGAAGATGACATAAAAATGCATTTGTATGCCCTATGTTTTTTCTGTTAGTTAATTTTTATGTTAGTTGAATCCAACATGTCACCCTGGAAAAAAAGTAAATATCGTGTTTTTCAACCATTTATCAATAACTAGACTTGAATTTCTTTAGGAGACTACTATTAAGTCTTGCTTTTTTGCTTCGATAGCGTTTTTGCTAAAATGGCCACTTGTCCCCTAGACAATACAAGTAGATCAGATTATCTCGAAAATGGTATATACTAGTCAGGGATTCTGGCAGAGTTTACCGGTGCAATTGGTTCACTTTCTTATCTGTTAAAATATGTAGGTAAAATGGGCTTGACCGGTTAGCATAACATTGTAAGAGATCTTTAAGAGCTCTTTCACTGTTGTGCTGTCCGGCAAAGCTGTATGAGCAACCCTTAAACAACCAAGACAACTACAGTCGAGCTTTCATTATGTTAAAATAGAACGGTTAGGAAGACAGTATATCATTTTTTATCAGCTTTATATCTCGATGGTTGCGTGTTTTTCCCTAGTTCAAGAAAGTAAAGAGGGGTAAAGGGTTTTACAAATGAATTTAGGTTATGGGGAAGGGAACTGTGGCCTTCCAAAAATTCACAAGTGGAATATATAAAAAAAACAAATTCATTAGCAAGTCTCAGAACAAATTTGTCAGTCTTACATTCTTATCGCTTATCTAAACATTTTAAACGATTTATTTTACTTACTGTCTCTATTCTATTTTATCACCAAGGTAACAGAGAATACCTCGTGCTTCACATGGGCTTCGAAGACATCGAAAATCGTACAGCTCTTGACAGTTCTGGGCATAACAACAACGGTGTTCTCAGCGCAGAAGTACGCCTGTCAGTTACTGAATCCAAGTGCGGTTCTGCTCTGAGCATGGGCGGTGGGCGTCTACGCTTTAGCCATTTCAACAGCCGTCCACGAGAAGCTATTACAATCGCTTTGTGGCTAAAGCTCGACTCAGTGTCCGGAACAACTACTCTGTTTAAGACAACGGGGTCTGGAGCCAAGTACCACTTGAAAGTCGCCGATGGTATCATTTACTGGTCTCACGTAGATGACTTGGGTCACGTGATTTTCAGCATGGAAACCCGGCAGTCAGTGGATTCGCTTGATTGGGTACACGTCAGTGCAACTTACGACTCGCATATCAACATGAGCAAGATCATCGTCAACGGCGCTGTTCTTGATGAGAAGGAAGGATACGGGTTGCTTTCGCAAAACTGGGACGGCGAAGTCGGAATCGGAATTACGGAAGGCATCCGAGGACTTATTGATGAGTTCTATATGTATAACCATGCACTTGCTGCGTCGGATATCAGTGATTTGTCGGAAGAGTGCAATCCTGGAGCAGGTACAATTCATTTATTTGTGTTTTCTTTATTTTTGTTTTGCGTTTTTTTTTGGACGCCAACAAGTGGCTGTCTTGCATTTGAACCCTAAGACAAGTTTCAAACAAAACGAAGTGGCCACAAAGTGTAATCATAACCAAAATCTGCTCTCCAGTAAAAGAAGGATGTTTGTCGTTTTTCCTTTTTCAGATTAACAAAGGCTAATACGTGAGAGCTGTTCAATTTATAAAGAACTGCTCGTAGAAAACTATTTTTAATCTGTATTCGTTATAAATGAATACAATAATTTTGTTGAAGTGATTGTCTCGAGCATAAAATATTTTAAGGAAAGTTCTTCGCATGGAATTTCTTATCTAGAACTCCCCGCTCTCTCTCTAAATTATTCCCCGTGGATGCCTGAATGTTGTTCTTGACTTACAGGAGGAGCTATTCCTCTCAAGGAAGGAAGCTATGATGGGCTAATACCCGAGGAAACGATCGAGGATGCGACATTGGTGCTACATGCAAATGCTACAACCACAAAAACGCCTACCGCAGCTCCTACTACACAGATTACACAAAGTACGACCCCTTCCACGAGGTCCTCAACGAAACTTGTTCCACTTACATCGCCAACGACGGCGCCTACTACTACTGTTACAACGACAACAGCAAAACCAACCAGCCTGTCTACTAAACCAATGGTAACAAGCAAGACTTCATTTACCACTACATATAAACCGACACTTCAAGTACCAGCTGCTGCGACCCTTAGTAGGAATGGCGGCGTAAGTAGCGTTCCTTCTACGATCACCTTACATGACGAGCCTAACTGTCAACAAGGGATGTTCTACTTCAACAGTCAGTTACGAGGTGGCATGGACGCGGGGCTCTTCATAGACCTGGGGCGAGTAAAAGGCACGACAAGTTGCCTAAAATTTTGTTGTGAAATCGAGTCATGTGACCTTGTTTTCATGAAACGTGATAGCTGTTACGCCGTGGATTGTTTCAATAGCCATCTGTGCGAGCCCGTGGCAGCAGTCCCGTACAGGAGCGACATGCCCAGTGTTTATTACGTCACGAGAAATGGCAAATCCATTTTGGATGAAAGTAAGTCGTTATATCGTTTGAGAGCTGAAATTCCGTTTGCGTAGAAGAATTCAAATAAGAGGGCATCAGCATAAAACTTAGCTACGTTATGTATCTTTTCTTTCAGTTTCCATTGAAACTACTTAGGGGGGCTTGGGAAACACTGAGTCACAGGGAAACTATACAGTAAAAACCCGTGTGTATGAAGCTCGTGGTGGGTTTAAGAACCCGCTGGCAGATTTTCCTATCAAACCAAAAGACCTGTTTAACCAGGCAAGATTAAGCAGATTCTTACATGTTGGTTACAATTAAATTATAAATTTTTGTTAGAGCAACCCTATAATCAGTTGTGTTAGGCTTATCACAATACAGTCGTGACGAAATACATTATACTTAAGGACCAATCCCAAGTTTATGTAATTTTTATGGCAATCAGCAACTATATCTCCTTCATAGAAATTAAGAAGCTAATAAGAACGTACTTAGCCTTAATTGCCGATAAGTACCCCAAAATAAAAGAACCTATTTTACCAGACCAGGAGCCCAGTGATGGCCTCCTGGCCAGACTTCCAAAAACGTAGTTTCTTTCACGTGGGGTTTGCTGTATTAGCAACACATCTCGTAATGAGGGTCACAAAAACCTGTCACAAAAAGTAACTGGATTATGGCCATTTAGCAAAGGAGGGGAAACACGAGACTTACATACCTCAAAGGCGTCTCTTAGTGGAGATATGGTTAACTATACCATGCCATAAAAAAATACGCCGATCAGAACCTTCCCATCTTGCGCTGCGCGTATGTCGCATTATATTTTCTATGACATGGTATGGAGGCTTGTGTATATATCGAGAAATACAAGCGACTCTTTATATTCCATGATATATCCATAAATAGCGTTGTATAACGAGTATATATACTAACTATATTTACATCTCTCTTCTTCTCACAGAACTGAAAAAATTAGAAACTCGACCAACAACGCGCCCAACAACCAACCAACCAAGTTCACAACCGCCACCAACCATTATAACACCGAGTGAGATGTTCCTTCCTTACCTTAAAATCTCAACACCACCCACCCAGGGCTCGCCGCTCACAAAACGTTTCTGCGCTCAAGGAATGTTCTTCTACGACGTGAAACTTCGCGATGGCTGGAATGCAGGAATGCTGCTACAAGCGACGCGCGTGGATAGCATGACGGAATGCATTCAGTTATGTTGTGACGAGCCAGCCTGTGATTTTGTCATGTTGAAGAATCGGAAGTGTTACACAGTGCGGTGCAAAGGTGGCGACACGTGTACAGTGGAGGAAGGAGGGAATTACCAGATCTCGTTTGTCAGTAGACAAGGTGAGACGTAGTTTCATTTTACTATGTGCATGTACACTAAAATAATTGTTAAAGAAATTGAATCCAGTCGGATTACGATACACTTGATCCATGAGAACACAGTTTGATTGGAAATCCACTGAGAGCAAGAAATACGCAATAACAATGGCTATCATCTCTAGGACTCTGATGTAAACGTGCTTAAAACGTTCGTTTAGCAACTCATTGTTTTAACCAAAAACGTTAAAAATTGACTAACGTTGCTAGGTGTTTTTAAAATTACTACATTTGACTGAATATTCAATCGATGGTAGTATACTGGTGTCCAAATAAAGCAAAGTGCTTCATCTTTCAGATATGGTTGAGGATGAAACTATATCAACACCGACCCCCACCCCTCTTCCCCTTAGTCCTTTGGGTGGCAACATTGATGATCTGCCAGGTAACCACCTCCGCTATCTCTCGTTGTACCTTGGATTTGATCACGTGATCGGCTCAGTGGCAGTGGATGGATCTGGACTTAACAACGATGCGAGATTAACGAAAGGTAATGTAACATCAGGTCCGTTGTTTTCAAAATAAAGTCAAATTCATGTAAACTTGTTGGGATCGTGAAGAACTATTTTAGTTTTCAGCAAGGAATGATTATCAATACGCTTGCCGTTAACATACATCTGTATCCATCAGCACAATTGAGGCAAAGTTGTGATATCACATTACGCTCCTTAAGTTGCACTCAAGGCGAAATCTGTTAAATGGGCTTTTTATCGTTCCCTTGCAGGCACCGAAGTAACACGACTTGATAAGGGAGGTTTTGACATTAAACTGAATGGAGGAGACGTGTTGCTTGATGGCGAACACTTCCGAGAAAAGCCACGTGAGGCTGTCAGCATTGCGCTATGGGTAAAACTCTGGAAGACTGGTGGAGTGCATTCCATGTTTGATACAATCGGTGGACACTCGATCCACAGTAAAGGACAGTACCACTTTGAAGTGTACAATGGACGGCTCAGATGGTTCCATCGAAACGAATATGCTAAAGAAGTGTTCAGTGTCAGGACCTCGCCATTATTGCAGCCCAGCCTATGGTACCACGTAGTTGGCACGTACGATTCGCGCACGCACATGGCCAGAGTATTTCTCAATGGTGACTTGGTTGGGGAGGGTCATGGCAGTGGTATGCTATCCCTAGACTGGGAGGCTAAGGCAGGATTTGGCTCTCACTCCGGACGCAGGATTTTACTCGGCTATCTTGACGAGATTTATATTTTTAGACGCGCGCTTCTAGAAAAGGAGATCGACAGATATCTGGAGAGTCCGAACAGAGACTCTTTACTTCAGCCAGACTCAGATGGCATCTACACGGATAGTTACACTGAAGATGCTTCAGAGGACAACAGCTTCTCAGATATCAACACCGACACAGTTTGGTTTTCGCGACCGACGAATCGCTTAACTAACTATCCGCTCCCACGCCTTTTAAATAACACCACGACCTACGCGGAACAAGGACAAAAGCCGACTGCTGCTGTGAGTGCAGAGAGAGCGAAACCAACACCAAGGCAAACCACGCAAACAACAACCGTCAAATCACCGCAAACAACAGAAACGACAACGCAGTCTACAACTCCACCCACCACACTAAAAGCCACAACGACGATGAAACCAACACCCACGCCAGCCAAGGTTCCCAGCACAGCAAAAGAAAGCTTCGACTCCGTTTGCAGACTAGGGAACGTCTATAGAAACAGGGATCTGATTGGCGGATTAGGTGCAGGAAACTTCACTGACAAAGGAACAGTCGACACCATCGAAGAGTGCATGAAGATTTGCTGTGGAGTGCCGGATTGCTCTGTGGCTTATATGGTGGAAAATAACTGCTTTGTGATAACTTGCAAGGAAAAGGAACAGTGTCAAACGTTTATGAAGAACCCATCGGAAAAGAGTCCGGTTATAGGATTTGTTGATCGAAACAGACTAGAAGGTAAGGTAGCGTGAAATCTATCTATAGATGCTTAATTTTTCTGGCGAGGTGCTTCCTGCTGAACCAATGAATTGCTTTCTCTAGAGGACTTATAATAGTTTCTAAATACACACCAATTTACACCTTAACTGTCAATGAACGTTTACAGCCCAAACAAATAATTGAGCCTTGTCAGTTCCGGGTCATATTGGTCTTGTCATTCAAAATTAGATTTACTGAAGATTGGTAAGAAAAGATGAGTTGTGAAAATGTTTAGTTTGCATTTTGCAAGCCATAAGGCCTTGCTAAAAGATGCATGGCTTTATAATGATTTCTGTCCTTACTTATCAAACAAGTCGTGCGTTTACAAAAGCTTATTTCCCCGAGACTTTTAAATTCTACGATTTGCAAGGTTACCGCATTGGGGATTACCACGTTGGCGAGGGAGACTAGCATCCAGGTAGTGATTCTGCGGCGATTGTTTTGGCTAATTGCCTATGTCAATGTAAACGGTTCTTTAGCAGGCGAGGTAATTTTTCAAATCTGTCACATAATTAGTGGTTGTCAAAAAGGGCGGATATTTTTCCCGTTGGTGCTTGCTTGATGTATTTGTATTGTCTTCTTCCAGAATCAGCCCCACGCCCTTCTACGGCAGAAGGAACAAACGAACTACCAAGCCTTTCGAAGAGCGACGTGCGCGTTGGATCAGATGCAGATTCTAAAGCCTTTTACGCCTCGGAAGACGACACCGAGCCCGCAAACAACTTGATTGACATTCTGTCCACAAAGAAACCAACTTTAAGCGCAACGTCTGAGCCGGCCGTGTCACGCTGTACCCACAGCAGGCTCTATCGTCACGTGACTTTGATAGGTGGTTTACGCGCAGGAAACTTCACGCGGCTGGCAGATCATGTCGATATGGACGAATGCTCCCGGAAGTGCTGTGCTCAGCGGTCATGTAACTTGGCAATCCTAATGAGAGACACATGCTTTGGCTTGCATTGCTCTAGTCCAGAGCTTTGCAGTACCAGGCCTGCTCGTTTGAGAGGTTTTTCTCTCAAGATAATGTATATTTACAAGGAAGATTCAAAAGGTAGGTTTCCGCCCTTAATGTTATATTTCACGTGCAAGCAGCCCGCAGAGAAATAGATGTAGAAAAACAACGTTTATTTACTTTTTGACATCGCTTTCTCTCTTAAGCTCAAGCGAAGGCTACTGCCAAGACAATAGAACCCTCGCTAGAAGAACTTCTTGGTGAAGTAAAACCTACGCAGTCCCCAACAACAGCACCGTCTCTGAACACAATGCTGGGATTTCCTCGCATGGACACCAATAACGTGATAACGCCTAAGCCTCCAAACGAGTGCTCTCAAGGGCTGACAGTCAACAATGTCATTTTGAACGGCGGTATGGGAGCTGGCGAGGTCGCTCAGTTTTCAGACGTGAGGGATTTACAGCTTTGTATCGAGAAATGCTGCGTGAGTTCAAAGTGCCACTTGGCTTATGTCATTCATGATGCCTGTTATACTGTGAACTGCTTCAGTCGGGACCTCTGTCGAACGAGACCTATTGAGAACACCGCGGTACACTCGGTTATCTCGTACGTTAAGAGGACCGGGACTTCAATGTTCAGCACCGCCGAGGAAGCAAGCGTTGAAAATCTTCGAAACGCCGCCATTCAGCCCACAACGAATGCTATTAGTGCTGCTGACATCACCAAAGATTCAGGTAACAACACCATCTGCCAAAAGGACAGAACATTTTACAACGTACAGCTGAAGGGAGGACAGAGTACTGGCGTGTTTACCGAAAGAGGCCTGGTAACAGACATCAGTCAGTGTGCAGGGATATGTTGTGGGGACCAGTCATGTGACCTGGCTTACACGGAAGGTCAGCGGTGCTATACAGTAAAATGCTATAACCAAGAGTCTTGTCAATTCATAGAGGCCAGTCCCCTCGCTGTAAAGACTGCAATGGCGTACGTTATCAGGTTGACGAACAAAAATGTTATTCAAGGTTGGTTGATATTACACATAGGTTTTTACTTATTTGTTGCCGCCAGAAGGCAGATCTCTCTTTTTTAAATTTTTCTGTAGAAGTAATGTCTCTGTAAGAAATTAAAAGGCAGAGTGACTTCACGGCTTCGTTGCTTTTGTTTTAACTACTCAGTGCCTCCACGACCAACTGAGTCGGCAACACGAAGACTACAAACTTCAAAGGTGGTTATGTCGACAACAATGAAACCAATAGTACAAGGTGACCACAGCAAAGACGGTAAGAAAAAATCGAAATGATTCTTTTCCCTTTACTATTGAAAAAAAAACTTTGCGTATGTTTTTCTCCTCACTCCAACATTTGATAGCATTACAACTATACATTCAGGACCACGTTCTCGTATTATTACGTCACAATTTTATCGCTTCCTATGGATTACCAAAGCTTCGATGACAGAGTAAAGCTGAGGTTTGCGCCAAATTCAAGTGAAATGCAGCTTATAAACAAAATACCACTCCCCAGAAAGGAATTAAGCCTGGTCTGATAATTTCATTTTTTTTTATTCCAGAAGAAACTTCCAATGATGCTAAGGAACGCGCCAGCCATCAGAAAAAAGCTGAAGGGCACGATGCCTTACGACCCTATCATCTTCTTAAACAGAATTCACACAAGCACCACCATCACCACCATAACAACGGTAAGATGACACTCAAGCCTCAACGGTAGTTAATAATTTAAAGTAACATTTCCTTAGATTTTAATTCCTTGTTTTTGTTTTCCTGGTTTATTAGGTGAAGGTGTGAAGTGTCCTGCTAGAAGATATGGCTGCCAACACTATTGTGTTCATCTCCCTGATGGAGGCCATCGCTGCATGTGTCACCATGGTTACAGTTTGGCGCCAAATGGAAGACATTGTGAAGGTATGAACGAAAAATTCCTGTTAAACGTAAGCAAGTATTTAAAGATACTAAATAAAGAAAGAAACTTGTGTTTATCCTGCCATCCTTTTTTTGATTCTTTCATAACAATATCGAGAATAAGCAAAGCGCGACACAGATATATATAGATATATATACAGATAAAAATGTCTTACGTTCTCTGTCGGACAAAAACGGAGATTTCAAAGCGTTTTAACGAAAGGGTACTTGGAGAGAATGATACACGTCATCTATTG
>OMLO01001267.1_pt1 | contig 19095 bp, 24 predicted proteins | sample 1674811 | NCBI WGS metagenome assembly OMLO01 (sample SAMN06265003, study PRJEB25207) | coral metagenome | isolation source: Coral host | place: Mexico:La Bocana,Puerto Morelos, Mexico | collected 2008-11-13 | reverse complement strand
GAACTAACCTTAAACAAACACCATTTGCACTATTCTCAAATTCCTTTGCCCACCAAAACTCATGCACCTCACAAATTCCATGCCATCAAACTCACATGAGCCACGAAAAAAAAAAACTTTGATTGCTTTCTGGTATACTGGTTGTTTAATAGGGATCTAACGAAAAAATAATGGCTTTTGAAATAATCCCCACATAACTGGACAGTATTTCATCCCCTCAATACCCAATAACAACCAGTGATTTTTCATTACTCACATGTGTTTTTTTAACCAAGTCACTAGTACTTGAAGCAAGGTTTCGAGACCACGTTTCATGCCATGGATACTCGATGCTCTCAAAAAAGTGTCATTGGGACCAATGTGAAGCAAATATGACCTTGGATTTGCCACTCTGAATGATGATTGGACAAAAGTGAACCCAACAAAAAACTTCTCCCCAAATACAAAATGGTGATGATGTGACGGTGATGAATCGCATGGTATCCGAGGCCGTAAAAACTCATCTTCAAAAGAATCCAAGTGACTCATTCATGTTGAGGTCCAAAGCACTCTGGTGCGCTGATCCTGTGAAACAATCACATGAGTCAGATGTCGTGTGTGATGATTTGTTTTTTTGTTCGAGGAACCGAGGTATGCCGGAGTAGCTGGGTTATCCAAACGTTGGGTTTTTGGTGCTGTGACGTTTCTTCGTTTCATCAGTTTGGTCCCGTGGACAGTCCAGCGGTCCAACGGATATGTTAAATGGTTGAAAACAACATATCTTTTTGTAAGCCAAAATAATGCTTACAAAAATACAAATACAAAGATATGATTATGGCATAGGAATATTGCATTTACAAATTGTCTATGAACAGGGAAGCTTATCACCCCTCGTTCTTAGGTTTTAGTTCTGGCAGGTACATGGCGCATGCAACATTTGGGTACATTTGGAGATGTTCATCTTTTTCGATTTTTACACTCAGATTCCAAACTGCTCCTAACAAATACAGACATAGATAAGATAGAGGACTTTTCAAGGGGAGTTTCCCAAATCTTATCTAAACCTGTCATAGTCATAGAAGACTTCATCAAGCGTCTAGAGTCTAGGGACACGAACCTCCAGGGGTGAGAAACATATTACAAGGTGGGCCCCGGATCCAGTTAGTTATACAGTAACTGGGGTGAAACAACCCCTATAAATGGCTGAAAATAAATGTGTAAGTGGGGTTATATCACCCTACTTATAGTAGTTGTATTCCCATTTATATTTGGTAACGGGCCCACCCTGTATCTTATACAATCACGAAGTGAAACATGAAACTTGAAACATGGACGAATCATTTCCTTGAATGTTTGGCTTTGAAGTTTACCATTTGACCATTTGCGTAAAAATACGACCATTTCATGTGCCCAACAAGTTGGACCCAAGTCTTGGCAGGTCCTTCTACCTCTAATGTCACCATCTCTAACCGAGGTCGCTGTGATTCGAAACACGTTGACCCTGGGAACCTCTCCTAAGTTGGTTGGAAGTGCCAGCTTTACCGTGTTGAAGGGGATAATGTTTCATATATGTTTTAAACTGCTGCAATATTCGAACAACAAAAACAAGTGGCACACACACACAAAATGGTTGTCCGCTTGAAATACTGGGATGATTTGACTGCACCTGCGGACCAAATTGTCATGGCAATCGATAAAACACCCAATCCCAACCAGGTTCTATCGCTTGAAACCCCGCACTGAAGCGCCTGAGATTGTATCCTAGCGAAGCATTTGAGGCAAATTCTGAAGTTGCACAGCCTTGGCTCGGGCAACCGGTGCATCAAACCCTACTTCTTGACCTTTCTTGCCGACGGCAATAGTTCTGCTGATGGGCCTACAACCAAGCCATTGCAATCATTAACAATTTGGATTGCTACAGTATTATCAGCTTCACTTACAGTAGGGTGTCCAACGATAATCCTGAGCCACCCAACCGACAGCCATGCACCTGTTCACCTTGTCTGAAACCATCGTTTCGGCTCCTTGCAGGGCCCATCTCGGAACGCTGCCATGTTCAACTAACTGCACTCCAAAAGGAAGTGAACAAAAAAAACTGTTCCTGAACCACCCTTTGGTACACAAAAATGTGTCCCACTTTTTTTTCGCTCGAGTATCAGAAATGTGTACGGTTCAAGTCCCTGAAAAAAAATGTGTTCGAGATATTTTTTTTACAACATGGGATGGTGCAGAAGGATAACATTGCTAACAATCCAACACAAGTACCATCAATAATTGAGCATATGTAGTCATATTGTATGTCCTTCCTTCCCCAATCCCATTTGAATCACACAATGCACAACTTTTTCTCAAAGCCAATCATTGATACCTCTTTGCATCTCATTGCCATGACCTCAGCACCATTAAATTATATAGCTTTGTTGTACCAACATGTGTTCAAGTGCAATGCGTTTGCTACACCATGCACATCACAAGCACCTACACTGACACAAAACAGCAGTTGCACATGCAATGCAATTTTTGTAGCAGCTGCGACCGCACTGAATCGCTAGTCCTCACTTCTTTTTGCAGCCTTGGTTTTGCAGCACATCACATTGATAAAATCATGAGCTCAGGTGTATAACTGAAAGACCATGTAATGATATGCATGCAGCCAAGTAACCTGAACGATCTGGTTTGTCCTTCTTCTTGGCAACCTGCTTCCTCAAGGGTAACAAACATGACAACTCCACCAATCACAACAAGTAAGATTTCATACTTGGATATTTTCAATATTCTTGCGAGTAGGTGTAAGGTCTGAACTTGACCTTGCTCAAAGTCGAACTGCAGGATGGACTGTCATTCCTGCATGCATTATGGACATGTCCACACAAAAAAAAAGTTGATGCACAAAAATGAGCAAATTTACATGTCCCAGCCTCCCCCTTGCAAATTCAAATTTCTCATACATCTTCAACTTCACCATGTAGGGGGCACACTTTTCAACATATGCTGCCAACTTCGCTTTCTCGTACTCCATGTCCAGCTGAAGTTTGATCACTTGGATTTGCAGCCTCCTGGGAAGCAAAGCAATTCATGGAATCATGGAAATACTTGCCAACACCTGCAGCTATCAATTCTTTTTCCGACACACCTGATAATCACTTCTAGCTCTTCGACCTTAGAGAGCTCTTTCCTTTTTTTGTAGGCCCTGCCAAACACACACCGCATGAATGATGTTGATCTTACATATTGCAAATAAAATTGCAAATCAAAAACACTGCCAGCATTTTTTTGACATGGAAGAAACATATACAATTACAACATCAATAATCAAATGCAGCAACAAAAACCAAACCCCCAACAATGCACCTTTCTTCAGCTTCCTCCTTTGCTTTGGCAACGGTCTTCGCCATAGCTTTTCTATTGAGAGAGGTTCAATGCTAGCGTTACATGTCACATGTTTCGCACATGAGGGAAATTCATTTTATTCATGCAACACCATGATACCATTCAAGTTGGAGCACTTGCAGCTGCACCCTTTTAAGGAAAGGTTTTCAAACTTGCAAGAGCAATACAAGCATTCAAACACAACAAACACAATGCATGCAAGAATTCTTGAAACAAGTTTTGAGGCACAGACCCAGCCACACTCAGCGAAGATTGCAACACCTGCACAATGTTGGCCAACAGAAGTCCATCATCCATATACAATGAGTAAATCCTGCAAACTTCCATGGAGGCCTCATGAAAGCCATTTTTCCTCATTCCACTTGCGCTTGTAGTGCATCAATGCACGTCGCATTGTGGATATGCAGATGGTGAATGCATGGCAACGTCGACTCATCCTGCTTACCTTAAGCAAGCATGAACAAGACAGCAACATGTCACTAGTGAACATTTGCAGTTACCTGGGGCAAAAACACGGCCAATGTAGTCCTCGTCAATCCATGTGCTGTAGCCTAGGTAGGAAAAACATTGATCAATGTCCACAAACTGCTTTGCTTGAACCCATGAACTGTAATGCAATTTTTGCTCCAAGCAGCACATAGGACTCATCACCATTTGTGCTCCACGTCCAAGTTGATCAACCATCCAAAGCCTTTAGCAAGCAATCTCCACCCAAAAAAAAAGGCAGGATAGGCAGGGAAGTATGCAACCAGGAAACCCAATCTCTTGTTGCATGTGCAACTTCGGGGTCTTGGCAAACAAAGCCCAACCACGACCAGCACACCAGTGAGTGAGGCCAGAAAACCCTTCCTGACAGCAAATTCATGACCAGGACAGCAATTTCTGAAAACATGAAATCTAGATGCCTCCCATAAATTTAGCCAGGGTTCAACCATATCATGACAATCCTGCACCAGCACTTGCGCTTCAGGCCGGGGAATCCATCTCCGATTACTTATACCATGGAAGTAGGAATTCACCTTCTCCATGGTCCACTTCAAAAGCGCCACCAAATCACCAGGAAGTTCCTTGCTTACAGCTGTACAGTACTGCAGGAACATTCCATAAGTACATGTCACACACAACACACAATTTGAAATACATGGGTCAATCATATAAATCTAAGTATCACAAGAAGGATTCAATGGATCTCCTCGAAGAATAAACAGCAGCCATTTAGAAATGACTGCAGTGTCGAAAGCCTTGCCTGCAACAGTCAATGTTCAAAAATTCACATTGAACTCAAAGCAACAAAAGAACCCAAGCATGGATGAGCACCTCCAAGCTTGGGATATTTCTGCAACCTTAGCTGAAAAAATGTTGGCCAAGTGACTCAAAAACAAATCCACACATTTCATGAGCTATGAATTTCACAAAGTGCATAGATTCTATACCAAGAAACGACTGGGCTTTGAAGGTTTTGGTCAAATCAAATTCCACAAGGCTGCAAGTTTGCTTGTGCCTCAGGGACCCAATTGTATACTTGCAATATATATAATATGTATATATATATATATAGCATTTCAATGTTTCATGTCAAGGCATGTGATGCTTTAACACTGAGCTTGCTTGCTGTTTTTTCCATATCGTGAAGTGATCAAATGCATGCTCCAAGGATTCTTCAATGGTAGATCCTCCAAACCACTTGAGCCTGCACACAAGCAATACCTTGGAACAGGTTTTATACCTGCAGGGGTGCAACACAGCATACAAGCAGGGGTTTCAACATGGTCATTGATGCGACAAGTGCACAAACCTCTCATGGTAGCAAACAAGCCACTACTGTCGATCCAGCCAGTTGCTGTCCAATTCCAAGATGCCATGTATGCATTTGATCAGGCGGTGCATCCAATGCTTTCAGGCCTGGAACAACATGCAGGGCAGCTGGGCCATCAGCCCGAATGGGGGAAGGACCAGGCCGATGAGATCTCCATGTGGCATTCAGACTTGTACACCACCAGTCCTCATGAAGACATGTTGCAAGGGTGTTCAAATTGAGAACGCTCACACCCAGATTCCTGAGCATCCAACTTGGGACTCACAATAATGGCAGACTCTTGTGCTGCTAAAACCGGTGAATAGACGATGGCATTTCCCTCAGCATTCACACATGAAAAAACATTGCAAACAATTTGCACATGTTTCTTCTATTCTTTCAGTTTGGAGTTTGTAGTCTCACAGCACAGCAACAAACAAATGACAAGACACTCAACCATGGCCAGTCCCCCTTCACTCCGCAGAAAGCAATGTAGATTTGCTGTTTGGTCCCATTGGGCATCACAACCTGCAGAAGCATTTTGGTTGTGCATTGAACATCGTATATGCATGAACAAAAAGAACATATATACCTCAAGGCATTTGCTGAAAAAACATCACAAAAAAGAGTGCAAGCCTCCAGCCCATTGTGAAAGAGGTCCAGCAGGTCATTGGCCATTTGCTCATGCAAACATTCAAGCGTTTCAACACCATCAAGACAAGCATATCGTTCACCAGGAAACAATGAATGGAGCAGCCGTGATTTGAAAGAATGACCCTTGACTGCCAACAATGGCTGAAATGAAATCACAAGCACAGCACGATGATTGCGTCCACGTCCTTCATCTCCGTGAAGAGCAAACGGCAATGTCCACTTCAATCGACTACGATTCTGAAAGACAGGGTGTGTTGGAAGTACATATTCAAACATCGACCAAAAAGCTTGAAGCTCAAAGCACCAAGCAGGCCCAAGCTGCAAACCACTGCAAAGAAAACTCGACGTTGTTTTCTTGAAAATGAAGGTCAACCATGAGCTCAAATGCATCACTGGCCATGGTACTGCAGTAACTTTGCTATTTACTTTCACAGGACACATCACAGTAGTTGTACTCACCATTAAGGTCATTCCCCATGATTGAATTGCACGATGCAAATTCCTCGCCCAATGTGCAGGGTTGCTCCAACTTGCAATTTGATGGAGTATCCAGGGATGACCTCATGCATGTTTTCCAAATGCCAAGAAGACTATATGAATGTAACATGCATACAGCATACATCATACCATGTTTGAAAACTTTCATTCAAAACTATATCATGACAAAATGAGACACACAGATCGACAAGATAGGGCTCCAGCGACCATCTGGAAGACGAAGCCCACTAGTTAAACGTGCAGCCGATACACAGCTCCTCTCAATGCACATGGTAATACATGCAGTTTTTTTTGCGCATGCATGCAGTAACTTTTGTCAACTGTCCTTGCACCATCAGCCTGGGGCATTGACAAAACTCCAGCGAGTAAAGTCTTGAAGTGTGTCTAAATACTATCCAGCAACATGAAGGTAATCAAGCTAGCTCGATCAATAAATATGCAGCTAGAAAGCCCCAGTTTCAAAGTGCTGCAGGAGTTCTTCCAGCAGTTTTTGCTGGCAGTCATCCAAAGTAGGTGAAGGCCTCGAGGGTTGACCTACCAGTCACATCACCAACTAGCATTCACATGGTCACAATCAAAACAATGGAAAATAGAAAGTTGAGTGCAGGCCTGGAGTTGGAATAATCAACCCACTGGTTTCTGCATCCAAATCAACACCTGACAAGATTTTGGATAGACCATGGCACAAGCAAGGACATGCCAGCTCTTTCAAACATGATGCACATCAAGGTACAGTAAAGCCAAACAACACAAGCAAAGCACATGCAGCACACAAACATTTTCTTCCAGAGCACTTCGATCACACCAACGTTTATTGCTTTTCACGACAACACCCCATGTCATGATTTGGCATCACATGATAGCAAACATCAAGCAGCCTTTGTCCTTAGCAAAAGATTTTCAAATGCAAAACTTATTATACATGCATATAAAATTTGTATTTATGATATGCTTCCAATATATATTTGCAACAAAGCATCAACATATCATGATCAGTCTTCCTCTTTGACCTCCTTGGCTTCTTTCTTGCGTTTCTTGCTCTCCTGTGCACGTTGCTTTTTGAGCTGCTTCTCTTCATCAGTCTCCGGGGGACGCCACTTCCTGCAAGTTATCAAGATGAACTGGGTACAACATAAAAAGAAAAACATGAACGGAATTCAGGTGTCAAAACACTGCATATCAACAACACCCATTCCAACCTTGCCCTTGCAACCCATGTGTTCATCATTGTATCTTCTTTTGCGCAAGAAACAAAGTGCTTTGCAAGGTCTTCATTTTGCTTCCTGGCATGCAACAAGAAAGCGAACATGTTGACAGCTGAAACATACTTGTCACCACCTAACCTTGTCGGAGCATCTGCCATAGCAGCACCCTGTAACTCCACCAGTGTGTTGTAGGTAGTCTGAAGCTTTTCCAGTGGAGAACCAATGCCACTACCCAACCTCGATTGAAAAAGACTCGCTTGGAAATGCAGTTGCAACTCAAAAGTTATTCAAAAGTTTAGTTGAGCTCAAGACTCTTTGGCTTTTGCATTGGTATGCACATATTTGTCTAGCTTTTCCTTCCACAAGGCAAGAACAGTGCAAATGTATGAACTCTTTCATGCATGAAATTATTCAATCCCAAGCTTTTGCAAATCGGCCTTCAATTCTTGAGCAGAGTCAATCTTCCTTCCAAGCACCAATATGAACTGACCTAATTGCTGGTACGGGCTCGACACAGAGGACATAGTAGGAAATTGGGCCCTCTCAGCCGGCCCTTTCCTTAGATCACAAATATGTTCAAACAATTTGCATTTTGCATGCACACACTTCACAACATCTTACATGCAAGCTGGGGTCGGCAAAATCAGAGCTGGGGGAGCACCTGGGTTCGCATCATCAGATCGGCCCGCAGCTCCTTGAAGAAGTGGTTGTTCAGCAACTTCCATGTCATCAAAGACACTGCCCGAAGGATCCTGCTGATTGATAACAAGCAAAACCAGACTCAATCATGCATGTACAAAAAACAAAAAACTTGACATGTGCAACATAAACATGCATGCAAAAATTGAGAATCAACACACAAGTCCTCCAAGGTAAAGGCCACAGAAGTTTGCAGTTCAGTACCCTTTGTGGTCTTCTTTTCTCTCTCTGTGTCCAGTTCAATCTCGATATATTCAGCTTGGTTAATGGGATGCTTGAAATGCTTCCCATTCAGCTTGGCCCATGCCCAGGCATTGTCGATCATAGAGCTCAGATCAGGACAAAGGATTCGTGTTTGAATTTACAAATCTTGAGGTTACAACATGCATGCTTTCAAACAAACAGGCAGCCACCACAGACAGAGCAATTAGTTTTCAGCCCAGGAACTCATCCCAATGCCATTGTTCAGCAAGCATCTTTTTGGTAACTGGCTTCTCTTTAGAGGTGTTTGTGACAGTCTTTTGGTACAACTGCTTCGCAAGCACATCAACTTGATCAAGGCTACCAGTTGCCACAAGTTTTTCTTTCATTTGTTGACCTCAATCACAGATTTGCAGCACCAAAGTTTTGAACCAAGCAGAGACAAGCAAACAGCATATGCGAACATGACATGCATTTTCAAATTGTTCAGACAAGATTCGCTTGTCCTTGTTGTTCCAAGCATCCATGAGCTCTTTGGTGTTGAGACCATGAACATGACGACGAAGCCTTATGTGTGTAAAAACCAACTGCATGCATGAACTAAAATGCATCCAATTAAAATTCATGCATGCAATGTCCATCCAAGTCACTGATGGTCAAACTTGTCATAGGCACCAGCAGGCTTTCCCTGCCTCCACAAGACATAGCAAAAAAATCAAAACACAAGTTCAACTAGAAAACTCATGTAAGACACCTATCCCGCCTCGCTTGAGCAATGATGTTTTTAACATCCGAAGGTGTAGGCTCCAATGGTGTTTGTCCTGCAGGTGGGGCAGCAGTAGGCTCACCTTGGACAATCAGAACAAGCTTAAGCATGCACCAATCAGGAAAACAAAACCAATCAATGTTCAAGGCACTGCCGCCAGTACCTGAAGGAGCCTTAGATGCCCCATGTGGTGAAGGCTCCTGAAAAAAAACATAAAATATAAACAACATAGCAGAATGAAAAAGAACAACTTCAGCAACATATCCTCCGGCAACTTCTGTACAGCAGTAGCAACAACCTGCAGGTCTTGGCAAGGTGACACAAATTATGACACACATTACTCCTAACATCTCTTGACAAACATGCCACAAAAAAATGCAGCCTGGGACTGTTCCACCAAGGGCTTCTCAACTTGCAGGGGCTCCTGACAGCACTGCGTGTCTCCAAGAAATCAAAATTGAGGGTAAACTTCAGCAAACAAGCACAGCAAACCTTGTGGTCAGGAGAATCCAAAGCAGTATCAGGAAGCATTTGCTGTTCCTCCTTCTCTTCTACCTTCCAAGGAGTCAGTGGAAGCAGTATTAGTGAAGAACATATATAATGAACATAAAGAGTATATTAGTATTTATGTTCACATCAAGATTTTCCAAGTATTCTAGATGCAGTACAGCCAAAAGAACTTCAAATGCCCAGCCTTGTCCCCAATTGGCGGTGTTGTAGGTACTTCTTTACGTGCAACTCCAGCACCATTAGCCCCTAATGATGCAAGGCCCACCTTCATATACCAAAACATTCAACAAAGAAGCATCACAGAGTAGAGCAGACAGTTTTTCCAATTACACCAAGAAACTGCTTTGTGTCCAGCTGCATGTGTTCCTTCGTCACTTTCAGAAAAAAATCGATGTCCTGGAATGATTGAAAATTACAATTGCTCTTCAACACTAACAACAAAACATGAAATCCTGGAGCAGCCGGTTGAGAACAGGCAGGCGCTGGTCTGCTTGGCTTCGATTCAAGCATTGCTGAAAGCCTCCGGATACGCTCAGCCTTTTCCTACACATTGCAATGATGTTTGAGTGCATTCCCAAAACAAAATTCAAACAATCACAAGTCAGCATGATCAAGATTGCATGATTTGTGAAACCCCGTCCTTTATTTGCTGCTGCAAACTTGCTGGATCCATGGAAGCAGTGGTGTTACAACGAAGCAAACCAACACCAAGTGCCAAGGAATCAGAAGACATGTTTTGTCAGAGCCAAAAGCTACCAAGACCAACCTCAATTAATTGAAATCTAGAATTTCATTTGGTACACTTTTTCACTTTGCGCCCGTTTGCGTGATTTTGCGCCCGTTTCGCGGATTTTTGCGCCCGTTTCGCACCAAGCACTGATCCCCAAAAGATCCAAAATATGAAGAAAACAGCACTGCAAAGATGCCAACTAATCATTTCAAAGAGTACAAGAAGCACAAGCAAACATCACATATAGCATTATATTTTCAACTGCCTAGTATAGTCAAAATAGTCAGCAACCAATGCTTGCCCGGAAGTCCAAATCAAATTTGGCAATGCAGGTGTGCCAGGAGTCAGGGACACATGTCTTAGCATGCTTGTACAAGTAGTCCCAGATTTCCAACATGCCAGCATCATGCCAGCAGTCTCCAAGTTCCAGACCTTCGAATATTTCCCGATCACTAAGGGTCTTCGGGGTTGCCACTTTCATCCTGAAAGCACTAGATCAAAAAGGTTGCTAGGCATGTATTCCAAATACCAAGCAACAACAGCCACAAGCAGTTTAGTCCTCAATGAAGTGCTGGGAGATCCTTCATCTTCTAACCACAATTTCATCAGACGAGCTCCAAATGGACGGGGGTAACTCCTGGACATGTTGTTGTCAATCAATTTGTCACAAATTTTGAAATGATTCCAAATACATAATTGAATCCAAGAGTCTGTGTAGATTTTAAATTCTTGTTTCCTGTCCAAGCCTTTCCTTTTTTACCTTAGCTGGGCATATGAAGAAGAGCCAAGTTTCAACCAAACAGACATTGGCACAGCTGCAAACTGTTTGCTACCAAAATACTTGCAGTTTGAAACTCAGTTTTTTCCTTCATATAGTTTTTTGCTAAAGACCCAAGATCCAGATGCATCGCTTGCCTCCAATTCGAAAGGGCAATTAGCCTCTTCGGGGTTGGGCTACCATATGACATCATCCACCAGGTAGTGGAGAATACCTGACAATCAAGTTTGTACTGCAATGTGGCTTCATTACACTCCATGATAAGCAAACATCCATGCAAACCAGGAACATAGCAAATCTTCTGTTCGAACCACTTTTATGTGAAGTAGTGGAAAAGGATGCTTTGCCTCCCAGAAGCTGCCAAATTCAGAAGAGAACATACACCAGATAATGAAGCCTCTATCTTAACAGCTATTTATGGACCCGCCTTGGTTGCTCAACCAGAAAAAATGCATTCCTTGCCATCACACAAAGCAAGCATAGGACCAGCCTGAATCCAAGACAAGAACAGCACAAGGTCACTAGGAGTGAAAGAAAGATGGCCAACAATAGAAAACAATTCAGGCACCTTGAAACCATTTGGTTTCCACCAACTACGCATTCCCAAGAAAGACCGAATGCATTGTTGACAATGCTCCTCATAGTCGTTCCACGTGAGGCTGTTGACCATGACCGACAGTCAGGGCCCCACATTGACAGGCAACCGGGATGTAGCATCAGACAAGCAAATAGAGCAGACCTGAAAGTATCACAGACACAAGAACAAATGTTCACAGGAATTGGTTGCAATCAGAACTAAGCCCAACACACAAAACCAGGACTGGAGTTAAAGTCTTGTGCCCGAGGCCTTGCCAGCAAATTGGGTAATCATCATATTTTGAAATTTCTGCTTTACATCAGACCGCACCAGACCGCACCTTCCAGCTTGGGTTCCATAGTCAATGTCGAAACGAGCTACATTGAAACCACCTTCTTTCCTGAAAAGTATGATTTCAACTGCAGACACACTAAAAAGAAACAACATGGCATATGCAATTTCTATCTAAGCTCAAAGCCAAACCCTGGATACATTCGCCCGACCAGCAAACATATCGATCAAATGAAATTCATCGTTGCCCCAAGGCAATGAGGAATTCCACTGCATTAAGAGAACCTCGGCAACAGAGACAAGACACAAGATGACCCTAACCAAGCTGTTGACAAGCCATGTATTTGTTGGACATGCTGAGCAAGCAACACAGGCAATAAGGACCTGATGGCAAAGCTAGTCAATTCCATTTTCAAAAGCTTCTCTAAGGAAGAGGAACACATACACACACAATCATCATGCACTTCAATTCACCGAGCCTTCGGTGCACTGCAGTGCAGAAGTGAAGTGACAACACTTCCACGATCATGGAATGGCATTGCATGTAGGAACGCTCAAGAATTTGAACCATAGGAACTACACAGACAGGACTGACAATGCCAATTGTTAACACATTGCATGCATCCAAACAAGATCACATTAATCAAAGTCAAGATTGAAAAGCAAGCCTAGAGCCATTGCTTCCACCTGCCAGCTTGTCATTGTCACGTACCTGAATGCTTCACAATTCCAAGGGACTGTCACATGTCAAAATCAACATGTTCTGCAAGTTGTGAAATAATCACAAAAACATACAAGCCACACACAAAGATCACTGAACAAAACAAGCAACAGCCAGCAAACATTTTTTCAAGCCACATGATTCTGTTCACATTTTGTCAATGTGTTCGCTTCGGGAAGCAGGTGGGCAAGGTGGGCGAGGTGGTGGGGGGGGTGGCCGTGGAAGGTTTTTTGGCCACGGTTGAACAAAAGCACTACTACTAGACTGACTAGAGGCAGCTTTGCCACCAACAACAACAGGCCTTGCTTTCGCAGCCGGTGGGTATTGCTGTACCAGTGAAGGTGCAAGGTCATCACTTGAAGTATCAGGTGAGTCCTGAGTCGCTGCAGGAATGCATTTGTCTCCGAGAGCAATTTGACGAAGAGCCTGAACAAACAGGAGTTAAAAGACAAACTTGCAAAGCACATTCACAAAACAAGCATTCATGATCAAAGGCCTTACCAATAGTCTGAAGCACAGGAGCAGAAGGTTTCTTAGGCGGTTCCTAATTCAGAAGCAGTAGCAATTGCAACTTCACAAAACCAACACATACTGATTTCAACATGACAAACATGCTCAACAAATCAACTCAACATGCTGTCCTCCTTCTTGACTACAGGCTTGGCAACAGACAGCGGTGCCAAAATAACTTGAAAATCAGTTTGGACACCAGCATCCTCAAAGTTTTCAAATCAAGGCATTGCGGCAAAACATGCAACAGACTGAAAGACATACACACATACACACACATGAAACAATGTCCTTGGCATCAGGGAAAGTAGCATCCTGCAAAAAGTGGACAGGGCATTGCAAAGATTATGTTTTCAAAATCCAACATTTTAGATGATGGCCTCAGCTAACGAATCCACAGCATCAGCACTCACGTTTCCAGCTGCCACCTGACTCAAAAGCAATTGCAACATGAATCATCACATTGTAAAAATTGAACAAATGAGCAAGATAACCCAACAAATGCCTCCAGCTTCTCATCATTCCATTGAACTTCATCATTGTCCTGACAGAATGAAATTTATTTTTGAAACATATTGCTGCAACTTGTGGCTATCAATCCTTGCGTTTTCTTGGAGTCCAGTTTGCCTTTGGTCTTGCCCCTGCACTTGCAGCAGCAGATTTCCTTTCTGCCGCCCTTGCTGCTGCCCTTGCAGCCTGTCAGTCAAAAATCTCAACCCCCCAAGCAACAAGGACAAACAACCAATACCCCATGAACCTTCTCTGGGTTTCTCTTCGCTACCTTCTTCACCTGACAGGTTGCAAGTTAACATATATATATATATTTTTTTGCAAAAACAGATCCCAGCCTTTCCCTTCTCCATGGTTTGCAGCCCCCGGGATTGACAAAACACACCTGCATGTATATTGTTTTGTGCTGCATGTTTAAAAATATTTTTCATTATGTTGTGACATGCAATTTCAAACAAGGCTGAAGTAGGAGTGAAAAACTGCGGTGTGAACATAAGAAGTCGATCAACAACATGCATCAAAATACAAACACACATGCAATTCAAACTCAATCACTTGCATTCACATGACATGCAGGGACCCACAAGAAGGGGCACTGGTCGTTGTAAAGGCAGCTTCAAGGCACTGGTCGTTGTAAACCACCTGCAGGAGCAAAAGAACAAATAAAAACATATGTCCACATTCCAAGCTGAAACACACGAACAGAAAAACATGCAGTCAGTGCATTGGACTTATTCCTTTTTCATCTCAAACCACATTAGCTGCTAGCCAGTGTAGCCAACATACCCAGATCTCAAGTTCGCAATATATATTCAATCCACATCGGAATTGAAAAATCAACCCCCTTTGCAGGATTCCCCGCAAACATAGGTGAGCACTTGCAAGTTTTTATATTCAGAAAACAATTCTAAATATGGGTTTTCTTGCAGAAGAATTTTTATCTCTTGAAAGATACCAGACTTGCAAGATGCACAAAGACAACCCATGAAACATCTAAGTACCATCACGGTTTCATCATGTTGCATCCATCAATCGATCAAGGCTGCTGCCTTATCATGACATGAGTGTTCTCAGGATAATAGCCATGACACAAGGAGCAAACAGCATTTTAACATTTGAACAAATCTTGCATGCCAAGGTGCTGCCCTGCCTTTCTCTTTTGCAATCTCATCAGAAAAACCATTTGCCAAGTATGCTTTTCGAGCCTTGTGGTAGGCACTGCTTTTCCTGGAATTCCTGGCCCTTATTTCAGGGTCACCCACCCATGGTCTCTTGGAGGCTTCAGTTTCCACTTGTTTCACCTTAGCTTTTGCCTTAGCTTTCGCAGCACTCTTTGGCAAGGCTTTCGCCTTAGCTTTCGCCTTAGCTTTTGCCTTAGCTGTCCCCTGAGTTTTGCTCTTTGCTTTCGCCTTTGCTGATGGCTTGGAAGCCTTTTTTTTAGCTTCTGCTTTTTCGACATTCTTTCTTGGTCTGCCACGGGGTTTTCTGACAGGAGGCTTTGCCTTGCTTGACTCTTGAAGAAGAGCCGCCACACCCTTTGGAGCATGTTTTGCCTGAGCTACAGTGCATGCAATGGCCAAGAAGCAATGACATGCAATGGCCAAATACTTAATTCAGCAAACCAACCCATTCTTGGAATTCCCCAAAACCAAGTCACAGATTCTTCAACCAATGCCTTTCCAGGAACCTAAGTAGAATTTATCAACATGAAGTTGAAAAGCAACAAAGTACACAAGAGTACATACTGCAGTTTGATTCTGGCAAGACACCTCGGGTGAATAAGTTTTGTCCCCGGCGATGCATTTGATACTTCCTCTTCATCACTAATTTGAAGGGCAGGCTCACCTGTTAGACATGTCAAACCAAGCAAATATTTAGATATAAAGGATCATGAAGTTTGGCAATCTTGATTGCATGGGCCAGTGCACTTTGCCAAACACATGCATGTAGGTAACACATGAAGAGTGCCTTCGGCGGTGGCTTCTTCCAAAACATGCTCTCCTCCAAGTAAACATACAAAATTGATAGATGCTCTTGTCCATGCATTTCAAAAGGGTCCTTTCATGATCTCTTCAAGTGCTTCCTCTGATGATTCCTTTTGCGGGCTGCCTGGGGCAGTAGAGTCAAGTTTGCAAAAACAAAGTGAGTAAGGCACAAGCCAAAGCACCTGAAGTGTCCAAAGCCTGAGGATTCATGAAACCATTCTCACCTAGTCAGCCATGAAGAAGCAAGGGTAATAATACATGAATTCCTAACATGTAACACAAAAGATCTAGCCTGGAATCGGTAGGGTATCCATGTTGTCCGGACCTCTGCAAAGGTTCTTGGGGCACATCAACTCACAATTTGCAACCACAATTGCAAGAACAAAAGCCTCAGTCCACCACAGATTCCTGGAGGAAGAGCAGCCACATCAAAATCATCCACCTTTGATTGTTCATGTTGCTGATCATGTTTCTGCAAGTGTGTTGTGTCAACTGTTGGTGTTTCTCCTGCTTCATTCCATGTATTATGTTGATCATCAACCTTCACCTGCTGTTGCTCCAATTCCAACTGTTGTTGTTGCTGGATGGGCTGCTGTTGCTCCAACTCTTGCTCCAACTGTTGTTGTTGCTGCATTGGCTGCTGTTGCTCCAACTGTGGCACAATGTTTTTCTGCATTTGTTGTTTGTCTTGTTCGTGCTCCGCAGTTTGCAGTTGGAGTTCCAACAGCAGTTCCAACTCCTGCAATTCCAAAAGGAGCAGCTGTTGCAATCCTTAGTTGGATGCAATGGCAGCATCAACAACACAACAAAACCAACACACAAATTCTGAACACTTGACAACACTTGCATGATAACAACATGGCATGCACTAATTTGAGATATGTGTCCATCGTCATGTTCCAGGCATTTGTCTTTTTTTTCTTCATGGACAATGCCTTCTTCAGTTGTTTTCAGCTTGCATGTCTTTTCCGGGGACTTCACAGAATCACCTCATTCCAAACAAAACACCCTCACAATAATAAAAGTTGCATCTGGATTGTTTGTCACAACAATATGTAACATTCAAACATAGGCCTTCTCTTCCAAGAGGTGCAGGAGTCACAACACTGGCACCTTAGAAGGAACAAATGTTTGCAATCACACAGGTATTTTACAATCATGATAGATTGTGGGGACATGTGGGGACAATACATGCTAAGACACCAACTGCTTCGACATTCTTCAGGCACATCAGAACCACCAGCAGGTGGCAAACCAATACCATGGCCATGTTCATCTTGTGTTTCCTTACTTGTGGTAACAGACTCACAGGAACACTTGTTAGATGGATTGATGACAAACAACATGCCAAGCAACAACATCGCTCATCAAGAGGCTTTCTTCATCATCACTTGAATCTTCATCGTCAGAAGACTCTTCTGTATCTTCTTTCTTTTCCAACGCACCTAGCAACACATATCATGATAGTAAATTCAAAATTCAATTATCCCACACCTGGAACATCCAAACCACCCAGTTCGAAGATCTGCAAGATCCTTTTGTCTCTAGGTGTGTGAGGGCGCCTCAGCCCACATGAAATGAGTGAAAGCAAAACCAATGCAGCAAGACAATTCAAAAAAAAACTCACAAGCATCTTTTCAGCAAAGGCACTTGGCAACACGAGAAAAGGCATACGCAAGCTTCATGGCAGCTTTGGCATGTACCTTTGTCCGAATACCTTGCTTGCAAAGTGTTGATATCATGGATCATGCTACACCAAAGCACCAAGGGCCAACATAAACAACAATTTGCAAGCATGTTGCTGCAAGGATCAAGTCTTTTAGGCAAGGCTTGGTGAAAGTATATGGATACTGCTTGCATCATAATCGGCAGGCTGGGTCGTAGTCCAACATGCTTTACAGCATGTCCGATTTGTTCTGCATTTTCTTTCAGGGTACCTTGGTAACAAAACATGCAGTGGTTGAAAGGAACAAAGCTTTCATCATAGGTTACAACAAGCAAACACAAAAAACACATTTACAATGCAAGTTGCTTCTTGATATTTTTTTGGTTGCACCAACCCGAACAAGTGCATGGTTTTTGGCCAGCACATTGATAGCATCATCATTCGCCCAAGCGGTTCCAAGGAGTGCAGATTGTTCGAAGTGCACCACCATGATCAATTGAATATTTCAAAACACCCCAGCCCAAATGGCTTCATGAATTCGCAATTTAATATTTATGTTGCACCATGCACCACACACATTCAAAACTGCATATACATTGAATTGCATTCAATGCAAATCGTGCCATTGAATCCATTCTGCAGCTACTCCATCCACCTCAATCAATCATCAAAAACACAGCTACAATCCTACACACACACAGGACATTCACAGAAACAACATGCAGCATGAAAGCAAAGCTTTTGGAAAACCCAGTACACACATTTTTTTGCACCAATGGCTAATCTATACATGCTTGAAGTGTGCAATTAATTTGCCAAGCAAATGCAACTCGAATTGCGCATGAATTGGCCAGGCTACTTTTCATATCTCATCAATGTGAGTGTAAACTGAAAATCGACCTATAGTTCATAGCCATTTTCCACTGGTACAAACTCCGCTCCCAGCTTCTCTTTGCTGTGTCCACCCTCGGTGTTGTTGGATCACCTTCGATTCTCAAACTCTGGTAGTCTTCATAGAGTTGTTTCTGTTTGTAAATGTCGATGAGCTTCTGCCTTTTCGCCATCGTGTCCACAGCAACAACATGTGGCTCATCAACATGGAAGTCCATCTTGAAACAACAAAAAAACTGGTTTGGGCAAAAACGTCGCTATTCAACACATATGTTAGGATCAACGGTCACACGAAGCACCACATGCCAAGCAAACCAATATGGATCAAGCAACAATTCAAGCAACATTTGTACAAACACTCATGTTTCTCAGGATCCCACACACACACTGCAGCAACTTTTACATGGGCTGCAGCAACAAGTTTAAGCTGGAACCAAAAATGCAGACAGATGGCAAACAAATGGTAATGACAAGCATGATATTGAATAGATATACCAAAATAGTACTAAACATTAGTTGATGGATTCAACTAGACCCCAAAAAAAAAAGTGTACGTTTGGAGGCCTGGGTCAAAAAAATGCTCGATCACCCGAAATGTGTATCAAAACAAGGGTTGGTACAGATTAGTTTGTACCACTAGGAGGTCCAGGAAAAAGCGGAAATGGATGGGGTGAACTGAACCGTGTAACATTGGTTCCATCTCGGAAACGGTCTTTTTGTATTTTTTGTCATCTCTGTG
>OMLO01001266.1_pt1 | contig 19111 bp, 18 predicted proteins | sample 1674811 | NCBI WGS metagenome assembly OMLO01 (sample SAMN06265003, study PRJEB25207) | coral metagenome | isolation source: Coral host | place: Mexico:La Bocana,Puerto Morelos, Mexico | collected 2008-11-13 | reverse complement strand
GGACACTGTAAATAAGCAAACAAATATTACAAATAGAACAGAAATTTGTTAAGAATCCCAACTGGTGGGAGGCTGACAAGCTGGCTATTTACAAAGCGTGGAGGAGTTGAATTCGGGACCACCGAAGACAAATCCATCTAGTGGCAGGGACAGGAGTTGAACCCGGGACTCCGGATTACAAGTCCAGCACCCTAACCACCAGGCCACGCTTGCCTCCCTACAAATAAACCAACCAGAGGGAACTAAGAAAGGCAAAAAACATTCTTACCGATTGCCCTCTCTATATGCCTGAGTAGTTAACAATAAAGGATCCAAAAAAAAAACTTCGCAATAATCGCAGTAGACTTCGCAAATGTAACAAGAAAATCATTCACACAGACGAATAGAGAAAACTGACGCACAAGGTTCTGAAACATGATCTCACGGAAACGTCACTAATATTTACATGTTACATGGCTCCCCTTAATTGAGCTAATCAATTGAAATACAACTTAAACAATTCATGAATCAATGTCCAATCAAAGTCTCAATATAATGTCTCATCTGGTTGAAATAGTTGGTTCCCCAGGAGGGATACCTGGTTCTCTAACTGGACTCACATGCAACAAGTAAAACCAACTTCTGGATTGGCTGTTCCAGCATACTGGCAGTCTTGAGGCCACAGTCAGCCACAGTGATTTTCACCTTTCGTACCAGACCATCTGAGTCTGGTTCAGCTTCAACAACGCGAGCGAGCTGCCAATGATTGCACAGAAGGCTATTGTCCTCGAGCAAAACAATATCATTGGTTTGGATGTTGGGACGGGCACAAGTCCTTTTCTGACATTCTTGCAAGGACTGAAGGAAGCCCTTCTTCCAATGTTTCCAAAATTTGTTCAGCAAGTGTTGAACTCTGCGCCATCTCTTGCGAGAGCATAGGTCAGCACGCTTGAAATCTCCCGGTGGTAGCAAGAGAAGGTTTGCTTTCATTGTCAGTAGATGATTCGGTGTGAGTGGTTCTGGTGAAGACGGCATCATCAATAGATCTGCAGTCAGTGTTGTACTATTGACCATCGCCTCTGCCTTGCACATTCATCATCTAACTGTTGGCCAGAACTTTTCAAAAGCGCACATAGGATAGCCACAAACAAATGGAAGCGTCTGGCATCATTCCTTATGTAGCCCAAGACCACTTGACTGTCAGTCCATAACACTTCTTTACGTTTTTGTAGTCGAATTCTTGCCACAGGACTGAACTGACCTTGGTGGACACTAGAGCAGCTGTCAACTCTAATCGGGGGAATGTTACATTCTTCAGAGGGGTGACGTGAGCCTTTCTCATTGCAAATGAGCAGTGAACTTCATTGTTCTTGTTGACTAGTCACAGATACAAGCATTGACCGTAACCATCAGTGCTTGCGTCTGAGAAGTGATGTAGCTCAACTGAACTTGGCTCTCCAAACCCCTTTGGAGCAAAGCATCTAGGGATCTTCAATTGTTCTAAATCTAGCAGTTCACTTCTCCACTTCTCCCACTTCACTTGAGCTGAGCCTAGAATAGGTTTGTCCCAGTCAGCCTTGTCACAGCATAGCTGCTGAAGAATTTGCTTTCCAGTTAGGATTAAGGTAGCTAAGAAGCCCAGGGGATCAAAGACAGAGCTCACAGTGGACAGGATACCACGTCAATGGTTTGTCTTGAAGGTTTATCCGAAACTGGAATGAGTTGGTTTCCCATTACAACACAGGCACGCTTTAAGTGTGTACCCACATTTTGAGGGTCTATTATTATACATAATTATATTCACACTATTGTTCTTTCTTATTGAATATTCAACATTCATGGACCGATTACTTTCCGAACATGTGGCTGGCTACTGCACGAGCACAAACGCTTTGATCTTAGGTGCAATATTTTTGTTTTGTTTTAGGATTTCCGCTTGGTTGATTGTTTTAAACCCTATTGCTGTGACATATTAATTTATTCATAAGAAAAGTCTGGGAAAGCTCAAAGCATGCACATGGAAAGGCCCCGGGAAAGGCTGAGAAATTGACATGAATGAATGCTTGGCGTCTGCAAATGTAAGACACCGCAAAAAACACTCACAAACATTCTAGTTTCTGGAATGATATTCATCAATAAATTTGCTCCTTTTATTCATTCCAGTGTTCATTTGAATCTAAGCTACGATTTTTGACGTATCGCTTTGTTAAAATCATACCGCCTTGATGAGTCCAAGTGAATATAAAGCAATGGAACCAGACGCCCTGTCGATCGATAGCTAGCTGTTGGAAGTCAGCCAGTCTTCACCAAATTAAACATAGACATTCATAAGCAAGAAGAAAATAAAATGAGTGTGTTGGATTGTGAATTCCGTGTACCTTTTCACTTGCATAAGAATGTATCGTCTGTTGTTTTGACAAGCGCACGGTCGATCAAATCCAAACAAACTCTTATGTATTTCTTTGTCATTTAATAGTATCTTAGCAATCGGTCAGGAACAAATCACTTCAAATAATTTTTTTTTTCGTTTACAACTCGACTTCCACCTCGCAAACAAGAGCAAATTTATTCAGACATGACCGAAGACATGTCACCGCCGTTCTCACCGACGGCAGCAAATTGCGTTATACGTTGTAATTTGCAAAACAAAGCGGTTCTCCAGTAATACTGAACCAAAAATTTCACTTAAACGCTCATTTTCAAGCTTGTAAAATGCATATCAATAATAAACCGATATTACCTTTGCCGCATATGAGCAAAATGTTTTTAACTTATTGTTTATTTTGTATTGTCACTGAAAAGCCCCTATGGGGAGTTGTCAATAAAGTATTGTATTGTATTGTATTGTATTGTAATCCACCCTTGGCACACAACTTCCTTGTACTTTCGATCAACTTGATTGTCTCTGTCACCGTTGGCACTGATTTTAGGTCATTGTCAACATAAAAATTGTCTCTGACAAAGATAGCTGTGTTGTGTCCAAACTCTTCTTCATGGCCAGTAGCAATTCTCTTTAGGGCGAAGTTCACACATCCAGGAGAGGAACCTGCTCCCAAAAGGTGAACGGTCATTCTGTATTCGACCGGCACTGCCTTGATGTCACCATCAGGCCACCACAGGAATTGTAGCAAATTTTGGTGTCTCTTATCAACCTTGAACTGATGAAACATGGTTTCTAGATCGCACATAAACTGAACTGGCATAATACACCCACAAGTCCATTCGTCAAATCAGGGCCTGTTAGGAGATACTTGTTCAAAGACTCTCTCTTATAGTCTGCACTGCAATCAAACACGACATGAATTTTGTCGGGCTTCTTGGGGTGGTATACCCTGTGATGAGGGATGTACAAATGTACCATCGTTGTAGGAAGCTTCTTCTTTCGGAACTTCTTCTGCATAGCCTTTGGCAATGATCTCATTCATGAAGGTCGTGTAGTTGTCTTTGTACTTCATGTCATCTTCAAACCTTTGACCAAGTTTGTGCAACCGACGCAGGGCAAGAGACTTGTTTGGTAAGCTTGACATGTCGTCATGAAGGGGAAGAGGCATTTCATAATGGCCGTTGCTTCTCTGATGGATACCTTCTTCTAGCCTTTTCAAAAATGTTTTGTCCCCTTGTGAGAGTGTCTGAGTGCCAGTTAGTCTTTCAGAGAAGTCCAGCGCTCAAACATTTCGCTGATCTGAAAGAGATTAAGGACTTCCTTGGTCTTGGTTCCAAGAGTGAACAGGCATCTTCTGTTCCCTGACTGTCCTACAGGAGGAACACCACTCTCTGAAACTTCGTGAGTAATGAGCCGCTTTGTGACACCAAATAATAATGTCTCCGTCGTAGTCAGGATGTAAGCTGACTCTTCCAATTATGCCCCATCCCAGATCCGTTCGTAGAGCATAAGGTTCGTCAAAGTTACCAGGAATCACTTCTCTAGGCATAATGGCGCGTGTACAATTGGAAGCTAAAACAACACCAACATTGACAATGTCATGATAGGGAATTAACTGGCCTGCAATCTTCTTCACATGGGCCCAATTCAAGGCGGCTTCTGGCTTAGGAATTTGTTCTCTGCTGGCTGGTATTGTCTGTGCCGAAAATCTGCTAGGTAGGGCAATTGTCATTTGACACTTATAATCATAAACAAGCAAACCATTCACCTTCTCACTTGAAATGGCTGTGTCCTTTCCATGCATAGTGGAGAGTAGATGCTGAGTCTGATGGCCTCGTACACCAAGCTGACAAAGTGCTTCCTTCCAAATAAACGCCGTATCAGACTGATCATCTAGTAAAGCATACACCAGAATCTTGTGGCTTGGGTCTTCCTTGTAGGATAACCATACAGGAACAATTAGGGAACTTATTTGTTCTTCACTTTGGCCAGTCATGAAGCAGGTTGCAGAACCACCTTGCATTAGCTGCCCAGAATCGTTGTTAGAGCCCCTGTTACCGCCTCCACTTCCTTCCTTTCTTTCTTGCCTTTTGGAATCTCTGTGAAAGGGTGTTGGATGTAATCTCCCACAAATCTCACACAGTCAATTGTACACAGCCTTGACAAATGTCCAGGCTTGAGACAGCCGAAACACAGTCCATTTGTCGCTGCATATTCCTTTCAAGATGGGACGTCTTTCTTCTTGAATTCTTCACACTTATCTAAGCCATGATGCCCCTTACAGACTTGACAAGTCCTTTCAGCAGATTTGTTTCCTTTGTTTGTGAAGAAGCTTGAACCAAATGCCTTTCTTTAATATCCAAACTTATGCTTGCTACACCCGTCCTCATCATTTTCGTCCTCTTTCATAGAGTGGGATGAGATAACAGGATTGCACGCAATATCAGCTTCTCTGGAAAGAAACTTCACAAACTTGGAAAATGGTGGGAATGTGCCCTTCTCCGTCTTGAATTGATGAACAATATGACTCTAATGATCAATTGCCCACTTGGGAAGTAAAGGAGGAACCGCGGGCTTGAGTTCAGGTAAGTCACAGAGAAATCTATCCATTTGTTCGCTTCTGCCTTCTTCTGCAGGGATATCACACTAGTCTTCACCGAAATGAGATGCAAGTCAGTCAACAGATTACTGAATTAAACTCATGTTATAACAAGACCCAATCTAGCATGGTCTTAATAGTATTCATGCAGTTGCCAGCAATGATCATTAAACGAGAAGACATTCTGGAACGTAAACAGTGCTACCTAACTTGAAATCTGCAGAGTTTGGGACGTTTCCTAGTCACATTACCCTTCCCAAAGAACGGGAGTCTTTTTTAATGACAAAAAGTCAGTTACAGAAAAAATTTTGTCACTTTCTCAGAGATGTAAATTAACATTTTTAATTGTCTAGAATCTGTCTCAAAGCAAAAGAACCACTGTGTCACCTCGGAGTCTTATCTATTTAATTTACAGTTTAACTTGCTGCCATGGAGTCTTCAGGAATATTTGAGGAGGTTCAATACCACAAACCCTTAAAGAAAATCTCTGCTAAAAATTCCCATTTGTAGGAATTTCTATTAATGCAAGATATTAAAATGCCGCTAAAGACACTAACGAAAGAGACATCCAAACATCTTTATCAAGCTAAAGTTTCTGGACATGTCGCTAGATTGGCTTCTAGTTTGTTTAGCCTGACCATGTCAACAACAGTCACTAATTCATCAGTTTTAATTGCAACCACTCGTGCATGAAAAATAAATGTGTCAAGTTACCATTTGAAACTAACAAATAAAAAATCTTGTTGCATTTACCTGCAACAAAAACAAATAATTAATTTCAAAACTCAACAGTGTTCTCATTCATAACTAGCCATGGAAAACCACTTCAAATGAGTATCTAGTATCAATTCCCAGGAACGTTTTGACGAGAAGACAGTTATTACTTCATAAACAGCGCTCCTTAATTGAAACTTGCATTCACAAAGTGAACAAAAATTGTTGGTTGTTCATAGTAGCTTCAATCTGATTGGTCTAAGATAAAAACATCAGTCGTCCATCCATGCATGGAACACATAGTCAAACATGCTGACTATGAGGGGTTTTTTTTACCAAAAAATAATTTAAAACTTGCTCACGATTTGTCACAAGCCACAACTGATTGATGTTTGGCTTTCCTATTGATGATAAAAGCACAACAGAACTGCTTTGCTAAAACTCGGCAAACACAAAACAAACCCAACATATAAACTTGCCTATGTGACATGTTTAAAAATGTTATAAAATACAACTGTAACATAAGTTTTCAAAAAATAAAATTAATATGGATTGATGAACTGACAAGCATCTGTTGCCATGTATTTAAAACACTATGATGCTAGAATACTCAGTATTAAGCACTCAGTGCTTTTTTCCCTTTTTGAAAAACAAACACATTAATATTTGTCACCATTACGACTGGAGTGTGTAAAGAGTTGGTGATAAACTACTGTCAATGCACTTCTGGATTCAAGTTTTTGGTGCTGTGGTGGAGAAGGAACACAACCAAACAAAAGGCTAGCTGAAATTTTATCCTTACCGTAATTGAAATTCTGACATGCAACCTGTGGCTTACACGTTGTCAAGAGACCCACCATTTCAATAAGAAAATAAGGTACATGTACTGTATTCTCATTACACAATTATTGCAACATAAATACATGTAAATAAGAATACAATCATAAAAATTCAAACAACAGTTTCATGTAAGACTGAGCCTAATAAGTACTCTGGAATATGCATGTATTTGCAGCTGAGTCCTTGGCAATCACAACCTGCCAAGTCTACATGAGGAGCACTGACAGATCAACTGATCTCAATCTTTCCAATGTAGTATAAAGGGAAGATAGTACAGAGCTTGAAGAGTACAGGTGCATTCTATAGGGATACATGTGATCCAAATTAAGATAATCACTTGGATATGGAACCATTAAAGGAACTTAGCAAATCCTACAATGTATAGTTAAGAGTGGATTCAAGGGTTCCTCTGATGTACCATAATTTGAGTGATCTTGGATCATTGATCGAGAGCAATACACCCAAAGATTGAAATTTATGATTATGGCTGCCTTATAGGACTTCTTACTTGGACAATTGTTTGTGTTGCATGGCTGGGATTCGGAACCAATTCCTAGGCAATAAGAGCCACCGTTACTTGGAGGAGGGTTGTTACATGACCGCCGCCGTGTACGAGATCCACCACCACATGTCACCGTACAGATTTCCCAGGCTTCCCAGGAGGACCAACCACCATTACCTGAAAAATAAATATTTTACAGACATTAAGGAGGACTGAGAATGAAGTTCATCAAGTCATTAGGGACATTTAGATTGGACTGTGAGTACAAGATTGAGTATGAGTATGATTTTCTAATTTTTCAAGCAGTGACGTTCCTAGAGTCTTCTCTCTTGATGTTGGTTTCAGGTAGAGAGGGTAGCTCATAGGATAAGATGGATATGTGATCTGATAATGGGAAGACTACAAACTAGAATTGAAAAAAGTTGATCTCATACTCGTACTCATAGTAACAATTCTGAGTTACAAAGATTGCTCTTAAGCTTGGGAAGATAACTCGATTTGATTTTCCAAAACCCTATTTCCTTGCGAGATTCTGACTTAAAACCTTTTAAGTTAAACAATCCAGTCACATGGTCGGATAAAACAGAGCCTGAGATCAGTGCATCTTGACTGATACTGTCCATTTTTGGGTTATAACTAGGTGCAGTGTATGTCCCTGAAAAGTGCACATGTTGAGCGCGTCCAAAAGAATCCATGAGATCCAAACATGATTCTGCATCAGGATTATCCTGGACATCAACATGGTCATGGTCAACAAAGTCAGTGCATAAAAATGTGGTTTCTGTACATAAGACAAATGATTCAAGATGCCAAGGTGCCTGATTCAAGAACAAAGAACGAAAATTAATCATTAAAGGATGCATTGTAAAGTAAGGGGGTCTATAGACGATGGCAAGCCGTATGTGAAAAGATCCACTGATTAAAATCCATCCCAAGAGTTCAAAGGAGCACCACATAGGAGAAATAAATTGCTTAACAATCACATTGAACAAGTGATCAAAGCGTTACCTCCACCATGAAAGCCAGATCTATGCATGTCATACAGCTTATAACCATTGGGACTACATTCAGCTTTCACCACGGCATGTTTATCCAAGAACCACGTCTCAGTAATTGCCAAGATGTCAAATTCATTATCATATATTACATGTTTGTTAAAGCTTCGAAGCAGAGAAAATGGAAATGAATTTTTTATTTGTAAATGAAAAACTGTTTCTGGAGTGATTTAGTATAAGTTGTTTAGGTATGTAGGTTTGTAGGTGAAAAGATTGAAACAATATGTTTTTTGTTAACTCTGTTTTCGGAGTGAATTATTACGTATATGCTTTTCATGTTGTATGGAAGTAAAAATATATCATGTTCAGGTTACTTTTACTTTTGGAGAACCAGGAAACCCAAATATCTTTAAGTTTCAAGGGAAAAGGCACATGCCACACTCAAAGAGATTTAAAGAAGTAAATCCCTTTGAAAGTATTTCACCCCGGACAGAAACGACAGCACAACATGTTTCAATTGACTGGAACCTGTGCGTGCTTTGTCAGAAAAGGAAAGAAGAAAGTTTGCAATGTCCAGCGAATTCCAAAAGAACAGACCTTGGTGCAGGATACAAATCCCTTGCAGAGAATTTGCTGCTTTTCATTGAGCTTGGAATGGTACCTTTTGCTATTAGCTTAGATGATGATTGATGGTTCTGGAGTTGAGAATACACTCTTAAAGAACAAAGCATCATGGCATAAATCGTGCAAGGACAAAGTTAACAGCACCAAACTCAAAAGAGCTCAAAAGAGAAGAGAGCAAGAAGAAGATGCTACTTCCCATAGCCCTGTGAAAACTAGAAGAACTAGTTTCGCAGGTGAAGGCAGACTAGATGAAAATGAAAGCAAGTGGTTCTTCTGCAATGATGTGGCAGGTCCCAGTGGGCTTCACAAAGCATCAACTTTTGAAATTGATAGAAGTGTGAGAGAGAGCGCCATAAGGTTAAAGGATACTGATCTTTTAGCTAAACTTGCGGGGTGGTGACATGGTGGCCATTGAACCCAAGTATCATGTGAAGTGTTTGGCAGCATTGTATAACCGAGTTCGAAAGTTACAAACACCTTCAGCAGATGAGGACAGTAATGAAACCTCTCTCCATGGAATCCCATTTGCCTCACTTGTTTCATACCTCAAAGAGTTTCGTGATTGTGAAAATGCAGGAGTGTTTAAGCTTGTCAAATTGGCAAAACTGTATTCTGCAAAGCTCCAGGAGCTCGGAATTACATCTTCAAGCAAGATCAACACCACAAGATTGAAAGAAAGACTGCTTGGGGCATTTCCTAACCTAAGTGCTCATACACAAGGAAGAGATGTGTTGCTTACTTTTAATCATGCCATTGGGGATGCTATTAGAAAAGTCTGCGAGCAAGACTTTGACTCAGAAGCATTACATCTAGCGAGAGCGGCTAAGATTGTGCACAGAGATCTTTTCAAAATGACAATTATATTCAGCGGAACATTTCCACCTGATTGCCAGGCAAAATGTGTTCCAGAGTCACTTAAGGTGACCGAACACAGTTTTCGCACGCGCTTTTGCTGATGTGATTCAGCGCGCACACAAGGATTGGAAAAACAAAAATGTTGTCAATAGAGCGATCATTTTATTTATTCAAAACCCGCACTTTCTGCGCTATTTTTGTATTGATGCCTTTATTCTGTTATTATAAAGATATGTTAGGAAAGGTAATGACGCAAGCAACCCAGAAATTCTTAGCTTTTCTTTGTTTCTGAAAGAACCCAGTTAAATTCAGCGCATGCGCAGTTGCTCGAAAAATTGAGGCCGATTGCTTTTGCAGAAACCTGCCGATTTCTAACAATCCAGTCGTTAGAATTTCAAGAAATTCGGCAAAACAATAGTTCAGAAACAACGTAAATGATCTATTGGAAAAATTCTGAATTTTGTCATAGGGAATTTTTAACAAACAGTGAAAACAATTTACGAAGAATTACGAAAATCGCCTATGTCAAAATTTTATTAAAACAGTGTTGACAGAAGGAATTTAATGTCAATTCGTAGTGGGCAAATGATGAAAAAATCTGTCGATGGGATTCTTTTTAAATAATCAAAAACCATTTTTTATGCCTTGTTTTTAACTAGCCCCGTTGCCATGGCAACAGCTCACACCTTAGCCAAAATGCGAGAATAAACTCTTCTGTGGTTAATCTTGACTCTTGCAAAAAAAGGGAGCCAAAGGATAAATAGCTTAAAACTAATGGTGAATTAGGTATAGGTTCTTGAAAACTGTGTTCGGCCACCTTAAAGCACTGGTGGACATGATTCTTGAAGTATAAAGAAAACAGCTGTAGAAGAAAATCCCTCCAAGATGGCCTGTTTAACAATAGCTCAACTATTAGCATTCAACAGTACCAGGCATGCTTCAAAAGGAAATTCACCAGCCTATTCTCGTCACAGTAGAGAGACAGAATATCCTCTACCCATCTATCTGGCATTAAAAATACATGGAGAAACAAGGAAGAGAAGCCTTATTGATGCTTTTTTCAACATGGGATTAGGCATCTCTTATGACCGTGTCCTTGCTATCTCCACTGACATAGCAAAGAGTGTGACCACTCGATTTGAGCAAGAAGGTGTGGTGTGCCCTCCAAAGCTTTGTGGGAAGATCTTTACAACAGCTGGAGTTGATAACATCGACCAAAATCCCAGCTCCACAACAGCCCACGATTCCTTCCATGGAACAGCAATCTCCCTGGTTCAGCATCCTACTACATCCAATAAAGGCAATGATTGTAGCATTCCTCTTCTGAATGAAACTGCAGAGTCACAAAGAAAGATAGCACAACTTCCTGAAATGTATACCAATGTTGAGCCAGCAGTCTTGCAAGTAAAAGAACCATTTGCACCACCTGTGGCTGGACCCTTAAAACCAAGTTTGGCCACTCCAGAAGGTATTGAAAAGGAGTATGAGTGGTTAAATCATCTGCGGGAAAACTCTAGAAAAAGATGATTACCTATCCTGGGCCAGATTCCATGCATCAAGACAACCGCCGTCAACTCATACACCTGCAATCATCTCACTTCTTCCCATGTTTTTAGAGAATGCACACTCTGTTGCCATGATTCTGCATTCTATGAATGTTATCAAGTCAGCAGTTCAATACAACAACCCCAGACAGACAGCTGTCACGTTTGATCAGCCATTATTTGCTATTGCAAAGCAAATTCAATGGAACTGGCCAGCATCACATGGGGAGAATCAGTTCGTTATCATGCTAGGTGGCCTTCACATTGAAATGGCTGCATTCAAAGTTCTTGGAAACTGGCTTGATGGAAGTGGTTGGATGAGTATAATAGCGAATGCTGGGGTTACATCTACAGGTGTTGCTGACTCCTTCATTAAAGCCTCCCACCTCACACGAACAAGACGAGCCCACCAGATTACAGCAGCAAGTCTTTACATCTTGCAACAGAGGGCATATAGGAAATACAAAGAAGCTTTTGACAATGGCATTGAACCGCTGGGTTTTAAAGACTGGAAGAATAAGATGTCTACTGAGCACCCTCAATTTCTCTACTGGTGTCGAGTCTTAGAACTGGAACTTTGTGTGTCGCAGCTTGTCCGCTCTCTAAGAGAAGCGAACTTCAAGCACTACATTGAATCACTTGGCCAACTTGCACCATGGATGTTTTCCTTGGATCATATCAATTATGTCCGGTATCTGTCTGTCCATGTCAGAGACATGTGCATGCTATCATCTAAACATCCAGAGGTATTCCAACAGTTAAGCGAGGGAGCCTTTGTGGTGCACAAATCACCACGGGCATTTTCATCCATAGCACTGGATCATGCGCATGAGCAAGCTAACGCCTTAGTTAAAGGAGATGGTGGGGCCGTCAGCCTAACTGAAAGCCCTGTCGCTTTATTGCAATGGATGGCTGCAGGACCTGAGCTTGCAAGAATGACACAAGAGTTTGAAGAATCCATTCCTTCTGTCACAAAGGCAGACACATGCCACCACGAGCAAGTACCAGGAGTACAGGTTTTGTTTAAGAAGGACATTGCATCCCTGGAGTCTTCATTTGAGGAAGTGGGAAATCCATTTCTAGAAGACAGCAAAGATCTGTTTGCACTAGACTCAAAGGTTATTGTGGAAAATGCAGTCATCCAAACAGTCAGTTTAACCCTACATCATCTGATCATAATTGGAAAATATTTTCTTTATATTAACACAGCGCAAGATGAAAAAGAAAAACAGTTCACAGATTTTGTAACCCTCATTAACGAAAAAATTGAATTAGAAAAATACACTGCGATCACAACAAACTACTTTCTTTCAATAAAAAATGGTCCAACGTTTTTAACAATTAATTATTGGAGGCTAGCGATGCAAATGTAAAGTAAATTTATCAATTTGTATTGTATCATTAAATTTTTAAGTGTGTTAGTAATTATCGTATTCTAAGTAGTTTCGTATTTCTTTAACTCGTTTTAGTACCTTATTGAAATAAAAGTGTATTATTTCCAAAAAAAAGAGCTTTCTCACGACTTTAACCTAATTTCCTAATTTGCATATTTGTTGTTTTTCCCGGAATCTGATTTCATGCTTGACTAATTTGCAACATATTCCAGGTATTTATGACTAAGAGCACCACATTACTTTTTTAGATTAGTACAGAGGCTTTGCATAGTATACTTCACTGGAGCACTTTGTCAAACTCTTTGAGATATTGAGCGGTTCTGACTTTGGGTAGAAGAACACTTCAGGAAGGAAAATTTTCCATATCTTATCTTATCATCTGCAGACAGCTGTAGTCAATTCTTTACACTGATCCAATTCAGCTGTTGCTGTTTGCAATATGAATGTTACTTTGACTTGTTCATTCAGTTCTCCTGATTCTGCCGGTACTCTGAATGGCACGGGGTCGCAGATTGTAACCCTGTTGGCATGTAAACTAGACATTACTGCACATCTACAATGTACTAAGGCTGGGAATGAGCTCTGGGCCACAGCGAACCGGAGACAAAAAAGTTCATGAGGTTGACCTGATCCTGAATAGAGCTGGATACTTTGTTGCAACCGAAAACGAGAAAATATCAATGACAATATACCCGAGACATAGAAAAAAACTAACCATAGACTGGGCCGGCAGAAAGAGCAACACATGCTCATATCCAAGTCATTGAGGACTGCAGAAAACTATAAAAAAACGCCACCTCATCGGAAGAAATTTATCAATTTCACCATGCCACAGTTTCCATCAGCTCGGGTAAGTAAGTAAGAAACTGAGTGCAGCCAGATCACAGCCATAATCATCAGAATTGAGGGGATGGGCTTGACTACTAAATATAAATGAAAACTTTATTTCGAGGGTGCATATTTTACATTGTGCTTGTTCATATGGTCAGTACAGAAATTTTAATTTTTATTGGAATATGCCAAGGGAAGGAAGCAAGACGTAATCCCTTGCCGTTGTTTTTTTATTATTTGAATGAGCATTTAGCTTTTAGTTGACTTGTTTAAATATACAAAGGCATTGCTCGATTCTGTCAAATTGTCTTATATCCTTATAACTTTTTCGGAAAAAGGGAGGCATGGGCATTGGGGTAGTGCTTTGAGGTGGACTGATGTGGTAATTTGCTAATCAGGCACCCTGCTGCAAAATGACTTCAAATGGGATAGAATAGGGAGGAGGGTAACCAGGAGGACTAAAGGGAATAGGAAGGTGGGTAACACCCACCGCCCATTCTTTCACTCGCCTTCCTTTCTTTAGCTGTCATGAATGGAAATTACAGCACTTTAATTTGGTGTTACGTGAGTGCACAAACGAGATTAACAACAACAAAAACAACTTTATTTGCACTCAACTAGGAATTAAATGAACAAAACTAAGTTAAAATAAAAAGAGTACATGGCTGCCCGAAATAATCTTAATAGGCTAATAAGACTGGGCAGCCATCCTTAGTTAAGCTGGGTACAATTACGATGACCCTGATGACAATGGTTAAGGTGGCGGTATGGGTGACTTACATTGATGGTGATTGTGATGGTGATCGTGATGATGATTGTGGTCAGTATTGTTAATCTATCTATCATCATCATTTTTCATGACAGCTGTGTGTTCCAACTGCCGCGGAGCACACTACAAATCCTGTAAGGCTCGCTGTACCATGTCTGGAAAGTAGGTAAGCTGCTATACATTGGCCATTCTTAGCTTAGTAATCAGGGGAAGTCTATAACGTGACATGCTCGATCTCCAAGAGGCTTTGGACCTAATTATAAAAATAGCGGTTTATCCGAGTTTTCCTATCACGATGGCAACTTGGTACCAGTCCTAACCAAAATTCACTGATCCGCACTTAAATAATGATCAGTGCTTGAAGACACCAACAAGAACAAAAATGCGAGGGCGCCCTTTGGCATTGGCTAGGACACAGATATAGAGCTTCCACAGTTACATTATTGGAGATCTTTGTGGAATTGGTAATAATCGTGTTTATAATTTGCTAATCCATTTTACTATGCTTCAGGATCCTTACTCAGACACCTTGGTGATTGGAGACAATATCCAGGAGTCTGATTCTGCCACTTTCCCTGTCATTACTGATTGTGAGGAGAGCTCAATGCCAGCCACAGTGTGTGCAGAGGTCTCAAGCACTGGTGAGAGGTCAGAAACAGAAACAGTCTCTTTGCAGTCCCATTCGTCCCAAGCCTCGATACCAGAAGAAGAGATTAGTATATGGGTTGACGAGATGGAGGAACAAAACAGCAAACGTCAGATATTAAACAAAGCTCTCCACAGCATCTCAGGTGGCCGGTACAGCCCTGTAATGTCCACCCTGACTACGACCTGGGATGACATCTCTGACACCCAGCAGTGATATTACATCCGCAAAGCTAAAGAGACTATAGCAACCTCATTGTCTGTAACTAGTTTGGAAGGCGTTACAAACGGAGGTACTTTTGGATCCAAACAGAGACAACCAAGGAAAGCGCAAGCATCTTGATCCCAACTCTGTTACTCCCAACTATTTTGATCCCAACTCTGCCTATGAGCAAGCAGGCCATTGGCAAACAAAGCGACAGATCCTTTCCCTCTTTGCAGACGACTTCTCAAGAGCTGAGCATCAAGAGATGATCCCTGGGCTCTCCAAATGGCACATTGACCAAGCTCGCCGGCATGAAACAGAAGCCAGAAAAGGCCAACCACTCCCCGAAATTCCTAGTTTCCATACAAGAATTGAGCACGAAAAGGTGGATCATTTCATTGAATATATTTCCAGACCAGAATTTGTCCAGGATGTGGAGTTCGGACAAAAACTCTCAAGCTTGACTCGGGAGTCACACCAGCGGTCATTAGGACCGTCATCCCTTCACACATCATAAGACAATATTTAGACTATTGTAAAGAACAAGAGTTTGAGCCAACGAGCCAGCGTTCCTTCTACTGAATGATTGAGGTGTGTTTGGCTTCTACACAGAAATCCCTGCACTACTGCAGAGGGCACAGAGGCATTTGACCAGATATTTTTGATGTTGGATGGCTCAGCAGATCAGGGCATCAGCATGACTGCCACTCAGAAATTACTAAAGGATGAAAAAAGTACTTGAAGAATGATTTCAAGACACACATCGGACAAGGTGAACATTGGGGTGATCACTGCACAGTCCACGCTCTAAGTGACAGTAGTGCATGGGAGTTTAGGGGGCGAATGTGAGCACCAACACTGCTATGAATGTGAGCGTGAGAGTCTAGAAAGAGTACTGAGAGAGGTGGCAGATATGCAAGACAAAGCGGACATGACAGAAGGGGTGAGGGGTAGGCTGAGGCTTGAGTACACAGAGAGTGTGCGCAACAGAAGGCTTGGAAAGCTTACTTGCTACAGTCAAGTAATCAGGACGAAGTCAAGCAACATATCCTCCAGAAGCTAGACGAGAACTTGTGTTTTGTCATAATAGACTGGGCAATGAAGTTTCTGCCTGTGCGATACAGAGAACAGAGAATAGATGAATGATTTTTTTTAGCAAGAGGGAAGAAGCTGGCATATCAGCGCAGTAATCACTAGAGCAACAGTGGAGACCAGGCATGAAGTCAAGTGTTTTGTACACATTTTCAACTGCTACCAAAATAGCTTTACCGTTCTTTCAATCATAGAGGACTTACTGCACAAAGTCAAACAGGAGTATCCAGTTGTGACAACAGCTTACCTCTGATCAGATAATGCTGGATGTTACCACAATGGGCATCTGATGCTAAGTCTTAGAGAAGCAGGGGTGAGAACCGGTGTCAGGCCAGTGCGATATGATTTCTCAGAGTCACAGGCTGGCAAGGACATCTGCGATAGGAAGACTGCTGCTATGAAGGCACACATAAAGCACTGGCTTAACGAGGGGCACGTTGTCGTCACTGCCAAGGATATGAAGTAGCACTAGAATCCCATGGTGGTATCAAAGGGTGCAGAGCAGGGGTCGTGGAGATGGACACGACCAGGGAGAGAAACAAAGATAGCAAAATACCAGGTGTTACTGTGTTGAACAATTTCCAGTATGAGGACCATGGAATCCGTGTTTGGAAAGCCTACGACATCGGCCCTGGATGCTTCATCCCCTATAGTGGTCTTGGAGTTACATCACAAGCAGATACAGGGCTAAGGGTGATAAAGCTATTTGGTCAAGCTACACACAGGGGAAGTGTGGGTGTGAGCATCAGGCACCAGTCCAAGATCTACTCTTGCCAAGAGACTGGGTGCATCCTCACATTCAAGACCCAAGCAGAGGCAGACAACCATATGGACATGGGCAAGCATCCAGATGTACCATCAACCTCATCGCAAGGTGAGGATATTGGCAGCACTGTCAGAGGATATGACCCTAGACCAGTGGGGTGGGCTCTGAAGATAACAAAACAACCCACCAGAATGACTGACAATTTCAGGACCTTGATGAAGAAATTTGAAGAGGGTGCAAGAACTGGAAACAAGGCCGATCCTGCGCAGATAGCGAGGGAAATGAAGACCCTCAGAAATGAAGACAGAGAGCTCACGTTTAAGCCCGAAGAGTGGAGGACTGCACAGCAAATCAGTAGCCTGTTTTCACATTAGACAACGGCGCTGCGTCATAGGGGTATTCATGTGGACGAAATCCCCAAGGAAGATATAGAGGCCGAAGAGTCAGAAATGGCCTTTGACACTCTTAGACGTTTGGCGATGGATGATATGGGTAAACCAAGCCATACAATCATCGTGGGTGTTAGCAATATCTGCAAACTTGTAAAGAACAAGAACCTTCACTCACTGAAACTGGCAGTTCTGAAAGAAATTTGCAATCAGCTACACTTGACGACAAGCGGACCGCTGTCAAGAAAAAAGACTTTCTTCGAGGCCATTGAAAAATTTTCTGAGACTTGCGCATGTTTTCAAAAATAACGTCACATGGTTTTATTGGGAGGATCTTTTTGCTCCTACCCCCATCTTCTCTTTTGGGGCCTTTTAAAGAGATGGCCCTTTAGATAGGTGTAAGGAGACCCCTACATAACAGGGATTATAAATACTTGTAAAATTGTGAGCAATATGAAACTGAAACTGAATGAATGCTATGATAAACAATTTTTGCGTACTGCTAAACGCCAGCTGTCCGTTGCTATGCTTAAATGCTGTCATGGATAAAACCAATCCGGGTTTTCTTCATCGACAAAAAAGCTGTGCTTAAAGAAATAGGAGGAAGATTTCAGCAGCAATGAACACAAATTGATCAGCTTTAGTAACATTTTGTCACTTTAGCCAGGAATTTATTATGTAACAATGTATTAAGCACAGCCATGTTACTTACTGTTCGAATTACATTTCCTCTTCCTCCAAATTGACTGTCATTTCGGCAACTTGCATGTATTTGCCTTCCATCACACATGCTGAAATAATAACTCTAGAAGTCCCCAAAACTGTTCACTAACTTACAAAACACAATCTTGAGTCTGCCTGGCATACTAATTTGCATGTCCGTGGTTATAAAATGACAGAATTCGATTCGCGAAATGTCATGTTCATCGTGGACTGTCAACGTCACCAAGATCAAAACGACAATAGTTTCAAAAACAAGAACTTAAAGAAAATTTGTTTCAGTAAGTGTAGATTCACTATCACTTGCATATAATATCAACAAATAGGCAAAGTTTTCCAGGGAAAAATCGACAACATGCAAATTAGTCAAATTTGAAGAAAGCTTACGGGAGGAAAGTTTAAAACACCAAATGACAAAATACACAGTTGAAGTATGACCACTTATCTGAAAAAGACTAGTTATATTTTTCTCTTACTCAGAGTAAAAAAAGTCAATAAACGCCACAAAATTTTTCCCCGAAAAACTACAATTATGCAAATTAGGAAATTAGGTTAAAGTCGTGAGAAAGCTCACGCTACAGGATTTGAATTTCCCAAATGAGAGTTTGCGTATATGTTAAGACTTTTTAAGATAGACTAATAAAAAATAGTTTTGATCTGGAAATAAACTGCCGCATTTCTGAGAAAACCAGCTTTGAAAATTGCCAAAGTTCTTTTTACTCACGATATGCACGAAGTGATGATATTTGGAAGTGCTCCAAAGTAAGTTATTTTTAACCAAATTCGTTTATATAGGAGACATGAGCTATTTATAGGCTGGGAAGTATGTACAGTTCGTACAAATGAATAAGGCTAATGCGAAGTACATGTACGTAAAATCATTTGTGGAAGTTCACCCAAATTATCCCTCTCACGTGACTAAAATAGCACCAAAAACTAGGGGGTAGTCTAAATTCTATGAAATTTATTACTCGGGCTACCTGAAAGGTAGGCCAAGTTAAAAATTGGGTTTTCTATCTATCTATCTATCTATCTACATGTATCTATCGTCGTGTCGCAATTATATATGCTGACATAATGCATGAACATTCACGAAAACGAGGCGACGCTCGACTTAAAACACATAGTCTGTTAAGCAATGACCGCCTTCGCGGAGAACTCCTCGCCTGATGTAAGCGAAAGAAATTTGATGGCTATTACGCTCAATATACATGCAAAGTCACACACCGTTCGCGGTAGACCCACACTAAAACTTGTGGAGCGTT
>OMLO01001265.1_pt1 | contig 19112 bp, 7 predicted proteins | sample 1674811 | NCBI WGS metagenome assembly OMLO01 (sample SAMN06265003, study PRJEB25207) | coral metagenome | isolation source: Coral host | place: Mexico:La Bocana,Puerto Morelos, Mexico | collected 2008-11-13 | reverse complement strand
TTGAAATAACGAAATTACCTTGTTACCCCCACCGACGCAGCACCACAGTTTCTTTAGAAACTTTCACCCTTTATTCACTTATGAACTCAGTTACGAGTTCTCGTAGCTCATTACCGAGCTTGAAATTCATCATCTTTCTTTGTTATTCAAATATGACAAGCAACAATTTACATGTAAGTTATGTAGCAAGCCGCTTAACTAACGACCGTGAAATACAGTTTTGATTTGGCAATACAAGTGTTTAAACCTTGTTTATCCCAACACCTGGGTCACGAGAAGTTAGTTACGACGGACAAAGATCAAGCAATTGATGGCTGACGTGGGTAAGTACAGATATGAGCGCACAGTTATGATTCAATCAGATCCTCTTTTGTGTAACATTTGTGCTGCGAATAAGTCAATAGACGCCAGTAACCTAAGGATGTTATTTTGATCATCCCTGCTGATATTCTACCCAGCAGCAATCAAACCGAAATCAAAATATTATCGATTGATAATCAAGATAATTTCTAGTGGAATTCTTCGATTTTCTTCTCTGGCGCATTCATAGTTTCATTTGGATAAAACTTGTTCATCTCTTGTTCTATCCACCCAGCCGGCTAACAGTCGACTGCAAGTAGTTATCTCACGTTCAGCGCTGTAAGCACTGAAAATATTTGTAATTACGAAAAACCGACTAGCAAAAGGAAATATCGCTTGTACCTAAACTGTGCATGCCGGAAGGTAATCAACCTTGAAGGAAAATGAGACTGACATTTAATTTGTTTTCCGCTCATTTGAAGGAAATTTCGATAAATCAGTGCTCTACTTTTCACTCTCCCTGCGAGAGAAAACAAAGGCGGTATAACGAAAAAAGCAAATAAAAGCATCTGACGAAAAGAAACCGTTATCTGATATTAGAAGTTATGAAATATCTCATTCCTGAAATTCCTAAAACCCAAAGTATTCTAAAAAATTACCATTACACTTCAATCCTTGACTATTAGTCTCTGCTTAACAAAAACTCACACACTAGTAGTGTTTAACGGTATATATACACAAAGGTCATCGGCAAAGCGATTTACCCTCTCGTTTTACAGCCAGACCGGACTGATTTCGTCGACTTCTAAGGTATTTAACATACCCGCTAGTACCTTGCGTAGAACGTTTGCTCGACAGGAAGAGTAATGACATCTGAACAGCTACTTATTCCTTTACTCTTGCGACAACGAACTAGAACTAGTTTTTAAAACAGAGAGACGGTGTTAACACACAATCAAGGGCAGAAGCTATCCATGAAGCCTTTCAAAGGGGGTAGCCGTGTCGCCATGTCGCATCCTTTCGTGTACGGATGTCGCCTAAACCTGCGGAAGCAAATGCTGCTCTCGTTTGACCTTTTTCTGCATGAAGTCATATTTCGCTGTCGTCACCAAGCTTGATTTTTTTTAGTGTTTATTCAATAGGAAAGCACGCAAATTTCTGACATTTACAGACTTCACAGGAGAATACAATTTCTAAATAGGCAAAAAAATTCCAATAGGGTCAATGTCGCTGTCTATTTTACTGCTTCTCGCCGTCGCATTTTAGCGGCGTATTGAGATTAGTTGTTGCTTTTACCCCTTGGAAGGCTCCAACAACTCGCAAATAAGATTCACGGTCGAGTGGTTTAGAGCACATGGATCGTTTAGCTTCAATATTAATAAAGCGCATTGTCATTTGGGTTCGATACGAGCTTTTGGATAACAAACTGCGTTGAAAGGTAAACTGACGAACGAGAAATACAAAGAACTCTCTAACCCTGAGTCTCCCACTTTTATGTGTTCGGTACACTATTCAATAGCCTTCATTTGCATATAGTCCGAAATTGCCTCACATACATGCTAGATTACATTGTGATGCAAATGAGAAAAGTTAACCATGAAAAGCGCTATTCATGGTCATTTGCTTATTAAAATTCATACGTTCTAAAACAACAAATAACGTTCGTTCGAAGGAATAATGAATAGTAACCTGTTGACTACAGTAGCCGCCAACAATGTCGCGCCATTACAATGTTAACTATGGTATTCTTGTTTCTTCTATAAAGGAAGAAATTCGTCAGAATCGAAGACCTAGTTGCCTGCAAATTAACAGTGAATCTGGCAGTACACATCGTTGCGCATTATATCTCATGTATAATTAAACTCAAACTGATCGATTGCACAACTTCATTTGTTCGGAAAGATTAAGACACGCCAGAAGCATAGGGCAGATCACTAGATCACATCCCAACCTAACATCCGCATATGGCAAAAACCAAGAACACACATTCCTGTGACTCCATACATCAACACCAAAGGAAGCTACAAAGGTTGTGACTAATATACTTCAGTTATAAAAAAGGCGATATGCTTGTGGTCACGCTAGTTAGGGCTGATCGGGAAAAGAAGCAATACGTTTAAAAATTCAACACCTGGTTTATCTAACCGGTGAAGCCTCGAGTGAGAAAAGTTCCCGACTCCTCCTCGCCAATCTCCTCGCGGCTTCCCCGCTCGCGTCGCGCGCGAAATAGATCAAATAGAGCAAATGCACTATATTTTCTATTGATACAGAAAAGTATGGCAAATTGACGGAATGTCGCGTTTTGTGAAAACTCACGGGAGTTTCAAGTTTATGAAATACTTTCGTTTTGAAAATGCAGATAAAAACAAGTGGGTCTACAATTTATCAGTTGAGTAAGGCATGACGGAATTTTTTAGGGACGAGACTTTAGCCTCAAAATTACGGTGTTGTCACGTGCGTCGTCTTCAATTTCACGTGCTTTGCTGACTTGAGACAACATTTTTTAAAACCTGGTTACCAAACTTCCGTCCTGCCTTACTCAACTTATAATCGTGGTACATACATACATGCTTTTCAGAATAAAGGTACAAAAAGATATATCCAAATGAATGAAAATAAGTAACAAAATATGATAAAAATGAACAAAAAGGACGGAAAAAAATCGTGCAAGGGGAACGATCCACGATCTACGATCCATTCCTATTTTTGAGTGTAAAAAAATTCCTCTCGCTAAAAAATAGCCATGCACAACCTTAATATGAGAAAAAAAAAACATGCTCAGAAAATTATCCACCCACCCACCCTCCGCGTCAAAACATAATGGTCCGTCCCTAACTTCAATTCTTCTCGCCCTTGAACGGTTTCCGTGGATACCATGTGGTTGTCACGCCTTCTTCCGAAATTCTTACTCCTCTTAAGACACCCTGGGAATATATTTCACGCGATACCGTCTACGTCGAAAAGGATAAAATATTCATAACAACATTGATTTGGCACTAAAACAGACTGCTTTTAATCAGGCGGAGCAGAAAATTGATCCAAGGTCGTGACAGTTGTCTAAATATTCAAACATCCTGTTGGCATGTCTGAATGCGTGATTGACATTTCTCGGATGCTACATACTTTTCATTCGTATGCTCACGGCATCTGAAGACGTTGGTTTTCCGCACATTGCCGTAGAAATCCTGAACTCATCGCTTCATTCTCTTCTCGAAATAGAAGTACCTGTTCCAGATCAGTCAAAAAGTATAAAAGCCTGAAATCAGGCGCACTCATTTGAATACCACAATCAAGTGCGTGTTTACATCGTCGACGTAACTATATAAATTGTCTCCGGCAGATTTTAACAAGTCAAGCGATCATCTAGGTAATCTGTTCATGGACTTTTAACTAAGCAATTTAGTGACTCCTTGCGTTAAAAGTCTTGTAACATCTTGTTAAATGACGTGATTCTTATATATTTGCCTTTTCATTAACCTTCGCAGGTATGGATCTGCGAGATGACAAATCAACCGATTTACTGACTCACAAATCAAAAGAAGACCTTTCTTATGAACCGAAAGAATGGAAGGGAAAGTCTTCAAATGATATTGCTGCTGTCGCGAGCGGTGATGGTGGGAAAGAAAAGCGTGAAACTTGGGGACACAAAGCGGAGTTTATCCTAGCCACTGTTGGTTTAGCTGTTGGTTTGGGAAATGTGTGGAGGTTTCCGTATCTTTGCCAGAAAAATGGAGGAGGTAAGAATGGCGTCTTAACAATATCTCCAGGGAATGCTACTCACTTCAGTGGAAAATCAATAGAGCGAAAACTTAATTTAATTCCAGAGGAGTAGGCCCTACCCGCCGCAAGTCGCGCGACGCATCGTGATTAAGCGCCTTTCATTCACCAACAGAGCGTATCACGCACGCTACGCGTACAGTCTACTTTCAGAATCAAAACTGTCGCTTAAACCCACACTTGACTACTTATGTCCACTTTTTCTTATCCGCTGGGGAAGAAAACAGTATCAATGGCTACTTTTTAATATTATGCTATAAAACGTGACCGAATAACAGTATGAGCACGCGATTGCATAACGAGCATCAACAATTATGGAGATAAACGTCTAGGCCTTTCGACAAATATCACGTAAAATCGCCTGGATATTTTCCCAGAAATTCTTAAAAAAAGTGTTCTTCTAGGAACGCGGAGAGCGGCGGAAATCGAGCCTAAGTAGCAGGAGTAACCGGTCGTTTCGCCAGCGCGTCAGTTCGAAAACGACCAGTTCGCCAACGACTAGTTCGCCAACGGTCAGTTAGCCAACGTTTATATGTCAGTTCCTCAACGTCCAATTTTTACTCTTGGATGACGTAGTTATTCCATGAGTATAGGAGGCAGTCCTATCGCACTCACTCACACACTCGAAATTAATTTATTCATTAAACATTTTTCCCCTACATCCCCAGCTAAGTATTGTTTTTGTCGAAGAGTGTTGGGGACTAGCAAGGCGTACATTTTGGTAAATGGAGAGCCTGGAACGAGTTTGTCAAGCACCTTCGAAGATAGGAGTCGGCCATTTTGGTGGCACGTGTTTTTCTTTCGTAAATATGTTGTTTTTTTCCCTATCGGCTTTTGCTCACACGTAGGTGAAAGCTGGTAGAGGTATTTATGACTGTGGGCATGAATCGGTCACAACAGCTCGGTCGGCGAGGTCAACGAATTGATACAAGACACCCGGGAAGACAAAGCCAGAATGTCAGATTGCGTTGAGCAGATGGCGAAATGAAGCTCGTAGCTTTTTTTCTTGGCTAGAGAATTTGATGGTTCCACTCGCTTTCTCTCCTTGTGGAGTCCAAGGTAAGCTCAAGTTCTTGTTAAGTTCTGGTTTCATTGTATTTTGTTGTTTTATTTTGTACACACACTTTGAAATTCTGGCTGTGTTAGTGATAAATAATCTTAAATCCGTGCTTATTTAACGCTGTGGCTACATGTCCGGCAGCCGGACAGGTTTTTTAGATTACTCCGTGTCCGGCAGTTAGAATTTTTTTAGAAAGTGTGACACGGTAAAAAGAACTTTAAAAAGACAGGTGACCCCTAGAGGAATCGTGGTCGCCGGCATAGCAAGCGATGCTCATATAACCACTGCGTACGGCAAATTTCGGATTTTTTGTTAATTATTCATAGAGTTACCAAAATTAGTATTCAGCCATATAAACAAGTATTTAACATCGTGAACTCAAATTTATAAAAAATAATAAGTTTGACTGCCGGACACGGAGTATTTTTAAAAACCTCTTCGGCTAACGGACCTAGAGACACAGCGTATTTTAAAATACAAGTACATGTACTTTAAGTAAGAAATTCACTTGCCTTATCTTTTAGTTCTGTCGTCGTTCACCGCACTTTTATTTTGTATTCCATGCAGTGTGACCAGCGTGTAAACTTCTTCACAGATGGTATGTAAGTCAACCTACATGCACGATCAATATACTTAAATATACTCTGAAATATTTTAGAGATGGATGGACAAATTAAGTGCAAGAGACTGTGAAGAATTACATTTTGTGTGAGAGATCTACTGTACAATTGTGTCAAACATTGCCGGACATGTGGTGGCTGTTGATGTAGAGTTGTTCTAGAAATGAGAGATCGTTTAGAGAAATTGAAGTCATAACTTGAAATAATTAAGAAGAAGAAAATGCTTGATAATTGTCAACATAAGTATGTTTTGTAATCAATGCAAAAATCTATTAGAAGAAACATTCGTAGTCCTCTTGAAGAAATACTGCAATGCTTGTGAGATTAGCACAAACAATATCCTCTAAACTTGGTTATAACTGTAACGACAGGCGGATAGACAACAGAGTCCGCAACACAAACTTATTTATTTGCTGATCAGCAACAACAATGAACTACCTACATGGCCGGCTACACGAGCTCGTGTCACGTGACCCATGTGGCGGGAACTAGACTAGTACTTCATGTCTGCACACTCGTTACAATAAAAAGTATTGTTATTTTACTTGTTTACTCTACAGTATTTAGTGACCTTATTAATGTATTGCACCAGACTAGGGGGCTTCTTTCTATAGTTGATTAAAGGTATACTTTTTCCAGGCTGGAGGTATTATAAGACTAAACAAGACGTGGACAAGACATTCAAACCTTATCTGATCATTTATCCAAGAAATGAAATCTAGTGGTGCCACATTAGGTTTGTGAAAGGAGCTTCAAGCTAGAATCTACATCTATATGAAAGGGAAACTTTTCCTGTCAAAAAACACTATGTAAAATAAATCTAGAGGGTTTTGACCTCAGGCCATGTAGCACTTTGTTATTATGTAGCACTTTTGTTATTTCCCTTCCCCATTCCTGTGAACATAGTTATATGTCATGAAAAAATAAATAAATTGTAAATAAAAACATCCCTTTCACTTTGGGTTCAGATTGAAAACAAAACTGTCTGAAATTATTCTAATAATGTTGAAGGAAATACTTTTCTTTCTATAGAACCATTGATTACTTGTACCTTAAAGGAGGCAGAATGGCCGAGTGGTTAGGGCGAGGACTTTGAATCCGGAGTCACGGATTCTGACCACTTAGCTGGAGTTGTTTCTTGGAAGACCCCAGTTCAACTCCTTGGCCACATTTGTAAATAGCCAACTGGTCTGCCTCCTGCCAGTTGGGATTCTTAACCATGTTATGTTCATTTGCATTATTTGTTTCCATTGGCCCTGAAAAGCCCCGTTGAGGGAGTGGTCAAGTAATGTATGTATGTATGTATGTATGTATGTATGTATAAATTTCCCATTTACCAGCAAGCTAAAATCAAATTGTTCATGTTTGATAAAACTTGAAGTAAACAAGATTTTGTCAATATCCAGGTCCTAGCAGTGTTAGCATTCTCAACTTGATTGTCTAAAATAAATGTTAAAATTATTTATTATAATTTGTTGCATACTGGCAATTGTATACAACTGTTTCATAATGTTAATTGAACAAGGACCATAACCAATTAACCTTTACCCAAAATGCACCACTGACTCACTTATACTAAAACTATACATATACTATAAACAATACCAGTCACTATAGGTGTCAATTTTGGACTGACTGGTGAATATAGTGAATTCTGATTTATGATTTCATTGTACAACAGACTGCTATTCTTCTTTAACACTACCTCATGTGCAAGTTAATAAAATAACAATGTTCCAGATCCAATAAAAATTCAAATTTTAAAATACCGTAAACACTCATGTATAAGCCGCACTTTTTCGCTTAAGTTTTGGGCCAGAAATCGCGGGTGCGGCTTATACACGAGACAATTGCTTTCAGAGGGAGTAAAAGGGCTTGGTAGGGGTCATAAATTGAACTGAAAACCTTCAGTGAATAAAGATGAAACATATTAAAACGTTTTGTTAATCATTGCTTTCGGTAGAAGTGATGGCTCCTTAAGGAGCCGTTTGTTTGGATCTTCTGGTTCTAAACCCGAATCTTGTTCCCTAGTAGTTTTTTCAAGCATTTCATTTGCAGTATGTTTGAACAGGTAAACTCTAACTGGCATGGGATTCCTTCGCACCGCTGCTTACAATGTCGTCTGTGACCGATCACTTTAACACTTGAGCGTGCTAGAAAATGCCAGGCTATTCGGGAGAACTCGCGAGGCAAATGGCCGACTGTTTCATTGTCCAGTGCTACACTCACGGCGTGCTTGTCCATAGGGTTGTCAAACTCTCATTTAGCAACAAGTTTTTCTCCGATCTATAGCTTCCACACATCTTGATAAACATGATATCCATGCACAGCTGATGCGAAAGCGGACATTTCCATGTTGTGTGGTTACCAAGCTACGTTTTGCATCGTATTCCTGCGCTTTATTTTCGATCAAATTCCATCGTTTTCATTGCAACTGTGGGCTTTAGCAATGAAGACAACTGTTGTCAGTCAGAGGGAATAGGGAAATCGATTTAAAAAACGCTTTTCAAAGGTATTTTGGGAGTTGATCGACTTATTAATGTCGCTGCAAATACGACCAACCTTTCGGAAGTTTTTTATCCAAAATCATACCTGAAAGTTGGGGGTGCAGCTTATACACGAGTGCGGCTTACACGAGTGCTTACGGTAGTTAAGCAGTCTGCGTAAACAACATGTTATTTGATTTTTGTATTTCCTTTCTATTCTGAGCAGTCTGGGTTCGAGCCCTGGCTGGGAACATTGTATTGTACCACTTAACATTGTACATTTTACTGTGATGCTCTCACAGAGCCCCTCTTCACTCGGGTATATAAATAGGTACTGGCAAATTGCATATTGGGGGTAATTCTGCTATGGACTAACATTCTACCCAGGGGGTAGTAGAAACACTCGTAGTTGCATCATGCTACTGAAACCAGGATATTCGCCAGCCTAATGGGCCACTTTGCTCATATGCAGACTTTACTTCCACTTCCGAGTTGCTGTTTGCCTCTTTTTCAGATTGAGTGCTCATGCAAAACATTTCACATGAAAATGACTTGATTTTCATGAGAATGAATGAACAGGTGACGTACATTTAGTTTTGCTCAGACTCTTTTTGTCACAGAAGCAAAAGTCAACTTTGAATTGGCCTACTTATCCATGAGCTGGCCCAGGGAGCCCCTGATGAAATGTAATATTCAAATTATCAGAGGAGAAATATCCGTATGCAATGGGAAAATGTTATAAACCATTGTTTACTTTTACCTGTAGAATATAAACCGGCTGTAAAATGTTTTTATTTTACCTTTGCATAGTTTAAAGATCCATTACCGGTAAGCATAAATATATTTTGAATATGCGCATAGAAGTGTTGTTCATTGCATTCACTCACATAACAACAAAGTGTAACAAAATCTGTTGATCCGATTGATGGCCAATTGTATTTGAAAACTTTATAGCATGGCTTTCGTTTGCACACTTTTATGTCAGTTCGTGAACATTCCAAACAATGTTTTAAGTTGAAAATAATTGTCAAAAGTTAAATATAACTTGCAATTCACTTTCTGAGTCGATGTTACTTCTTTCCTGATTATGTTACCATAATCATCTTGTTGCATAAGAAGAAAAAAAAACATTAAAAAAGATGGGAGTATGAACATCATTTAGCTACATGGAAGTTGGAAAAAAGTAGAGCATATGTGCTTGTATCGGTGACCCTTCTCCAACATAAACATGATACTTGATTTTCTTTACGAACAAAAGGTCAAAAGCCGGCAGAGAGCCACGCCTGACATGGCTAATTTGTGACTTTCGAAGTGGCTAGGGAAGAAAGCCACTTCTGCCCTGTAGCCGTCTTGTTTGGAAAGAAAAAATGAAAAAAAGATGGGAAGACGAACAGTTGTGCCTGGAGGTTTGAAGAAAGTAGAGTGTATGTGCTTGTATCAATGGACATGACTTTTACACAACATTTAAAACATGATAAATATTCTTTCTTTACAAACAAAAGGTCAAAGGCCAGCAGAGAAAGAGATTTCAAAAGGCATGGAAAACTCCAAGTTGACCCACATCTAATTTGTCTGTGTGATAGTATCACAGTTTCCAAAATAATTTTTCACAGAAATGTGTCAATCCAGACCACACATGCTCTATTGGGACAATGACCCTTGACCTCTCAAACTTATTTCATGTAAATTATTGGCAATAATTATGAAATAGTGTTTTATTATCATCTCTGCAAAAATTTTCCATAAAATTTGTAGACTGGGATTTCACTTCAGTCGCAGCTACTTATTCAGGTAAATCTATCAGATTTAAAACAAATTTAGATGATAATAAAACACTATTTAATCATTGCTTAAAGCTGGCGACACACTTGGCAATTTTATACGCCGATCGCGGCGATCAGCGATAATCGCCAAGTGTGTCTGATGCAGCGATTGCGATTTTCGCCGATCGCGGTGATCGGCATATAAAGTCGCCGATACCTGACATGTCGGATATCAGTGATTGAAATCGCCGTGACTTTTTGATCATACGTCGAGCGAATACAGTAATCGCCTGAAGAAAGAAGCTGCCTTTCAGGAAATCGCCACGAAATTGAATATGCCAGGTACGCAAATCACATGCAAACTTTACACACGCATGCATGCTAAATTACAATTCCGGTCATAAACTTTCTGTATGTTTTGGTGGCTCCTAAAAGATTTTTTAAATGCTGCTTGATGGAGACTGGGAACGAAAAAACAAGGACGCGCGTGCGCGATTGGCGAAAAAAATCGCCAAGTGTGTCCGCTACAGAAATTGCTTGCGATTTTTGCTGGTGATCAAATTCGCCGTAATCGGCGAATAAAATCGCCTAGTGTGTTGTGGGCTTAACACATAACAATTAAATTCCTAACTATAGAGCTAAACTTTTGTTCATTTTCTGAGGCTTTATGACAGTGCCAAACTTTTATTATATCAGGTAAAAAATAGGGAACTTCTAGAACTTATGAACATTCAGAGAACATTTTGTCTTTGTCTTTGCTTGTTGGGTAATAGTGCTGCTGTCTGTAACCTCCTGGTCAGCTGCCAGCCAACATGGTACCAACATATTGACAGTTGGCTGATTTTGCCAAGTCGAAAAGTGTGGCTCCTAAGCTGGGTTATTCAAAGTCTGATTAGGCTAACCCATGATAAGCAAAAATTTTGATTTGAGTTTTGTAACTTTGCAGCAAGTATATTGTTTGGCCTTCTGTTTTGAGCTTGAATAATCTCAAAATACACTGTCAAAACAAAAACAGTCACAAACATTTGTTTAAAAGAAAAATTTATTATACAGTTAACTTTTAATCAGAAGCAAATAAGCAAAGCCAATAGAGCTTTTTCAATTGCCCAGAAATTACACATGAATAATTATTTAATCAGTTATCACAAATTACATACAATCCTTTATTTTTTCAGAGTTATATTTAAATATATACATAAACTTAACTAGCTCTCTACAATCAAGTGTCTTTTCCAGTTTTCCAACTTTTTCCCTTAATTAATTCCACTCTTTATCAACAGGTGCTTTCCTTATTCCTTATGTTATCTTCATGGTGATTGAGGGATTACCACTCTTCTTTCTGGAGCTAAGTATTGGTCAGCGAATGAGGAAAAGTGCCATAAAATGCTGGCAAGATGTGCACCCAGCCCTGTTTGGTATTGGTGTGGCATGCCTTATGGTGTCTCTGATGTTGTGTCTCTATTATGTGGTTGTAATAGCTTGGTGCTGTTATTACTTCTTCATCTCATTTACCTCACTTCTGCCATGGGAACATGACAAGCTATGTATCAACTATGAGGCATTTTCACAACTTGGAAAAGCTGTAGACCAATGTGCCAAGAACAGCTCCTGTTCAAACGTGACTTATGCAGACTTGAAGTCTGAATATGATAACTTCCCTGATTGTTGTGTGCGAGATCCACCACAATATTACTTCTACCATCATGCGTTGCAGATCTCAACTAGTATTGAAGACACTGGTGTTGGAATAAATGGTAAACTTGCTGGATGTCTGGTGTTTGCATGGGTCATAACATACCTTTGTGTAGTCAAAGGAATCAAGTCAAGTGGCAAGGTATGATTTTTTTAATTAAATATAATTCATTCGTCTTGATTCCTTTTTTTTTAACCATTTTTTTCTAAAATTATTGGCAAAGAGCAGTGTAATGCAAAGTTGTAATATGGTTTAGGTCTTTACAATAGCTTTGATTTTCAGCTAAATTGATCAAAATAAAATTCAAAGCTGGCCGTCAATTGGTCACTTCCTTTTTACCTTTCCGTTGCTTTGGAAGTATAAAACCGATTTCCTTTCATTATAAATCTACCACAATGTTTTACAACTACGAGCAGTGCAAAGCTTCGCTGCCATATTTTTTCCGGTGGTGTCCCATAGCACACGTATTGCGGGCGCAAGAGGCCCCATTTGTTTTCTCGCCATGAGTATTTACAGGCGATGTGGTGTGTAAAGATGTTCTGAAATCTTTCCATAATTTATTACAAGGTGGAGACGGAACATCCGCGAGAACTTAGATGAAGATTTTCATAAATTCTCTGGGCGTCAAAAGGTGGCTGTCAAAGTGGTCAAAAGATGATTTCAGCACTGGTTTGATATCTGATTACATCGATTGCAAATATTTTTGTGTTTCGCTACAAAGGAAAAGTTTTACCGACACTTTTTGGCAACCACAGTTTTCCATTTGGCAACTGCAAAAAAAAATTTCAGCCGCCAGTTGGTGGCTGCTGAAAAATTTAAATAAAAAGTTTGGACCGTGATTTTGTAATATTTTATGTGACTGTCTAAAAATAATTGTTTACTCAGATTGATGTCTGAAATGAAACATCAAAACATCACTACTTCTTAAAATCATTTAAAATAAACACAAACCTTGCTTTCTGACGTGAATGTTCCAGTCCATTTCAGGGCACAGCAGCAAGCAAAGTGTAGCTCACTAAAGCTCCTGGCCAACTGTATCACAGCTAGAGGTTGTCTCTCACACTCTGTCAAACCGATTTAAGAATCTGACGAAGGGCTAACGCTTGAAACGTCAGCTTTATAACTCATTACGGTGGCCAATTAACATTTTCAACTTAGTTGATATAACCAAATTACCTTGTTACCCCCACCGACACAGCACCACAGTTTCTTTAGAAACTTTCACCCTTTATTGATTTAAGAATCACCAACTACAGAGGACACAAATTTCCACAGACACTTAGGCTCCTTTTATTAGTTTACATTCAAAGTTGTACTAGACGCTGACTCTACTAAAATGTTAAGACAACATTTAATATACAAGGAAATAGCAACTTATACAAGGAAATTCTGTTTCATTCTCTTAAATGAGTTTATTACTTTATTCTTAAAGTAAATAATGTTTACGGCTTATATACTGTAAAATGTATCCATCTTTTCCCCAAGAGGCAATTGCCAAATCTATTTAAATAAGAAATAATTATAACAATTTTATTGTTGTTCAGTTACAAAAAAATATCAAATAATTTGAAACTTTAATGTGCAGCTGTTATCAGAAATTAATATTTTGAGAAGCGCATTGTTCACTAACAACATTTTTTTTGTTTATAATTACCTCTCAGGTTGTGTATTTCACTGCAACCTTTCCCTATGTTATCCTGATCATCTTGTTTTTTCGAGGAGTTACATTGGAAGGTGCAGGAAATGGCGTGAAGGCCTTTTTTAATCCAGATGTAAGTACTTCAGCTTAGAATCATTTATCAAACGAAGATCTACTTGTTTCAATAAGTAGTGGATTAGTAAACATTACAGAATGTTTGACTAATTGTGTGAGCTGTGATTGGTCAGTTCATGTTCATTATAGCTCCATAAAGCATGCGGTCAAGTTTGTCCAACAATATGACAACTTTGCCATTTATTGCACAACTGGATTATGAAAAGGATAAGTGTGAAAGAAAGGTCTCTCGTTAAAAAAAAGCATTGACAGCACTCCGGATTGAGGGCTGCACATCATCATAACACCCCCTAAATATTGGGGTGGGTACTGTGAAAACCAATTTTTGAGTCCTTTGGGCAAGCTGTTATTTTAATGTACTAGCACAATTGCCATTTTCACTACTTTACCCCCTCCCCATCTGTCACTTTGGTATGTGGTTAATTAATAATATCAATTGGCAAAAGTCACTATCACAGGGTCATCAGACTGGTATCCGGTCGTTTAGCCCCCAAGTCGATTAGCCCCCAGTCTGTTAGCCCCCAGTCCAAAGTCGATTAGCCCCCAAAGTGAAGTCGATTAGCCCCCAAACTCAAGTCGATTAGCCCCCAGTAAGATGTTTAGCCCCCAAATAATATCTGACTCTTAACTCGAGAAATTATCTGACTTTCACAAAAACGATAAGCTTACTATCACGAGATGGCATTCTTTAATAATTTGCTTCGCAAATCCGCAAATCCGCAGTGGAATGGAAGTTTACCTTGCTTCACATTGTCATCGTATCTCGAAAGTATTTCATCCAAACCAAATCAAGCCGAAGTGTTTGTTTAGAAGGTAATAATTTACTTTAATTTTATAGTTGTGTTATCTTCTGGAGCGCGTTGTAGATTTAAGAATAATGTGTTCAATGATAGTACTGGACTCATCGTGGACTCGGCTTCCGATTAGTTTAATGAAACAGCGATAACAGTAGTATGAGAAACTACTTTGTATAATAACACGGTTGTGTCTCAATCAAGACTTGCGTTGCTATGAAAACCAGCCCTAATAAGATGGTAGCGAAAGTTTACAGTAAGTTTTAATCTCGCATTTAACTTATTCTTCACAACTCTGTCTTGTTTAGTTGTTTATTGCAATTAAATAAAGGTGAATAGACGCGCGGTCCCATTGTTTTTGAAAAGTTGTCACCTAACTCAAAGATGAATGACTTGTTAATTTAGCAACAATGAATTAGAATATGAATACGACCGTGGCACCCATGATTTCCTTCGCCGCGTAATGGCACTGCCCATCCTCCCAGAAGAAGAAATCGTCCCCCAGTTCGAAAGACTAGAAGGGCAAGTACCCGACGGCAACCTAAACCACTGGCATCACGGCTGGCATCACGGACTTCATCGTCGCACCTCAAGCAGATGCCAGCTTCCCCTGTACCTTCTTATCGACATGCTGCACCGCAAAGCCAGGCTTACACCATTAAACATCCGGTTGGTGTCTGAAAAGAAGCTTAAAAGAGTAGAAAGGCGAAAGTATAGGCAGCTACAAGCCAAAATTTTCAGCTTAACAATGGTGAGCGAAGTGCGAGACAACTTTTTAGGGCCTGTTCTTGCCTTAATGGACCCAGCATGTAGGGCCAAAACTTCGAGGCTGATTCTTATAGTGTTCGCTAAATTCAGTTTGTGTGTTCGACTTAAAAATGCGTGTTACAGCAAGAGTTGAATAATTTCTCGAGTTTAGAATCAGATATTATTTGGGGCTAAACATCTTACTGGGGGCTAATCGACTTCACTTTGGGGGCTAATCGACTTTGGACTGGGGGCTAACAGACTGGGGGCTAATCGACTTGGGGGCTAAACGACCTACATTCATCAGACTTATTTGGCACATTCCACATGTTTTAAGGTATTCATGCAGTGCACAAGCTCTTTGAGATTCATCTACCACAGATACCACTCCTCTCACTTATTAACATTCATGGGCTATACTACAGAGTATCAGTTACCTACTTACTAGAGTGAGAGTGCTGTTTAGGATCCTTTAAACCATGCCTGTGCCTCGTGCTTCTCTATGTACTTCTCTTGTGTTCTTAAAAATTCCTGCATGCTTATATAACTCAACAATGCACTCGGATGCGTTTTTTATTTCTTTAATAAATTTTGCTTCGGCTTTTACACATTACAGTACTTCTCATTTAATTCATTGTTTTCGTTTACTTCTACTGCTGTGTTTCCCCAAAGAGTGAATCCTTTCCCCGCCATGATATAAACCTACTCTGGATAGTGCATACATGTAATCCTTTGAAGCCAGTCACCACTATGTCACTGTGTGTGCATAAGCAAAATAGTCTCTGACTCTTCTGAAGCTTTTGGCCAAATACTGTGATGCTGGTTGGGTGTAGCTTGAAAAGAAACTTTGTGTGAATAGTTTGAAAATACATTACAGGGAGCTACATGTACATCACCAGTATGGGTTAAATCCCAGACATCTCTTACTAACAAGCAAAGTGTGACTTGACTTAGATTACACTTGCCTTACAAGTGACAGACAAGTTAAATTCTATGTAGGTTTTATGAATAACCCTGAATGTGCTGTCATGTTTTTTAGTGGTCACTGCTAGCAGATGCCAATATTTGGAAAGATGCGGCTACCCAAATGTTCTTCACCCTTAGCCTGGGCTTTGGTGCACTGATTGCATTTGCAAGCTACATGCCTCTTCACAATCAAGTGATGCGTGATGCATATACTGTGGTATTCATCAACTGTGGCACATCACTGTTTGCTGGTATTGTGGTGTTTTCCATCTTAGGATATAGAGAACATGTCACAGGCATCCCAGCAACTGAGGTATGCTATTCTTCTGATCAGTCCTTGCAGGCATTCTTGCTGAAAGGTCTTTATCACTTACTTTTTTAGATTACATTTTTACAGGCTATGTATAAAAGCTGGAAGCTTATGGGGTCATGTATAATACATTACTTAAATATTAAATATGAACAAAATGAACATTATATTGTAAATAATTTATATATTAAGTACAATTAAATGCAGTTTAAAAGCGTGTGATGCTCTAGATGTGGGCAAACAATCTTTTCAGGGACCACAAAGGTTGCCATTTGGTACAAAGATTGTGTTAAATCAGCTAGTATAATAATATTGTATATAATATTATTGTTTGAACTTTTCTTCAATTTCTTTTGTTAGTAATGCCCTCAGAAAGTGCAAGCCTTACACAACATAACTAAGAAATGCAGTTTATGTTATTAAAAAATTCATAATAATCTGCAGGAAGACCTATGTAGCCTCAACAAACGTAATGAATTAGCGACTTTGTGCCCCCACAGAAGCAGATATGTATTCAACAACCTTGGTTATTCCAGGCAGCTAGAACTCCAATTTTTACTTTTATTATTTTCTTTGAACATTGTAATCTTTTTTATAGCAAGAGTGAGTACAAGTTAAGATTGACTAGCTGACTGAAAGTATTAGTAAAGATACTCAATGTGTTTTTCAACAGGTTGGATCTGGTCCAGGACTTGCATTCATGACATTTTCTGATGCCATTCTTCTAATGGATGTGTCACCACTGTGGGCCATCCTTTTCTTCTTGATGTTGATTCTCCTTGGAATTGATAGTGAGTTTGGGACATTGGAAGCTGCCATTGGTCCAATAATGGAGCTGAAGATTTTCCCCAATATGAGGAAGGAATTGGTGACTCTACTTGTTGCTGTGATTCTGTTCCTGTTTGGTTTGGCCATGGTTTCTGGTCCTGGTTTCTATATCTTCCAAATGTTTGACGACTATTCAGTTACAATTCCATTATTGGTAATTGCCCTATTCCAGTGCATTGGAGTTGCATGGGTTTATGGCAATGACAGGTATTGTGTACAAAATTCCTATGTTAATGAAACTGATTAGGCTCTTGTTATTGAGGTAGTCTGGACCAAACAGTGGTTTGTAAATGAAAGGCTAATGGCTCTTCTTCCCCTTTCCTCTCCTTCTTTCAGTATTCATGCAAAGAGCCCACTTGCAGACTAGTCCTGTTGAAGAAATTGAAGACCTAATCAAACAAGGGGTTTAAATAATTACAGGCCAGGATGTACTTAATATATGCTTAGCTCTTAAAGTGCTGCATATTTGAAATGCTTTTTTTTTTAAAAAAAAAAAAGGATGGCAGTTTCCTTGTTGGATTATTTTTTTAATTGTTTTACAGATATTGATGTTTTTGTATTATGCAAACTAGGAAAGTGATGACATCATGATGACTGTTGCAACTAAATTTGTAAAATGCTGAATAAAGAATGTCTCTGGAAATATTGAAGCTGTGTTCTTAAAACTGGGTAACAGAAATAAACATCTCAAAAGACACCAAATGACACCCATAAAATAAAAACATGAATATCTCTAAAATGGAAAATAGATATTCCAAAAAGGAAAAAACCACTCTTATGCAGCAATTATTTTTCATATCATAGGTACTTTAAGGAAACTCACCAAGTTAAATTTATGACATTATATCAACAGGTTTGCTGATGACATTGAATTCATGACAGGAAAGCGACCATGGATTGGCTGGATGATCTGCTGGAAATATATCTCTCCTCTAGCTCTGTTTATTGTTCTTGTTGCTCTTATTGCTCAGCAGAGTCAGAGGGCTCCAACTTATTCCAAATTTGTTGGATGTAAACAGGTATGAGAGGTGGATTATTAAACATACATAATACTTTATTGATTTACTCCCAAGAGGCTTTTCAAAGACAATAACTTAAATTTAAAGGAACAGTGTCACAATAGTGACGCATGCGCAGTAACGCTCTACTGTTTTGATTAAACTGGCAAGTTTTTTCAATTTCGTCGAGGAGTGGAATCGTTTTATATCGCCTTGCATTGTTGCCATCCGCGGTTAGATCTCTCAAAAAACGATTTTTTTACTTGAAGCAGTCCTTATACTTTATATTTGTCGATTTATTTGTAACATCTTGCCCACTGGCGGCCGATTTTAGAAGCCAGTTGATGTGTGATCATGTGTGGTCGTGGCAGCCTTTGTCCTGGAAGATGACGACAGCGAATATACTCATCTAAAAAGGAGTATGATAAGAATTAGAAAAGAGGACACTGACGGATTAACCTAGGTAACATTGTGTACTCGTCATGGGTGTCTTCTAAGGTCAAGTGCGGTTACTCGAGTGACTCTGTTGGCAAGATATCTTCTTCCACTCGAGTGGCGCAAAAGGTCAGTTTCGACTACTGCTTTTTACTTGATGTTTTCTACAACAACTGTTTTGACTCTTGTATTATCAGTCATAATGGAAGTTCTGAAAGTCGAGCAGTGGTTGATTTACGTGTATTTAGCAAACTGCAGTATCAGGGTTCCAGGTTTTTAGCCAAGGCACAACAATGAAGTCCAAGCGGTCTAAATCCCTCTGCTCCCACCAAATCATTTGAAATAATCAGTTTGTTTGTTTGGTTTTTGTGCCAATACCATTCTAGGGTTGCAATTGTTAAGTTTGGTGCCATAATATGACACAAAGGGAAATATAGAAACCAGATTAGTTTGAAGCATAATTTGATTTTAGGAATTAAAGAAAGAGAAATTTAAACGACAATAAAGAACAATGTGTTATTTCTGTTTATTATATATGACAAAATATTTATAGTAATTTTC
>OMLO01001263.1_pt1 | contig 19124 bp, 14 predicted proteins | sample 1674811 | NCBI WGS metagenome assembly OMLO01 (sample SAMN06265003, study PRJEB25207) | coral metagenome | isolation source: Coral host | place: Mexico:La Bocana,Puerto Morelos, Mexico | collected 2008-11-13 | reverse complement strand
GAACAAAAACTTGTGCAGTGATTGGTTAATAGTTTGTTTTGGTCGAGGTTATCAAAACTGATAACGATCCCGGACTGATAATTCTTGATAACTAGTAATGGCAAAACAATTTCGATGTAACGTGAATGTTTTCGTCATAGATATGAGATATGATCGATATGATCTAAAAAAATCCGGACGGGAATGAGATTTAATTAATTCATATTTCAACTTGCTGCTTTCATTCTGACTCACCGTTTGTTTTTACACAGTGTAGGCTTGCAGACCCATTCATCAGGCAAAATTAGCTTTTTCATCCATACTCAGTAAGAATCTTAATCCCAGGGTCTTTTCCCTGGCACGGGGGCGAGGCTCCCACCCCGCTCCCGAGCCAGGGAAAAGGCCCTGGGAACGAGGTTGTCAGTAAAAAAAAACTGTCTGTTTAATACATACCAATGACCTCTTCATCAACGACTTGATACCATGAGGAGAAACCATTCCCTCGTCTGTGGTGCTCCCCTCTGGTGTTAAAGCTGATATCAGCCTCGCCGCTTGATACCAGAACAAAGAAGTCTGGGACGTGCCCACACATTAAGGTGGCAGGAGCACTACCACCTTTCGATATACCAACCCAGTCGTTCGACCTAGAATAATTGAAACGAATTTAATGTGACTGATCGACTGACCAACGGACCGAGTGATTGATTGTTTTTGATTAACTGAGGGCATGATGGAAGGGAGAAAGAATGGAATTGGGAAAGGGGGAGCGAAAGAATAAGCAAAGATAGGAATAGATGAACCATGTAAACCATTAATTCTATTCTATTTTATAACTCACCAGCAGTCAGAATCCTCGTATTCTTCCAAACTGAAATCGTTAAAATACACCCATATGGCTAAGATAGGGTTAACGTTGTTTGGTCGAATGGACCAATGACACTGCTGCTTTCCACCATATTGACAAGGTTTATTAGGACTCTCTATCGTGCCATTAACTTCTGTTAAGGTGCGTAAACTTTCACAGGCTTAAAAGAAAGAGAAAAATATATGAATACTATGGCAAATGCTCACTAAACTTCCACTTGCACAGAGTCTTGAGTCTAAATACATGTAGCTAGCGTAAATTCGCCAAAGTGGAGGTCAATCTCTATCACTTTTACCCACAATAAGATAAATATTTTTTTTAACCTATACCAAGCCTAGGAAATAGCCAGCTACAAAATTGTACTTTTAATGCGAAAAATTTGTTTTCAAAGACAAATACTGCGTGAGCAGGCAGGACCCAGTAAGGAGCCGGAAAGGTCATATGACAACGTCGAACGATGGAGAAAAAATAACAATTTTAACATGTTTGCCTGTAAATACGTTTTCGTAAAATTTTAATGTGAAATTTGCTAGCTCTATTTTATTAGCGCATAAAGGGTGAAGAGTATAATTTTCTTAGTGGCTTTTGTCATTGCCTAGAAAACTGGCATCGAGTTGAACTTACAGTGACACCTGCTACTAGAAACTTTGTTTTAAAGTATTCTTGGTTTTCAGCTGACGTCATAAACGTATGCAAATTAGGTTTCCGCCATGTTGGTGCCCATTCGAGGTGTGCAATTGTATGAAGATCTATGCTATTTCTAAGCGCTCACGATCAAAGTTTTCAAATAATTCATCTTTCTAATAGACATTTCTCAAGAAAGCGACCCAAAATCACAAGATAAGATACCAGTGCTTTCATCCTACGGCAAAAACCTCGAATGCTACGTCGGAAAGCGTTATTTGAAGAAAATGTGTGTCCTATATCGACCAGCCAAACCGAACGAGAAGTTCAGCTCAGAATGTTTGCCTCCTATAGAAGTCTCGGAGTTGCCTTCCTATTTAGTTTTGGAGACAAGCTATTACAAAAATACACAGTTTAAGGCTTTGAAAAGTTTTGGAGGCGTACAACTAGATGGCGTCAAACGGGGTAGAGGAAGGCAAAGTGAGGATGAGAGAAGAAAGGCGTGATGGAGAAGTAGCTTCTTCTAAAATAAACCGAACTGAAGACTAGAGTGGAAACCGATATCCTATATATGACCAAAATGGCGGCAAAATAGCTAAAACCGATACCCTAATTATGACCAAAACGGCTTAAAAACCATACCCTTTGGGGCCGCACATACCTATATAGCCCATATAAGGGAGAACCCCCCTCCCCCCACCTGAATGATGAATGATCCTCTTGTGAGCATATGGATCATGGCAGAAAAGTATCCATCGCAACTATCCAGTGGGAAAATATTCTGGGAACTGTTTACAGTGAAAAAACAAACTGGTATACAAGATCTTGCAACGGTGCATTTAGTCTAAGTTTCATAGGTACAATAATGAAGTCGTGAAATCTGTTGAGTGACTGTGTTTGCCGTGTAACATGGTAGGAGACGTGCTTGAAAACAATCATTAGTATTTGCATAGACGGTAGCCAAGTGTAAAAGCAAACTTTAGCGTCAGTTTCAAAAGAATCCTTGTTCGGGGCTTGATATCGGCTTGTCAAAAACATGTAGTAAAACTCGATTGCTTGGCAGTAGTCGTCCTTTACAGTTTTCGGTTCGATTAATATATTTTCTTCAACTTCGGTAACCGCTATGGCCGCCTGATCAGAAGAAAAGGCCCCCTCATTCCCTTCGTTTCGATCTCCCTCTTCTTCTGTCAAAGTAATTGGCTGACTGAAGACGATCTGAGCAACAGGAAGACTGCTTTCGCTCTATCGTTTAGTCTGTCGAGCGAGACCATAAATAGACCCCGAGTTAAAAATGCTCGCGTAAATAGTGGGGGCGAGACGCGTGCTTCTCGTCCCCAGGAGTTCGCGCGACATTTTTTTTCTCGGGGTTTTCTTTCGTTTCATGCACGACGGACAAAGTGAAAGAAGTGCTACTCGTAGTCTAAATTTTTCGTCTGTTTTTTTTTTTCGGAGATGAAAAACAAAGGGCAAAGCGTTTTACTCTACTTACCAGTGAAAGTTTCTCTCTCATTAGATGGTCCAGTTCCACCTGAAGTAAATCCAGCAACACTGATACGATAGTGCCGTCCTGGACGAAGGTTACATAGCTTGTAAGAGGTAGTTGGAGCCATAACCTCAACATGGTCAGAATGGCTAGCGGGGTCGTCCTCTGGGAAGCAATCGGTACGGTAGTAGATTTTATAGCCACGAATTACACCATTTCGTCCCTCCTCAGAAATTTCATACCACTTGATTTTCACACAGCCGTCAGCATCGATCTCCAAGTCGTCCACGTGTGGTTCTCTGTCAGGAGCTGCAAATGTATCGACATGGTGTTGTTTATGAAGGACTGACTTAAGCATCTATACCATGCAGTGATTTTACAAAGCTACAGCGCGAACATCGCACTGAGCAGTACGTCGATGCGCTGCCAAAGGCTATTTCATAGAGAGCACAACTAGACCCAAACTGCATTATCTGCAAGGAGACCATCGCCAAAGGAAACTGCGATACAAACGATATACGTAAACAATATATGCATTTAAAAAAAGCGCGCTAGCATATACAGCTTAAAAAAATGAAGCTTTGGATCCTACTGAATCATAGCTGCCGGCGCTTATCCTCGGTTTCTGTAGCATGAAGCGGCTAGGAGTATTTCTACTCCCCCTGGACGGTATGCTAGTCAATCGCAGGTCATTACCCCGCAATTTGTTAGATTTGCCGGTACCCATTTATACTCCTGGGTGAAGAGAGTTAAGTGTCTTGTCTGTGAGAGTTAAGTGTCTTGTTCCCAGCCAGCGCTCGAACCCGGACCGGTCGCTCCGGGGACGAGCGCACTTACCACTAGGCCACACCGCGCCTCCCACTACAGAAATACGCGTATGTAAAACCGCTCGAGATGTTTTCATGTTGTTATTGCCAGTAAACTGAATGTTGCGATTGCAACATGCTCCCGTCAGCAGATCATAGTCGGTTAATTCTAACTACGATGTACCTGGTGAATGAATCAAGCCATTGGTGACTTCTATTGTTAATAGTTGGGAGATTTCACTTACAAAGAATTACATTGCCAGACAGCCGCCCCAATCTGCCACTGAGTTATATCATATCGTCAAATCTGAACCGTTACACAAGCAACTAAGGCCTTAAAAGTATCTCTCCGGCCAGCCGCTACACAAGTATACAAGGTCACGCATCAGTTTGACAAAATAGTAATATAATTGTATCTTTGCCTGAACCGAAGGCATATTTCAGCGTGTTTTGGTGAGTTAAAATGGAAACGGGAGAGTAAAGTCCGAGTAATACCCTCGAAACTTTAAAAAAACGTTCATCACGCCCATTAATTTCTGTGCATCTTAAATGCACGCGAAATTCATGTCGTAATATGATTGCGCTACATAATACATCTAGAGCGCACACTAAGGAAGAAATACATAAGCAAGTATAGAGCCTTGTACCGGTTGCATTAACGTCACGGGAAGTTTGGTCTCTAAGTGTGGACGACGTCGTCTTTTGTTTTCAAAGTTCACTTTCTTTTATCATTATTTTTTCACTAACAACAGGAACAACAATGAGAACAACAGCTACGACAGAAGAAAAAGTTCATCGGAGGTTACAAATTAAATTTTAAGATTTCTCACTTACCTCCTTCAGGGGTCTGGATGAGGAACTCTTCACTTCTGAAAATTTCATTGCTTTTGTCTACGATGTAAACAGTAGCGGTGAAATTTCTGAAAACTGGCGCGCCTGATAGTTCAGCGACTAAGGTATTCGATGAGTTGAACATAAAGAGATAGCGGCCATTATCAACGTCATCATCGTCATGATGGTAGTCGTCATAGTCATTTCTTTTGGTCTCATTCATGGATATGATGAAAAAGATGTCATCTATGCTAGAGGGAGAGCCACTCAAATCTACAACAGCTTTTCCGTCGCGGCTTGTGGTGGAAGACAAGTACCATGGAGTCGGTGAAATTGGAGGAGCTAGATGAAATTAGAAAGTTTGCTGTCAGTTTTAACGATCTACTTTAGTCCTCTTGTCTTGTAAAAATTAATCTGCATCTCACGGTTATACTGTTCGTGCGATTACCATAGTAAAGAATATGAGATTGTTAATTTGAATAATTTACAACCCAAGAGCTTTCGTCACAGGCGGGTGCTTACCTAAGACAATTGAAGCATGGCTCTCACATAATTGCACCTAAAAATCAGGATGGTGACCCATCTAACCTAACCACACTAATCTAAGTCTTTTTCCAGAGTAACAGGTTTGCAAGTTTGGTCTGGATGATAATATGAAAATTAGGTCACGTGACTTCTAAAGGCCAAAAACTCTTTGAGCAAACATGGCAATTTATATCAAAAGTCATTTAAATTGAATGTATCCAGATAGCTCAAATTGTTAAACAAAACGCAATTGTGCCCGGGCTTTGTTACATATTTCATTAACGTTGAAAATAAACGGCATTTTGTAATAGTGCCCAGTCCCCCAATAAATATGAATTCACATTTATGCTTTTATTTAAAAAAAATCTCAGCCATTCCTGGTACGGAAGTAATGTACCTAATAGTCTAATAGTCTAGCTAATGCCAGCTCCCTAGATGCTGTAAAAAGTGTCCCATTTTGCTTAAAACAAATTTGAGCTAAAATTAGTTCTGAATGGTCACGTGACAATAAGTGAGCCCAAAAATATTTAAGATTGCATACATTCTTGCCTACATTTATTCTTAAAGTTATCCCAAGATATCCAAGGTTATAGGGGGTTATTAGCACTTTTAACACTCAGAGATTTTGCAATTTTTGAACCACAATTTCTCCTTAAATATTACGAAGAACTAAAAATGTCACCATGTATTAAATTTTACTAGCTCTTTAGCTTCCTGGAGTCAACTTATATCTAACATGTTTCCTTCTGTACGTTAGGTCGTATGCAAATGAGCAAAAATGTCAACAATGACGTCAGCAAAGATCCCCCTATAAGGTGTTTCGTTAAATGGTTAAAAGATTAGATCACCCCCTACCTTTTTTCATGACAAGTTTTAAAGGCACGCCTTAATTTTCCTGCGCGATAGAAAGTTTACCTGAATTAAGACTTTTCCCTCCTTCCAAGATGACGAATTCGGATCTGACGTAACTCCGTTCATGTCTCATATGAAGCTTCACAGTTAGAAAACTTGATCCTTCAAAAGGCATCTCCACTATCTCACCGTGAACGGAGGAGCAGCCGCCATGATGAAAGATCTCTGAACCATCGCTCGAAAATACGTTAACCGAACCACTATAGGGGAAACAGGAACAATAGCAATTAACAGCCTTTATAACAATTATCAGAAGTAAATCATGTTTAATACCTTTGAGCCAGTTAACGTTAAAGTTATGCCTCAATTTGTTTTTTTGTTGTTTGTTTCTTTAAAAGAAATCCTCATACATTGTAAGTATTTGTTCCTGTTTCGGAAGCTTACAAATAAGTTATAAGTAATTAAGTTTGTATTCCTACATTTGTATTCCTACTTCAAGAGCACCTATCCAGCATGCAATCCGTTACCACTATGTTATGAAACCCGACAACGTTCTTTGCTGTATGCATTTGATTTTTTTCGCCTTAACCTAACAATAGCTGGTTACTTCTGCCTGGGAAACTCTAAACCAGTAGGAGAGTTTTGGTTATGTAATTCACGAATAGCGCAAGAGCAAAAAAGGGTAGTTTCCGGTTGTGGAACTTCCCAAATAATTCTTGGCACCTTCGTTCCCTCTTAAGATACCAGGTTTCATAGAGTCTTCATGTGAAATTGTCCTCTTTTGACTATGCAAAAACTTATGATAAAAAAGATACGTTACTCGCAAGATTTCAATTGGACATCGTGGGCAGAAATGTACAGTACTGGGTCGCTTAGGCCGGGATTGTGTATTGTCCAGCTGCAGTGTAGCTCTTCCCAGTCCCACTGCGTAACGTTAAACTCTCCGAAGTGTCCATAGAAACTGCCTTGGCAACCTGACAGAGGACAATGAAATATCAGTAATTATAGGAATGAATAAAGGCGTGAATGAATCAAACAGTGAATCTAACAATTCACTCATCTATCCATCTATGACCCTGTCAGTCTGTCTGTCAGTTAACCAATCAATCAATCAATCAGTCAATCAATCAATCAGTCCATCAATCAATCAGTCAGTCAGTCAGTCAATCCATCGACCAACAAACTCGTCAAACGGTCAACCAACCAACTAATCAATTAATCAATGATTCAATCAGTCAATGAACCAACCAACTAATCAATCAATCAATAGATCAATCGATCAATCAACCAATCAGTCGATAAATTAGCCAACCAGCCTCTCATCCATCCATCTATGATCCAGTCAGTCAGCTAATCAACCAACCAACCAACCAACCAATCAATCATTCAACCAATAAACCGCCATCTAATCGACTGACTGTAAGACTGACTCGAAAACTTACGGGTTATTTCAGTCTCCAGACTCGTATTGTACTTTACTTATTTCTCTTAGAATGCATATTAATATCTAAGTACAAGAGTGAATAAAGTTATTGTTATTATTATGTTCAATCAATAAGTCAATCATTCTATCAATCACAAAGTCTATCAAGCAGTCAGCCAGTCAGCCAGTCAGTCTATCAATTGATGATCAATTGATGAATGAATCAATAATAGCAATCAGCTTTAAAAGAGGAAGAACAAGGGTACAGCTTCATCACACACTTACCAACCATGAAAGTCTCCCAATTCGACTTAGGTCCTACATCAACAGTAAATGCAGCAACTGAAACCTGGTACCTTCTGCCACCGTCTAAGTTATCTAGAACGACGTACGTTTCAGATGAACTGACGTTAATTCTCCGTCCCAATTCGCCATCGTCATACCACTCGTATTCATTCTTGTAGGATCGCAGGTAGATGATGTACCAGAGTAGCTGGCCGTTTGTAAATTCGTCAGGAAGCGGATCCCAAGTTACGAGCATTCTGTTGCGTGACAAGTGTTTCAGGTCTACATTTTCAGGAGCTATTTCAGGAGCTAGTAAAAACAGGTCAAGTGAGCCACGTTACTTTACTATAGATACACAACCTAGGTCTAACGCTTTGTTAACTGGGCCACACGTAAAATGGATGCGTAATGGAAACATAATGGATACATTTAGCACATCCAACTTTTAATGCGACTGTCGAGTACAAAGGTTTTCAAAGTAGCTCGTCGACTACTTTGCGGATGATGTGGCTCTCTGTGTACCAAGCCTTACACCGCCATCTTCCCTTATCTCCTTGCTTCCCCCATCTGTAAACTTAAATTCATAATTTCGGTCATGGCTCCTTGGCACCCAATGAACAGGTGTAAGTGCCCCATTCCCGTCCCCATCTTTTCTTTTTGACCGGCCTTTATAAAGTTCTATATTTTTTCTTAAAAAAGAGGGTCCTTTGGAGGACCATTTCTGTGAAGTACATAACAATAAACTTTTGACAAGAAGCAGTGGTATCCAGTGCCATGGCCTTTTCCAGGCGTCCACTGAGTCGGAGCGCAGCCCGAGAAAAACGGTGAAAAACATTATTTGTTCAAGCGGAAGCCAATAACATTCGTCTAGGTAAGAATTGATAAAACTAGGTGTTCGTTTTCTAAAACCCACCTCCTTCCAATGTTTTCACGGCAGCGGTCTGACTCGAATAGCCTTGGCTAATTCCAAAATCCCCCGTAAATGCAAGCAGGTTAAAGATGTAGTTAGTGCTCGTCTTAAGCAAGTTGTTTATATGGTAGAATTGGTCATCCTCGCTCACTGGGATCAGTATGGACACATCTCCATCTACGTCTTTGAATCTTAACCAGAGACTTTCAATGTGCTCGCCCAGAGGAAATACTGTCCATTGCACATCAGCCGAAATTTTGCCTGCGTTTACTGACAAGTTCCAGGATGATAGTTGGGTTACTGGAATGTAATAATAGAACCAACTTAAGAGAAAACCCTTGGTTAAAATCCCCTAACTTATATGCTCTTGAAGGGTGGAGGTGGTGCTTGGATGGATCCGTAACTTTGCAGATTCGGTAAGGAACACAAAGCGCGCGATCTTGATTTGATTAATCATGCACCGCGACCACGCACGACATCATTACCCGTGACCTTCAGTGTTGACATGATTATTGTATAATCTACAGCTGGATAACGTCGCAGTCGCTGATTTCGAAATTTCACCGCACGCTTTCGGCCAATTAAAGAAGAGATCGTGATTACAATCTCTCAAGACAAATGCTTATTAATTGATCTATATTCCAAGTATACCATTAAGCTCTGTTCCGACGCCTTGATAAGATGCGGAGAAACCCTCTCCACGTCTGTAATGTTCTCCTCGTGCGATAAAGCTGAGATCAACGTAGCTATTCGATATAAGGACAGCGTAATCGCCTATATCTCTACAAATGAAGGCATCAGTGACGTTTTCTTTTGTTGAGAAGCCAATCCAATCGTTAGCTCTATCAAAGAAAAAAAGCATTGATCGAGAAAATTGTTTTATGAGTAAACATGTCTCTTCAAATTAAGGCATCAGTAACAATTCATTCGTTAGATATATATAAGGGACAGAATCATTGATCGAGTGCATTATTTAGCAGGGGAACAAACGAGGATACGAAAAATGGCAACGCAGCAAAATGACAAACAAGAAAAGTGGACAAATAATCAAGGAGACAAATAAAAAAAAGGCAAGCCTGTGAGCAAACGAACACCCTAGCAAACAGACTATGGAACACAAAATTTCAAACGAACAATAATGATTATGATAGTAAAGTTTGACCCCAGTCGTATCAGTGGTTCGTATAATGTGATCGTCCGGGTGAGGGTAGTTTTGAAACAAACTGTTGTTGGTTACTGACGTTTCGACAACCTGAGGTTAAATCATCTTCAGAGCCAAGTAAATAGTGTTTGTTAGTTGAGAGTGTTATATGTACAAAAACTAAATTAACGAATGATTAATAATAATAATAATAATAATAATAATAATAATAATAATAACGTTCATTCCAATAAAAGACAAAAAAGGGGAAGGGATCGGTTTTACTTGACCTACGAACCTGCAACTGGATGATTCCTCGTAAACTTCTAAACTACTGAAATGCTCAAAGTACATCCATATCTCCTTCGTAGGGGAACTCGTGTTAGGCTTGATAGACCAGACACAGTGTTGCTTTCCGCCATAATGACAAGGTCTATTGGGACTCTTTACCTCGCCCGTTTCATTGGTCAAGGTGACCTTGCCACCACAGCCTTAAAAGAGGAAGGAGCGCAATTTCTGATTAGTAAAATCACTGTACTGTACAATTTACATGAGTAAATTGTAACGTATATTAGATATGATTTCACTTACTTACGACTGGGCTAAATTACATCAACCAGTAATTAACACCTACCTGAAGAATTGCATGGAATATATAGATATTCCCTTCTAGTTTATTATCTTTTACTTCGTAATTGAATTGCTATTTTTGTTTGTTTGCTTTGCTTGTTTGGAATATATAAGTGACGCGGTGCCCTTATTGTTAGGGTGCTCGACTCCGGATTGAGCTGTCCGGGACCAGGTCCTAGCCAGAGTTACTGCATTGTGTTCCTGACATCCTGGTTCCCGCACAAGACACGTTACGTTACTATCACAGTGTGGATCTCCTTCCGCGTACTTGTATATAAATGCATGGGTTCCTTGCGAATTAGATGCCCTTAAGGTAAACCATTCAAGTGGAGGGAGAAGGGTTCAAAGTGGGAGGGGGGGGGGGGGGGCTAAAATGCCCTTTTCCTGGGTTGAAATCCGGCATTATGGACCATTTGAAGTTGAGAAAGTGAAGTTGATAAAATAATGTAAATCAGCTGACGTAGCAAATTTTCTCTGACGAAAGGCTATAGCCCTAGTCTCCAGCTTAACAAACTCGCTTCCTTCCTTGGCTTTTTGTCTGCTTATATTTTTAGACATTTATTTTCAAGTTAAAACAATGAGCTTACTAGCAAAGATGCCGTCTCTGTGATTGACGTCTCCAGGTCCCGTTGACGTATATCCTGCAAGACCAAAACGGTAATCCAATCCCGGACTGAGATCACAAACCGTTACAGTCGTATTCGGGGCGCTGACATTAACACTCCCATAATGATAATGAGGGTCGTACTCTGAGAAGCAGCTTGTTTCCCAAGTTACTGTATAACCACGAATTCGGCCATTACGATGTTCTTCAGAAATTGGATGCCAGTCGAGTCTTACACAGCCGTCTTCATCGATCTTGTAATCGTGAAGGTGGGGTCCTTCGCTCGGAACTGTCACAAGATTAAAAGGGTGTGGTTAGAACTGGACAGACATACTTTAACCTCCAACACGTAAAAGAAACAGCTGTGACAGAATCATAACAGCAAATACAAGGATAATTTGTAAATAATGGCAGGGTAAAACCAGAGTGAGAATAATAAAAGAACAGCAATAAATAATACCTCCATTTAACGCGAAAATATGTACGGACATTTCATTGTAACGCAGACATTACCAGTTTCGAGAAGTGAACAGCTAGCTTCCACGATTGAAGACGTGGAAAGTGTGTGTCTTACTTTGAAGCGTAGTTTTAAAGGCAGATAAAGGCTATTGTAATTATCATTATTTTTTAAATACTTTTTGCAATACGTGGATTGCTTTAAAAATGGAGAAAAAACTTTTAATGGAGAACGTCGTTCGGATATTTCCCCGTTCTAATTGGGGAATATTCGGTCACGTGACGTGACGTGTAACAAATAACTAATATCTCATCATTAACTTATCATAATGCCATAACATGTTGTACTCACCACCCTCAGGTGTCTCAATAATTATGTCTTCACTTTTGTATATCTCTTCATTTGTGTCGACGAGGTAGGCAGTGAGAGTAAAATTCCTATAAACAGGGAGATTCGATACTTCAGCTAATGTCCGAGATGCATTCTCCATGTGTAGATATTCCATGGGTTTATCGTCGTCGTCATCATCATAATGGTGGTCATAAGGTTGGTCTGACTCAATCATGGTGAAGGATGTCACGAAGAAAGTGACCTCTTTGTCGTCAGGATGAGAAGAGAGATCTACCAGAACTCTCCCGTCATGTGAGCTGCTGGTAGTTAAAACCCATGGAGACGCAGGTGTTGGAGCTAGGATAAATGGAAACGTTTTATGCTAGGTTGCAGCGTTTCATACGTAATTTCATAAAAAAAGTATATATATTATGGAACTGCTGTTCGATGGATCCACCCTGACCAAAAATAAAAGAACAGGTTACATTTTGTCAGAAAGGACGAGACATGTCAGGTTTTGCTGCCGGGCTTAATCAGTTTGGCGACGGACTATAGTTTTACCCTCGTATTTCGTATCAAAGCTCAGTCCCGTGCAATGGGAAATACCGCGAAAACGGCAAATGGCGAGTATGTGAACAAATGCATGAGTTATCAATAGACGGCGTATCAAGTTAGATATTCTTTGAATTCCTGATGCAAGTACTTAATATCTTACCGCAGAAATGATCTACAGTGAATAGATTATCGCACAAACGTTTGTAAATATAAAACCTAATTATATGAATAGTTCATTCGCTGACGGTGTACAGGTTTACACTGCACTCGATTGCCGAAAACTGAGGAGAAATTGAAAATCACAAAATTGATGAGCTGTATGAATTTTCGAATTATGATTCAAACCATGATTAAATGTTTTGGACGATCAACAGACAAGAGAATTCAGGAGAATTCCGAATGACGCGTCTCGCTACTTTTTGTAGTGTAAATAAAAGATGAATAACAAATAGAAAAAGACATCATGACACAAAACGTCAAGTCAGTGGCATTAAAAGTGTCACTGTCTACAGACAATGCATTTTCCAACGCATAGCCACTTTGTCTAGAACCGCTGTGTACCGCAGATAATCGACACTTGTAGAAGCGCGGCAATAGCTCGACTTGCGATCTTAGTTCTTCTTGTTTCAAGTTTCACGAAAACCGTCACTAAGGCATGACTCGGGAGACAGTCAAGTAATATATCAGTCCATCACTCTGTCTGTCTATCTGTCTGTCTTAACGTCTGTCTATTTCTCTTTTCTTTCTGCCTGCCCGACTAATTAGAATATGAGCTCGAGATTTCTATGAGGTGATGAATTTGACATTTGCAGTTGTTTGCGCGTGCTTATCAGTTTCTTTCAAAACTCGTGAGCTTTTTGATTGAAGAAACCGTAAATGCCCTTTTTTAGGTATTCTCAGGAATTTGATTATCCATTTGTTTGAAAAGTGTGCTTTCAAAGTTCGGAGAAACAAGGAAACATTGTAATATTGTCAACCACACCTAGGCACTGCACACTAATGGCTGATAGTATGCAATGGCTCAGCCAATCAGATTGCAGCATCTGCATTAGTATACTAGTAGAATTCTACTAATTGTCTTTATGTCTGTCTCTTTTATGGTTTGTCTATCTCTCGGTCGTTCTGTCTGTCCGTCCAACTGACTGACTGACTGCCTTCCTACCCGTCTATTTGCCTTTCTGTCTTCTAATATCCATAGCCTATATCTCTTTCTGACAACAATGGAGACGTCATTCATACCTGAATCAAGACCAAAACCATCTTCCAGAATGACAAATTCAGCTGTAATGTGGCTTCCCTCATATTCAGTGTGAAGCTCGAACTTTAGAAAGTCTGAGTCCCCAAATGGTACCTGTAGTACTTCTCCACGAATATAGTTTCTGCAATGTTCACCTCTTTTGAAGTCTGTAATCTCTGTGCCATCATCAGCATAAATCACAACCCAACCACTGTGCATTGAAGGAATAAAGGAATTTTTCACTTAAGAACTAAAATTTGAATGAATGACATAAAGTTTCCTGAAAATCTTCAGTAGAAATACAAACAAAAAAGGAATAAAATTTAAGTAGGCTGACGTTTCGATACTTCAGTATTCCGCATAACTGTCAAGAGACAGACTGAAAATATCAAGATTCAAACAAACCAAACTAGTTAATGTTGATAACTTAAAGTTCAGATCAGGAGTTTACAGATTTATGTGAGTATCAAGACCTCTTGTGATACATTACTCGCAATTTCTGAAATCCAGATCGTGGACGGAAAAATAGAGAACTGGGTTGCTCAATCCAGGATTGTGGATTTTCCAGGAACAATCCAGTCGCTCTTCCCAGCCCCATTGTGTGAGATGAAATGCTCCAAAGAATTCACTGAAGCTCCCATCATGGTCACAACCTTACAAAAGAGAATATTAATTTTAGTTTTTAGACGTACATTTAAATGTGACAGTTTTGATGGTTTATTATGCAAATATGAGATTTTATCTCTACTAAATCGACATCATACAATGAGCCATTGGCTTAACCTTCTTACATGTAGCCTTGCAGTGGGAACAAAAGCCGAAAATAGCCAAAAGAAAATAAAAAAAAAAAACGACGTGTCTACCACACCGATTCTATGTTTCTATGGAGTTATAGTATAAATGTTCTATCAAGAATTCCGTTCTCTGATTGGCTAGCTACTCTCTATCTATTCTTTTTTATACAGGAGACCAAGTTATTCTCGCATTTTGATTGTTCTCGCCTATGATCAGTTAGAGAACAGGTGCACGATTGACGTCATCATTATAACTCTTTTCCTTCTGCATTTTAAAATTGCGGAAAGTTTGAGAATTAAGATAATATTTTACGTGATTGGGCAAAGATAAGGAACAAAAAAGTCTTGTCAAAGCTTTGGACAGGTGTACGAAGCAAGAAGAAGTAAGAAAAAGCCGTTTCTTTATAGAAAATGAATCTGAAAAAATACCCGAGCATTCTTGGTCGTCAGTTGAGCGAGACTAAACCAAATACAAAATTGATCTTGCTTTGTCTCGAATTCAACAAATCCAATAAACAAATTAAAATGTTCGTTACATTAATTTATTTAAAAAGCAGTTCAACTTTTCTCAGTCCCAAAATTGTTGACGCAGATTGATGTCAGGGATAAAATATCAAATCATCACTTCTTATCGTCACACGTAAGAAACACGTAACCTTGCTTTCCGCCTCGAATGTTCCTGTTCGTTTCAGGGAACATCAGCGAACAAAGTATAGCTCACTACAGCTCACGGCCAACTGTGCTGTAGCTGTAAGGTGTCCCCGATACTATGTCAAAATGATTTGAGAACAGGGACCAACCACAGAGGACACAACTTTTCGCCGTCACTAACGTTCTTTTCATTCAGGAAAAATTGCGTCCACGTCAAATATCACACTTTATAGTACACCACTAAATTTGCGACTCCGATTCTTAATGGTTTAAATTGATCACGTGACGCGATAGTGTGCATCTGCGGAAAGACACTATCATTATGATTTTTGAACTGGCGCGCGGAAGAAAATTGTGTGGAGACCAACAAATACAATTAAGTGTTTTGTCTCGGAACTATTGGTCTGATGGTTGCCCATGTTGCCCCCTGATGTGATGTTTTTTAAACTAGCATATTTGCCGTCGAGGCTTTGCTTCGCGGGAAAATATTTGTCTTAAGAACATCAAACTTGCGCGAGACAACTATCAGCCGATAGTTCTTCGACAGGAACACTCTATTGTTTAACTAGTAAAAATCTTGAGCTCATAAATGGTTCTTAACCAAGCAGCGCGCTGGGTTTATTTTTCATTATAAAATGAGATTTCAAAACTAATGATTGTATAGTACAAAATTATATGGGCAGATAATAGGTACTGGTAATTTTGTGTACTAGGCCGCATACTTACCAACTTGGAATTTCTCCCATTCGGACCGCGGACCAAACTCAATGGTAAACGCCGCGACCGCAACCTCGTAGACCCTTCCCCCTTCTAAATCGCGCAAAAGAAGCTGATTCTCTGACGAACTGACATTCACGGCCCTTACTAGTTCACCATCGTGATACCACTGGTAATGGTGGTGCCTGAGGAAAACTTCATACAAGCGAATTTCGCCATTCGCGTGGATTTCAGGTAGCGGATCCCAATATAACAGGATTTCGTTGTTTTTTAATTGTTCCACACGTACATTAGGGGGCGCTTCTGTAGGAGCTGAACAAAGAAGAAAAATAAGATAAGTCGCTATTTGAATTTTAGATTGCAACAGAAGTTCACATGCCCAGATTAGATCGATATGTGAAGTGTTATGATTGCAATGTAGTTCATTTGCCCGGATTGGACAAAGACCGAATCGTGTAATAATTCACCAGTCAAAAGAAGAGAGATATCTGATAAAACATGCGGCTAGCTATTTCGAGAAAGTAAAGGTTGTCGGAATAAAGCGTAAAAGTGGACGCCACAATCATGAAAGTCGTTAGATTCGACAGAAGCTGATGGCTGTTGCAATGGCGCTGAATACTTAAACAAAGAGAGCAACAAGGCAAACGTCACTCTTTAGTACTTTTTCTTTAGCTTCAGGCAAGGCTCTTACCGCCAACTGAATATTCTGAAAAGTCATGTAACTGAGTGAAAAGAAAGCTCCACAAAAATGTTTATTGAGAGTGGATGTATCCTTATGCTAATATTGCTATAAAAACCCAGACTACCATTCGGGATGGTTTCATCCGACAACCTTCCTCGAAATAGCTGTATAAAGCAAATGATGCCTTGAGCGGCTGACAGAAAAAAAAAGATGCACTCAAGATTTGAATTAAATCAGCACCTACACCTTCATCAAACTTTCATGCTCCGAATTACTTTAATTGTTTTTCTAATTATCAGGAAGGAAAATTCATCAGTCACATTACATTACCAGTGGGAAATTTTCAGATTAAATTGACTGTAAAATGCTCTTAAAATTAACAGTGTGCAAGTGCTGTTGAAATTTCCGTTTACAGCACTCCAGGTCTCCATTACGTCCCAAAAACTATTATTTTTATACAAGCTAGAGATTTTCCTTCAAGTAGCAGGTAAGTTAACTTAGGACCTGATTTAATCTGAGTTAACAGACTAACAGATTTGTATTTCCAATTATAGAAGATAGGCATTACCTTTATACAGCACTTAAGGTGGAACTTCACTTAGGAGCGAAGGTTTGATTCAATTGTGGGCTGGACTCAGTTAAAGAAAGTCAGCTGTGCTAATCATTGGAAAATCACTTTCCAGGGTGTGTATTAAAGGATAGTTCTTTAACCTTTCGGCAAGTTTGACGTCGACCGCGTTTTTTGCACTTTGCCAGTAGGCTCTGACACATTATATCTATTAAACTAAGAGTATGTTATTTCCGCGGCAACATACCTCCTTCCTTCGTTGTAACAGTAACGCTAGCGCTGGAATAGATGTCATCTTCAATACTTCCCGTGAATGCAAAAACCTCAAAGGTATACTCGCTGTTAGGCATAAGTAAATTATATATGTGGTATGACCTTTCGTCTACTGATTCAACTGGCAGCAATACGGTGACATTTTCATTTTCACGTGTGTAGGTTAAATATAACTCCCCAATAGAGGCGTTGCCTGGAAAATCTGACCATGTTACCTCGGCAGATACAACACCTGCTACAACTGACACATTCCAAGACGGCAGCTTTGTCACTGAAACACATAAGGGACAACAAAACATTATATTTAAAACACTCTGTTTTTTTGGACATCGGAGAAGCTACGTTTTCATCGTTGTCTATAAGGCCATCACTAAAAGCCCTTCATAAATTATATTACGGGTAACTGTTTCCAGCCACAACGGTCATAAATAGGGTGTCGAATTTTTTGGTCCAGTTATAAATAGGGTAAGGGTTTTGGGAAGCGGGCCGCACACTCCCTCCCGAGTTTCCTGGTAATACCCCTCCCCGGGCACCGCATGCCCTGTCTACCTGTAAGCCCGAGGGTTGCGATGGGTTTATGTTTACCTATGACGTCATTCGTTACTCCTTGGTACGATGCTATAAATCCCTGTTCCCTGTGGCGCGATCTTGCAGAGAATTCAAGATGAACATGGCTGTCTGAGACAAGAACAGTGAACGCGCCCAAGTAACCACATAGCAGCGTGTCACTGATACTATCAGCTGTTGAGAAGCCAATCATGTCGTTGGATCTGAAAAATTCCAGAGTCTATTAGTCGGCCATGGAAAAGAAATAGTTTAAATACATCTTTAATTAATCACGGAATAAATGAATTAATGAATCGATCAATCAAGCCAATCGGGTGCTTAAAGGTAAACATAAAAATCATCAGAGAAGCTCAGCTAAGGCCTCGTTCAAGTTACCCGAGAGAAATTTGAAAACGACGTTTTCCCTCTGAAAATGAACACATCAAATCATCAGCCCATTATTGAAATCCTTTCGTGCGGTCTACTTGTGACGTAAAGGATAGAGGACCCCAGCTCTCTTATGATTGGCTATTATGTAAACACACGTGAGAAACCCCGCAGTAAGTGCTTATAAAAATAATAATAAAAAAAGAAACAGGACAAGGTTTACTCAGAGGGTCAGTATGGAAGATGAAAGCTCCGGGTAATGGACTCCTGATAAAATGTAACTTACGTCCACACTACTCCGCAGAAATTTGAAAACGCAACAGTCAGCGGTCGTTCTGGATGTGTGTGAGGAACTCTCAGACAGGGAAATCACATGATACTCGTGATGCCATCGTTTCCGAAAAGCTCCTTTTTCAATATGTTTTCCGTCTGCACACACTAAAACTCAAAGCCGGTGATGTCGAGATCCTCCGGTTTGTAGAGCGTTTCGTTGTCATGAGGATTAGCTAATCATAGAAATGGAATGGAATGGTGTGGAAGGGTCCTAAATTTCGTAACAAATCAAACTCTTCGTATGATGTATTTATTGAAAATCACTTCTTTCATCCCTGGCCTTGTACGTTTATGTTTCTTCCTTTGGTATTAGCCAAGAAAACCTTTCAGCAAGTTATAGGAGTAGCGGCTCTGGGTTTGCGTTTTATTTCACTTCTGATTTGATATCAGAGTAAGATTTTCTGGTCTGGCCATCTTAAGTAACTAAGGATGAACAGGCTTAATCTTCAGTAAAGTTGGTTATTAACCGCGCGGCCATGGGCCGAGCGCGGTTCTTAATCTACCCTTGGTTTATTATTTTTTTTTTTAACCGCGCGGCCATGGGCCGAGCGCGGTTCTTAATCTACCCTTGGTTTATTATTTTTTAACCGCGCGGCCATGGGCCGAGCGCGGTTCTTAATCTACCCTTGGTTTATT
>OMLO01001262.1_pt1 | contig 19125 bp, 13 predicted proteins | sample 1674811 | NCBI WGS metagenome assembly OMLO01 (sample SAMN06265003, study PRJEB25207) | coral metagenome | isolation source: Coral host | place: Mexico:La Bocana,Puerto Morelos, Mexico | collected 2008-11-13 | reverse complement strand
GCTAACGCTCGAAACGTCAGCTTTATAACTCATTACGGTGGCCAATTTACATTTTCAACTTAGTTGATATAACGAAAGAAATAAATTATCCATTTGGGTGACTGTAAAATCCACCTCTCCCAAGCTATTGGGCATGATTTCTTTTTTATGTGCTCTGACAATTCACTTGCTTGAGCTCTAGTGGGTACTGGTGGCTACTGCTGTATGATTTACCAGACATTTTGTTTTGTTTTTAGAGTTTGAAGAGCAAGGTTCTGCAGCAGACCAGCGTGAATCACCAGCAGCAATGGATACAGAGAATTTAACCGATTCAAATTTTCAGGTATTCTAATTTTACAAGTTGGTGACGCTTTTAAGCGAATTATTTTTACCCGAAGATTTTTCGGTGTAGAATGTTAAAATTACATGTAAACAAAGGACTTGGAAAAGCATGCTCCTAATTTTTTAAATTATCAAATGTAAACCATTTAGAGTTTGGTTGAATTCAGAACATTGGGAAAAATGTCAAGAGCATATTTCGAACTACTTGTATAAACATAAGAATAATGACCTTTTTGATGATTTTCCAAAGATTTCCAACCACTTCCTTTATGTTTCCTACTTCATATTTTCCAAAAGCAACACCACAAAATAATGTTTCAGATCATTTTCTAAAGATTACCAAAGATTTTCTAAGATAGCTGAAAGTTGCCAAAGATCTGAAGATGCTTCTATCATACACTAACAAAGTTTTAAGTACATTAGCGGTCAAACAGTATATCAAATATCATGTCATTGATATTACTGCAGTACATGAAACTTTCTAAGGGCTGCAACTCCTTGCAAAACCTTACAATTCATATAATAATGACACTTGTCTTCTAAACATGTAATTTTAGTTTTTCGTTATCACATCAATAGCCTGTATCTTTACTATCAATGTATTGTTGTTGGTTAGGATAATGAGGGGGAGCTTTCAACACATTCATACAGACTGGTTAGCATTGTCAGCCATCTTGGTACTAGATCTACCTCAGGTTGGTCTTGTTGCTCATTTTAATTAAGTCAATTAACTAAAGTTCCCATTGTAATTTGCGCTTTGTTGCATTGTGGTATTTCTGATGTAACAGTTTTCAATTACCTGTAGGTTCAAATTCTCAAACTGCAAAATTTTGGGGGCATGCCATATTGATTCTGCAAACTAGGTACCCTGCCTTAAAAACTCCTGGATCTACTACATGGGTGGAGAGGATCAAAATGTGTCAGAATCATAGTTTTTCAACAACTAAGGTGGCATGTCTTATTGATTCTGCAACCCCAATGTACCAGTGTGCCACCTTGAAAAATCATGCATTGTACACACCCCTGCATGGTAGAGAGTAGCAAAATACATGAAAATCATGAGGCTTGAAGATTTCTTGTTAATCAAATTTCTGTCAAGTTTTAATTAATACCGGTAATGAATGTTAAGTGACACTGACTTTAAGGGTTTGGTCAAAGGGGATTACCAGTAGCTATTTGTACATTCTATGACTTCTATACTTACTGTAAATAATTTTAATACTGTAAATAATTTTAAAAGGCATTTATTTCAATACTAATAATCCAAGCATGTCTTTTTGAATATTACCACATTGATTCTGGAAGTTTACAATTGTGTAAATGCAGCATTGCATTGGTTTTAGAATGAAAACCTTTTGAATATATTTCCTATACAGATGGTGCATGTTCCCATTAAAACTGTAAGATATAATATATGACACTTCATGAAAAATTGTCTTTTATGTCATTGTGAAATGTAAAGGATTTGAGAAATACTAATATTGCATTTCCTGTCTGACTTTTATTTCATTTAAAACCAGGACACTATATTTCTGATGTTTTTGATTGCAAAACTAAACAGTGGACAAGTTATGATGACTCTACAGCAACAAAGGTAATTCCAGTTCTAGAACTGTTACTTTTCTCTTGCAGAACAATATGCCTAACAAATAATTTTACAAGAATCTTTCTAATGTATATTGTGGAGGTGAGGCGGCCTCATGGTTAGTGCATCTCCTGATCTAGTAATCCAGGTTTGAGCCTTGTCAAGGACATAATGTTGTGTTCTTGGACAGGACACTTTATTCTCACAGTACCTTTCTCCACCAAGGTTTATGAAAGAGTACCAGTTGGTGTATTTAATGCTGGGGGTAACCCTGCAATGGACTAGCACCCCATGGGAGTTTACAAATACTTCTGGTCACTTCATGCTATGAAAACCATTGACAACCACCTGTTTGTTAAGTCACTTTGCATACTTAGCCTCTTCCTTTCAAATATTTTTTCCTTCTGTGTGAGTTAGCCTCTGTTTTTTTTTTCAAGAATGCAATACAAAGACCATTGCAATGTTGAGAATTTATGCTTGCCTTTCCAGAGTCTTGTAACCATTAGATCACCTTGCATTTTGTGGTAATTAAAATGCCGAGGGTTTTGGCCAAAGCGTTTTAGAAGCGAGTGAATAAGAAGAAAGTGGCCCGGCTCTGATGTAAGAAAAATTCTAGGATCCTTGATTACTTTTAGTGACAATACTAAAAACTAAAATATATTATTGCTCATTGCTTATTTACTTGCACTCAATTTGCAGATTTCAGAACATGGTGTCCGATACAAACGACAACATAGCGGATACATTTTCTTTTATTTGTACAAGTAAGTGTCATGAAGTCATGCATGTTGAACTCTTGCTGGAGGAATGATTTAAATAAAAGAGCCCAGAATGGAAACATTTTATTTTTAACCTGCAATCAGGGATCCTTTGCTTTCTTATTCCCCCTCCAGAAAAAAACAGTAAAAGAAACCCACCTGTTTGCAGGTTAACCTTTTTAGGATCTGTTTATAGTAGGGAAGACAAAACTATTGTCCGCAAAATGTTGAAGCAAAATGAAGGCTAACAATTAGACAAACTTACATGTTATCTTGTTTTTTACATAATTTTATATATACCAGCTTTTTGTCATCATTCACAGGCTATTTCCCTGTTATGATGTGGGGAGCCTGAGATCGTATTGCTGCCAACATCAAATCTTTGTCCAAACCCGGCTGATCATTTTTAATGTTTTTTTTTAATTTATTAATTAGTGATATACTTTCTTATAGGCAATGTGTAGATGCTATTGAAAATGCAAGCCCATGCAAGGAAAACTCACAGAGATAGAAAAATATAGAAAAATTAATAGCAGAAAATGTAAAATATTTGGCAAGTTTAAGAGATTGGAATTCCGAAATTCAAGTGGCAAGTGGTTTTTGGGACCACCTTTAACTGGTTGATAGCAATGACATTTAAAAAAAGAAAATTATTTTGTGAACCTGATGTTAATCTCAGACATTCATACAATAAATCTTATGTTAACGTTAAATTTAAAGTGGTACTATGACCAAAATCTTGTCTTTTCAATCTAAACCATTTTAAAACATAAACAAGTACTCTGTACGGGAGAAAAAAAGCTGTTTACTATGTTCAAATATCTCTTTTCATTCCAGAGATATTCAAGTGATTAAAATGTGCAAAGTATCCATTTGCATATTTTAACTGGTGGAGTTCTATGTAATACATCTAAAACTTCAAGTTGTAAAAGTTTGATCAAAGTACCACTTTAATGTTATATATTAAAGAGCTGACACTTATTTTGTATATAACAGAGAGAATGAGGAAATTTTTGGAAAATGGAAATGAGAAGCTATTGATAGTTCAAGTAGAGTTGTTCAACTACATTACCTCCAACTTCCGTTTCAAGGATCATTTTTCACACTATTCAACAAGGGTTGTAACCTGTGGGAGGGACTCCCATATAAGAAGGACAGAGGTGCTCATCTTTAATTTTGAAAAGACAATCCCCTAAGAGGTAACAAGATCCTGTTTTGTGAACGTGGCCTCAAATGTTTTTCACCCAAAAGAGGTACCAACTCTAAAACGCTTAATTATTCCCATATTGTTTTCGGCTCAGTACAAGAGAAGTTCACGCCACGGACCTTTTGAGGCTGAATTGTGCAAGAGGTAACAAAGTGTGATTAGCATCTCTGTCTCTTTTGTATTAGAGTCTCTCGCAGGTTTGTAACCTGCACAAATGCTTCAAGGTTCATCAGATTCCTTGATGTTATTGACTGTATTTGATTGGGAAAATAAGCAAATATTACTGCAAACGTAAAAGAACATACTTTATTGTAATTTTTTTTATCAGCCAATAAATCTGTTCCAAGGCATTATATATTAATAATTTATTATTGTTTTGCTTGAACTTTTCGAGATGCAAATGTGAGACTCCTTAGTTAGATATAAATAGCAGAGAAGTCGGAAAAAATTTTAGAAAAGGGATCATTGAAACAAAATCTGGGGTTTGGAAATTATACCCATGTCAGAATGAAACATTTTGAAGAATTTAATTTGAGTAAAACAATTATATTGCTGAATATGTGTTTGTTGTTTTGTATCTATTTGCTGGTATAGTATTGGGTACCATAGTTCAAAGTTCGATAATTTGATCTATCTACTGCACCTTATAAATTGTCAACTGTAAACAAGACGCATGATGTGCGTTCACTCTGGCCATTTTAGTTTGAACGACGATGCAGTTCAGTGACATGAGCCCTTCACATGGAAAAGCTCGCCAGCAAAGACCTCTGGGATTATGTCACAAGATTGCACAAGAAAGCAGATTTGTGTCGACAAAGAAATCGAGCCCATTTTATAACTCCTGGCCGGAGTAATAATTAACTTCTTAGTTGTTTGTTTGTTTTTTCTCTTTCATATTTTTTTGTGTGCCTTTATAAAAGGGCTTCAGTGAGAAAAAAAGAACAAACAAGGCTATGTTATTTAGTTGACTGATGACTTACCTGAGCCCTTGGTCCATGGGGCAAGTGAGAATGAAAACTTACTTGCCCAAACAGGAAAATCTGATTGTCACCTGAGACTGGACAACTTTTTTCAAGCCCTGATTTGAGGTGCAAGTGCTTTGAATTGACATCAAGGGAAAGGTAAATTTTCAAGGAGCTTGGGGAACAAAGAGGTGATAATTAGATAAATCAGGAGGAGTTTTACTATGGCATGCAACATTTTCAAACTAACATTGTCACCACAAACAATAGTTAAAACCATTTTAATTATAGTAATGTTTTACTCTGAGCTTGTTCCCATTTTCAAATTTCTATGTTTATGCCCTTTGAAAAAAAACCTACATTTATGTTGAAAAACCAGACCCTATGTAAACAAGAAAGGAAAATAACAAGCTCATTTCCAAAGTCGTTTTTACTATCCTGATGAGTAAGAGGGAAAATAGCCTGCGAGCAGGCTTTCAATACACTTGCTTTGCTCACTGACTCATCTCTCACGACAACGCTTGAGAGCTTGTTTGCAGGATAGAGGACAACAGGTTGGGAAAACAGAAGAGAGTTACTATCTTATGCGTGAGCTGAGCATCAAGTGATTTGCAAATACAGCTTTACTCATTAGTAATAAATAATTTCAGTTTGCGACAGAAAAACAGGAAATTATATATTACAGAGTTCAGTTTGCTCTTCTTTCAAAAACAACCCTGTTTATACTAATTTGTTTGAAGAATGTAGAGAAACACGACATTGCCAATTCCCTGAAAAATAGCTCCAAATGGCTCAAAGATTGCTGTCTTTCTTTTAAAGCAAATGTTCAATTTTTGATGTGTCCATCTGGTTTCAAAGGGCATTTAGTTTTCTACTTGTTAAATATTAATTTTCTGGGTTTATAGCTATCACTTAAGGAGAGACCATTTCAGCTGATCTTTTGCTGTTTGGAGAACCTAGAGTGTGAAACAAACAGTGATCAGTTAAAATAATAATTATATTCATAGGTAGCAATAACATTTAATTAGGGTGTAGTTAACAATGAATACAATCCTGTGGGCTTCCAGAAAAACCCATCCTACCCCAAGGAGGGTACTGGAATTCCAAGGGGAAAGGAAGGTCTCTGAATTTTCTTTTCTTTTCCAGAATTTCCAGAGGAATGGGGCAGAGTGGGGAGAGTAAACCACTCCATGAGAAGGGTATGAGTACTTTCTGGAACAACGCTGCCATGTTGCTCTGAGGTTATGAAAAAAGTTCTATGTTTGACACATGTTTACCAAAGTGGAAATGGGGATACATGTAAATGGTCTTGCTAGGTTATGGCAAAAATATATTTTACATTGATTGATTCTGGGAAAAGAAGTCCTGAAAATGTGACACCAAATTTGAAAGCAGGATGCACATTAGTTTACCTGTGCTACTGTTTGTTCTGTGATTGGTACATCATCAGTCTAAAAGTATATAATAATATTAAATTAAAAAAAATAAATTTTATTTCAACGGTTAGTTAAAAATATGTTGGGAAAAAGTAAAACGCAGCCTTAGTAAAGGTAGCTGGCCTAATGGTTTAATGTTGCACTGGACTCTGGACTCAGTGCTTTGGTCCCTAGCCCTGGGCAGGGTCACCATGATGTGTGCTAGAGTAAAAAGGTCAACTTTCACCATGCCTCTCTCCACTTGGATATCTAGAGGGATACCAGTGGTAACAATTTGATGGAATACCAAAACATCCAGGCAGTGTAGCAATACAACTTGCTTTATGCTAAGAAAACTGAGATAAGCAATCGAGATAAGCAATTTCTGACTTAAATAAATGAAAAATTCATTCCAATCATTTTTTTTTTCAACAAGAACTGAACATAGCAACTCTAAAAAACAGGATTATGTAAAGTATTCATTTATTCAACTCTTTTCTTATCAGAAAATATCAATGTCTTTATAATTCTCAAGTAGTTAAAGCAGATCATACCTTAATGGCAACTCTTTGCATGATCGAGGAAGCATCAGATTCCAATATTACCCTGTGATTCAAATAACTTGTACATCAGTTACATGAATAAACATGTCATCACAATTTCTGATAAACTGGTAAATTCTGTTAGCCTTATCATAACAATACAAAGAAGTTTATGAGAATTGAGAACCTGATTATTTTAGGAAAAATGTCTTAGTAAAAAACCAAATTCTCCCAAAGAGAACTACAGGAAATGTAAAAAAAAACAGAAACAAGAATATGGTAATTGATACCTACCCTCCATCCACAATCTCATCAACTATTGACACAACACCATCTAAATTGTCCATCAGTGCTCTCTTTTCCACATTCTTTCTCAGCATTTGACTGATTGCATCGTAGAATGCATTTAACACACTTACAAGAATCAGCTGGAAAACAAACAAACTCCATTGAAATCTCCTTCCAGTGTTTTCACTTGCCTGCCTGTGCAGCAAAAGTCTTAAGACAGTTAAAATGAATGACCCTCACCTCATTTTCATTGGAAGAACCCATTACATAAAAGAAGAGGTCCACATTGCTTCTGTACACACAGGTCAGGCCATCTAACATAATAATTTCAGCTTAATGAAAAAAAAATACAACTTAAGATCAGTTTAACTGTCATTTTTGTTAGCGTCTTAATCTCTTATAAGCACCACCAAGGCTCTTTAATACTCTCCCCCTCACCTGGAAACCCAGGAATCTCTGAATAGGAAAACACTTATTAAGAAGATAACTTCCACCCCAAACCCCTAACTTAACCCTTGCAAAGTGAGGCTGAAAACCAAAGAAAATAAATTAACCATAGAAAACATATTAATATGAAAGAACTTATTTAGAGAATGTCTCCCACTCAAAAATACCCCAAAGATGTACTATGATTATCAGTCGACTAAGGCATGGACTGGAGACAGCATTTTCGACTTTAAATTACAGTGTTGCCTCAGGCAACCTTCCTCATTTTCCCATGGTAACAATATTGTTCCTGCTATTTCATGCACTTTGCTGCCAATGATGTCAAGGTCAACAAGTGGCCAACTGGAAATGGAGCCAGTTGCCCGTGACAACAACAGAAGTTGAAGGTTAAAACATTATCACCAAATTTCTTTTGTGCCTTACTCGACTGATAATCTTAGTAACAAGTCTGTTGCGGATTAAACAGAGCTTTAAAGGCATCTAACCCTTAGGGCCTGGTCAGTGATTATTGTTTTAATTTCAAAATTAAACTAGCATAAGTTTTAATATCTTATCTAACCACAGTATACAGATCCCTGAAAATAAAGATCAAGACAAATAAAGGACATATACAACACAATAATGAGATATTGAACAATGTTGATACAGAAAGGAATCTCACCATTTGCTCGATGTGTTTTACTGAAAAGATTCTTCTCAAACTCTTTTTGCTCTTTTGTCGTTGGATATGTGTCGTCATAATACTATTATAACGCAATGGAACATAGTGAAATGTTAAACAGTGCAACATGATCATTGATTTGCTTTTAGGAGTGGGAGCCCAGAAACCTCAAAGTTGGGAAGGGAAACTTACTACCAAAAATTTCAAAATTGGCAAAGGGTATTTGCAAACAATCTGTAGTAGTACCCTCTATTGCAAAGTTAAAACTACTCAGGGAATCAATCAAGAAGTTTCTTAGGTGGAGGTTTGGGGGAGGGGTCCCCTAGCTTTTCTATTCCCCATTCACTGATGTTCATGTGATTGAACCTACTACAAACCTTCAAGTGCAAACTAAGATGCCGGCTAGCCCTAGTCTTTACACAAGACAAAATACCTTTGATAGGAGTTAATTATCGAAGATAATTTGAAAGCTAAAGCTGTTTTTTGACTATTACACAAGGAACTCCATATAATTATTCACTAAGCATAAAATTCTGTTTTCTGGTGTACACTTGACAAAGTTGTATAGAAAAACACTACATATCAATTAAGACTCCTTTGCTTGTGCACCCATGCGATTGTATTAAATCGTACCTTTGCTATAACTCTCTCGCCATCATTGTCCAAAATAGCAATCGCTTTCACTGTGTACAAAGAAGCTTCCTGTGACAAAACGAATCTGAGATCAGCTTAGCTTACAATGAACAAGCCAACTAAACAATTGGCCTTGCAATTAATGATCTCTGGTCGATCGTTAAATATTCATGCGGTTATCTTCTCCACTTAAACTTAGGTTACTATCTGAAACAAATTTATCGATGAATACGCTTTATCAGTACAAGAATATCGTAGAAAAACACTTCCTTCTTACCAGTACGGCGGAGTCCATATTGGATTTGGTGACGTTTTCAGTTCTAAGCGCGTGAGGTATGCTGGGAACATGGCAAGCATGCGGAGGCCTGGAAATGTGCCTGACATCGTCGGAAGTCGTCGGAAATGGAATACAAATTTTGTCTCCATCACCAGTTCGTGATAATAACTCGGACAGCGTTCCTTCATTCTTTTATCATGTTTAATTCGTTTTCATTTGACGTCAACATTTCCGAAATAAAAAAATTATCTATCCTTCTGAAGTTTTAGTTTCATCAGATGTGTTAAAGACCCTCCAATAACTCAACGTTTTGCAACATTTAATCCCGACAGTGTTCCTCATTATGTAATAGAACACGTTTGAATTTCCAAGTTTGTGCGTTCCGTGTCATTAAAATGGCGGCCTGATAAGGATCTCGAGTACGTCAAAAGATGAGTTATCACTCTAGAAGAAGTATTAATTAAAGTAAATTAATTGAAGTTTAAATTAATTAGAGAACTCAATGGCAGATGTTACTGCTACTTCACAGCCATCATGTTGGTGTCCATTCGAAGGACACCAACATGGCGTCTCCATACAAAGCTCTATATAGATTTGGGTGAAACACTTTTCAGAATAACACGCGAATGAATAACCGCATAGATCCAAATCTTGGCGAGGTTGTTTATATATCAATCATCTTTCACATTCCAGCTTCTTGGCTTATTTATTAAATGGTTACGATTTTTATTTTTGATGTTGTGACACTGCAAACCAGCCACAATATTCCCTGCGTTTATAATTTTGCATTTGTTAACTCGATGAAGCGAAAATGATAATAAGAAAATGAGGTCCTTTAGCTCTGATTGGATCATAGATAACAGGCGGGTTCAGTTATACAACCCACATTATCATTTCTCTTAACAATGGGGGCCAGAAAAATTGGAGAAGGAAGATCTCCAATCCCGTCATTTTGACCTACAAACACTAGAAACAATTTTTGCAGCGATGTTGTCAAGGTGTTGTCTATCAGCGTCCAGACATTATTCAGAAAAGGAGACTGCTAACTGTCTTGAAATCTAATGTGAGAGTGACGTCATTGACAATATTAGTTTGCTTAATCTTCTGTTTTGATTGACAGCAGTTAAAAATCCAACCAGTCGTTTGACGTTTTATTTCCTTGGAATCGTAATTTCAATTTTGTTATTGGAATAGATTACACTTTGTGATAAGCAGGTTTAAAAAAACAGAACGAGAGAGCTCGAGTGGAAAACAAAAACGGTAAAATATAAAAATGATTAACTTGATTCATAAACATCCTTCGTAAGTAGGAAAATAAGATCTAAATTTTGTTGGAAAATTTCACCAGTCACAGACACTTTTTTGTTGGTTTAACCAAGGTGCAAACTTGAACAAGGCTCTAGGGAAAAAGTCAACACTAGAGAAAAGGTTAAAATTTATCGTTTTTCAATCAAAACTTTTCCTTTCAGAGCCTGTAACTCTTGCCAAACGCTGTTAAAAGACGTCGCAACGTTTCACATTTTGCATTTTATATTCCGGTGAAAAAAGAAAGAATATTCAGAACTTTCTTCACTGTGTCATTAGCGGTATAATTTTAATATAACACGACAGCTGATGAAACCACAATTTTCTTATATGTACACAGCAGTTGATGACAAATTCAAAGAGCGAAATTATCGAAAAATCATCGAGGTGTCTCGTATAATTAATCTGTACCCTTGAAAATGTTCTTCGGAAATTTGACAAAACTCTTAAAGAATACATCTGTTTAAGTCTTTCCAAAATCACTCGCAAGCAATCCTGCTGTTGAAAAAAATTTTCGCGACAGGGTAGTAAGAGGAACTTGCTGTGTTCGTTGAAAATCAACTCATTCGTTGACATGTTTACTCTGAAAGTTTTTTCTGTCGAAGTTTATGTTAAGCCTTTTTGTGGAGATTAATTTTTACCTTAAGGCGGAGCTAAACTACTTCCCCTGTCAACATTGCAGAAATGATAGAAGAAGATTTAGGATCATGAAATTGATTTTCTCAAGGCTTTGTGTTGCCGTAGAGAAAAGGTGGACAAGTTACCGGAGCAGAGCACAAGCTTTTAGTCTAAGCTTGGAATGGAACGAAATCAAAGTAAAGCCATTGTTCCAGTTAAGACTGTTCAATAGCAAGGTCCCCTGAAGATGTTATTCCCCGAAGTCATCGATTGACAATTATTTTCTTCAAACGAAAACCGCAACTGAGCAACAACTGATAAGGAGATTACAGAGCTATTCAAGACATTTTGACACTGAGACCGTAAAAAAGTGTGATTTTTATTTCCGCCACACAGTAATTGCTATCTACCAAACAACGGATTGCTCATATTAGATTATCTGGCGCCGTTGCAAGAGCGAATTGAAACTGAAAACATATAAAATCACACCTGTTTCTTCGCGAGGACTTGATAGCAGTGCATGCAAGAGGAACGCGTCCCTAAAATATATCTCCGCAACATAACGCTAAAATTTAACACCCCAAGAAAAGAGAACATTGGGTAGGTGCTTTTTATTCGTCGTTTCGTATTTTCACCTTTTACCTGAAACTTTTAAATTTTGAGCAGAGCACGATATATACATTCCTAATGGTTTCAACTTTTAAGATTCCATTGCTGAGGCAGCTCCGACGACTTCAAACTTCACCGATGAGCAACGAATCATCGCACGAACACGCAGTCGATTTACTTCTGTGCGAAGACGAGCTCGGGGCGGAACTTACAATCGTGGGTTTGGTGTGCATGTTTTTCATAATTATCTCTTGCCTTTTTGGGAACACCCTGGTCTGTGTGGCGTGTGTAAAATGCTTGCACCTGCAGTCATTTTCCGAACAGTTTATTTTCAGCCTAGCTCTTTCGGATATCATGGTCGCCGCTTCCGTCCTGCCTTTCGACACAGTATACTGGATAACATTTCCTCGATGGCCTTTGGGGGGTTATATTTGTAATTTATGGAACGCTCTGTTTTTTCTCTTCCTGACTGCTTCAGTGTTAAATCTTACTTCCATAAGTATAGACAGATTTTTGGCGGTTGTGTATCCTCTTCGTTATAGCATATGGATGACACCAAATCTAGTTAAATTCATGATAGGATGTGTATGGGTGTATTCTCTTGGAATTGCCGTTTTAATCTTCTTTCTGTTAGATCCACCGGAAAACCAAACGTATAGCTTTAATTTAAATCCATTGTTTCATGGTTTTCTTCTGATCGGAAATGTTATTTTTCCATTTATAATTATGATAATCTTGTACTCAAAGATCTACATTATTGCAAAAAGGCACGCAAGGCGTGCTGGGACTACGTCATCAAGAAATTCATCATCGCTGACAAGGCGTACGAACAGCTTTGCGAGGGAATTGAAGCTCGCGAAGACACTTGGGATTGTGGTACTCTGCTTTGTGATCTGCTGGTTGCCTTTTGAAATTATCAACGTTATAATTCTCGTCGATCAAGGAGTGACGACTTGCCTGGTGGAAATTATTGACACTGTCGCTTGCTGGCTGGCATACCTTCATTCTTCCCTCAATCCGCTTGTTTATGCGTTTTCTAGTTCAGAGTTCAGACGGGCGTTTAGAAAACTTCTTTGCAAACGAGAATGGACTAGTAACTTGGAAGTAAGGATGATAATAGGCAGCCAAAGTAATACAGCTGGACAAAGAGCAGTCGGCTCAGGCTCTGCTGTAAAACCACAAGAAAGCTAGATCATTCTTCAACCTCATCTCCAGGGTCTTCTCCTCGACGATTTTCAAAATGTCGGTTCGGAGGGCGAAGTTCCGTTTTTTTCGACCGCTATTTTGAAAAGTGGAGAAGAACCTGGGAACGACGTTGATGTTTCTTGTATTAAAGGCTAACGGGGACCTGGGCTCCTGGCTGTGATTGGGTGCATGAAACTCATGAGGGAAACTAACAGATAGACTCTGGAAATTTAGTAATCCAGTTGTTAATTTAACAGTTTGCAAATGATGACAGAAAGATGCACGCACGTTAATTGGTAGCCTTGTGCCCAGGGTCTTCTCTGCTTTTGAATATGGCGACGTGTCACCATTTTGAAAATCGTCCAGGAGAAGACACTAGAACGAGGTTGGGGTAGTTGAAGCTTAGAAGGCCGCACAGGCAAACCCGAACGTACATCATATGCATTAGTTGTCGGTAAGGCTGCCGTTGACCGAACGTTGATCATGTGTATTTACACGCAGAGTATTTACACGCGGCTCGCTCTGTCTCGTTTTCCCATGACTCGTGTCTTTGAATTTTGATTGGTTTGTGATTAGCCAGAGTTGGTTTTATAGCAATCACTTGATAACTACTCTAAGGGTTTGTGTGGGAGTTGAATTGCCTGAAAAGACACTTGGGATAGTTGAGCTGACTAGATCAATAAAATACCCTTACTTTTTGTCATTTACCGTAGCCTGTTGTATGTATTGAGTTTTAAAGCGGATTTCAGCGATTTTCCTGGTTCTGTTGTTTCCTCGACCTCAGAGATTCCCCAGAGGTTGCAATCCGTTTTTGATCAGGCCTCTGGGGATGAGAGTCAAGAAGAAGGACCTGGTCCCCAGCACATGTCTAAGGTTGAACCTGTCGAACTTGCGCGGTTCTTTCCTGAGAAGAGAATGGTGACTCTGAAAGCAAAATCACGTGACTTAACTTTCAGGCGGAATGAACCCCCATGATTCGAATTGATTTCAAAGAGCCATATATTACTAGGCAACGATATCAATAACTATAATATAAATTCTGGGTTTTTTTTTTCGTCGTAAATTAAATTTAATGACAAACAGCAACTTTTCCCTTTACTCATGAACTTATTTATTTCTTTTCTTGCTGTTGGACACCTTTCGAAGGATACTTTCCTATCTAAGCTAAGGCTCTTGAAAGCATATAAATCAGTCATACTTTTCGTAATTCCAAAGACTCCCTACTGGCCAGACATTTGTAATATGCAGTCTTCATTTGCCTCAGTTTTTTCTGGTTATAATGCCAAAGTCAAGTTCTAATAAAACGATGACCTAGACCGGTATAATGGGGATAACAGGAGAATCGATATTTTTATTTTTCATTGAATTGTGACTAAGCTTAGCAATAACGAGTGCGTGGTTTGTTGAAATAGGAACGACAACTTAGGCAACCAAACCGAAAGAACAATCAGTTGTGTCTTTTCAAATCACATGCAGAGATGGTAAAGAAAATATTTTCTAAAAAAAGTGGAAAATTTAATTTATGGCGCAATGTGAGTTTTTTTCTGTTGACACAACTTAACGACGCGTCTTTTAAAAAAGCCACACCACAGCCGCGAAGCAAACTGAAAATATCTAAAGAAACCGTTCAAACCCAAAGTCATTTCAAAAAGTTCCACGTCGGAAAGGAAAGATGAGAAATTAAATTAAGAGGTTCTGTCAGCAGACAACGTCCTAGCAGAAAGCTATGTCGTCTACAGGCGTTGCATTTTCTGGTGGTGGAATTCGATCATCCGCGCTCTGTTCTGGAGTTTTACGCTATATTCTTCAACACAAGATCGGCTTGGATTACTTAAGCTGTGTTTCGGGAGGCGGCTTCACCGGTGCTTCCTACCTTGACTGGAAGTACCGTCACAATCAACAAGACAGCTCGGAATGGCACCAGAAGTTTTTCAATCGCTTGAGACAGCGTTGTGGAACGTTCTGCTCTTGGAGCAATCCCTTCATAGGAATCCTTGATGCTGTAATACTGATACTTCTCCTTGCTGTAGTCGCCATTGTTCTTCCAGCTTTAACAACCCTAGCATTTGCTCTGCCAACAGCTTTTTCTGTAGATTACCTCTTTGGTGATATTCTTCGAGCGGGTTTTAAATGCCCCAGTGGTCCAAATGTCACCGAAACCGATGGATGCGAACTTGTCGAAAGCCAAGACGAGACCTTCACGTTATTTGGCGCGCTTTTCGCAAGTTCCGCGGGGTTTTATCTGATGAAGTTGCTCCTTCATCCTTGTCGTTCTTCCATACGCAGCAAAATCAAAATTCTCTACTTCAGTGCTTTTTCTTTACTTGTCATGACTTTTCTTCCATGGTTCTTTGAAGTGTTTCTTCGAGTACACACTTCAGTATATGTCAATGGGTTTATTTTACTTGCCAGTGTTGCTCTGTGGCTAGGCTTTCCGCCGTTGCGAAACATGGCCTCCTTAGCCCTACTGGTTTACGCGTACGCTTACACTACAAAATGGCGAGTCTATAAAAGCCCTGTGCTCTTTATTAGTTATACCGAAGACATGTTTTACAAGGCATTGCTCGGATCTGCGATACTACTGTGGGCAGGACCCTTTCTAGGGCTGGTCAAAATGGCGGCGGTTCAAACATACGGCAGGTAAGCCATTCAATTAAAATAGTTACTGTTTTGTTTCAGTCGTAAAACAAAATGACAGGACAAATAGGAAAGGAATTGGAAAGCAAAGTCAAATCAGATAGATTAAATTTATTGTCTTCTATTTTTTATTGCCTCCTATGATACACTAAAGCAATAGACCACAAGTTTTTATGGTTTATAGGCTGATAAACCACGCGGGACGTTGGAAGAACACTCGAACAATTCGTAAATCACGAGCCGGAGGAGAGACAAGAAAAGTAGCATAGAGAGGGTTTTAACCCAAAGGGAAAACACATTTGCGTGCGTACTCAAGGAAAAAGAAGCCAGAAAAATATAACCCTTTTAAAAAGGTCTTAATAAAACTGAAAATGCATTTTCTATATAAATGTTAGTTAAATGAAGTCACCGGAATATGATACAAAGTAACTTCATTTTTTACAAATGTGCATTGAAAGCCGGCACAGAAGTTAAAAAAGGCATTGGAGAAGTGGGCGATGTGGGAGACCAAGTCGCCCGGGGGGTCTATCTTCAACTTCAAAGACTGTCCTTCAGATGATTGGGCGTTACCTAGCAACCCAAGTGGGAAACTAACAACAATTTTGTTCCCTATGGAAATTTAATTTAAACGCTATTGTTGGTTTTTAGATCACATGACTCCTCTGCAGTTCTACTTTGGTAGTCTCGGCATGGTTACATTAATACCTTGTTCTGAAAAAAACACTTTCAGAGAATCGAACTAATTTTTATATCATTTCAGTCTTTAAATTGTAAAACTTGGAGAGTTATTAAAATGATTAGTATATAAAAATCAACGTGTAGAAGAACCTTATTGCTATCGTCCCATGATAGCTTTGGCTTGTGGTTGTTTTGGTTTCCCTAACGAAGTAAATTGTAGATCTTCTGGGTGATGCACGAATCTTCCTTTGTTGTGACTTTTTAACGTTTGTTATAAGAAAGCCATCATTTGATAGATCATGTTACAAAAAAAAAGTGATCATCAAAGGTTTGTTCTCCTTGGCGTGAATTCTGGAAGCTACAAAAAACGAAACTAATCTCGTGCCCAGCATATTCTCTCCCTACAGGTTACATCCTGGGAACGAGTTTGAGAAAGTCTTCCTGTAGTGAAACTCCCGTAAAAATGTGAAGTAATCTAATCCGCTTTAAAAGATTGCCTTTTTCTTTTTCTAAGATGGCGTCTTCAGAAGGCATTCTTCTCTCCCAAGAACACTGGGTGCCTAGGATGTGCTGGGATATCCGTTTACGATATCATACCGTTTTGCTCATGCGCAGATGAGAGTGAGTGGGAGAAGCTAGACAAAGGTTACGTCACGCTGGGTTAGTTCGCCTTTTTATTAATTTTACTTTTAGATTTGAGTTAGATATTTTTTTATCGCGTGATAGCTGACGAGCGCCCAGCCCGAGTCAACTATGACGCATATAGTAATTGTTTAGGTATATTAAAATCTACTAGTCGTTCAAAATTTTATGTTAATGGTCTCCACATACACTTCGAAACTTGGCCGGAGAAGCAGCCGCCATTTTGTTAACAACTGCTCACAGCTAGGCTACTCAGAATAGATAGCGGGTAGCGTTGCCAGTAAGAGAACGACACTGGTGATAGAACGCTAGTAGATTTATACTAAATAAGAACATTGAAATAGCCGCAAAAAATTTGAAGTCGTCATGTTGGAATGTCACACAAAGCTCGTGGCGTTGCGTGACTTCCTGTCTTCCACCCCTGTCCAAAAAGAGACTACTGTAACCATGTTATATCTCTATAATTGTCTCCCAGGTGATCTTGCAGGCATGAAACCGGAGTACCTTTGTAATACAGTTGCTAACAACTGGCAAAAAGAACCCAATGGAAACTCAGACGCCTTCGAGCTCCTCACCCTCTCCCCCACGGGGATAGAACGGTTAGACGAAAGCCCGGATGAATATAGCAGCTTTGCAGGTTAAGTTCAAGTACACTCCTAAACAAATATTTAACGATGCTAAATATTTGTGTTTCGATATTACTTCAATGGACTTTCTTTTGATGCGAAAATGAGATAACTTCGAGATTAAGCCGTACCAATCAGGATTCAGCACGTCAATGTCAGTTAACAGGAAAGGCAATGAAATCAGGCAACTTTTCTTAATGAAGATGGGATTAAATATTCACGAAAAATGATTTACAATTCAAAAAACCATATCTGATTGTAAAAAGTGAAGAACATGAAACATTTTATGTCTCCAAGCTTCTAATTTGGCGCCAACTGAAAATGGGCCGCCGCAGGAGTGGGCTCCTGGCCGGCGTCCAGCATGACAATTCGCTCGTAGATCGTCGAGTGTCGCCAGGTAGGATAGCAGCAAAATATGCTTTTCTTCGTCAAATTAAACCCGAAATTCTAAATTTAACTATCAAAGAGGCCAAAGAACTTTTATCACTGTCTTTACTTACTTAGCTGCGAAGAAAAATACAGTATTATCATGTCTTTTCGGTAGGACAGCTCAGTTTTGACTGCCGCTCGTACCGCGGGCGCAGCATCTGTATGCTAACGATTGCTAACACTGAGACAAACAAAAGTAAATATCAATAACAAGAAAATATTTTTATCTTCTAGGAAAAATTCAACCACGTGATCTCAAGCTGTCTGACGTCATGGCTACGTCAGCGGCTGCTCTTGCACTATATATGGGCGTATATGACGGTATGGCTAAGACGGTGCGGAACCTTCAGATGGTGTTAGGAGTACACTTTGGCAAGTCCCTCATATCTGATCCAAGCAGGGATGTAGCAGGCTCGACAATTTCATGTTGCAGAGTAAGATTCATTTTGTTTCTCTCTCTGAATGAAACTCACCATCAAGTTCAAAAATCAAAACTGTCACAGTTCAACTCTCTTCTTGGCCTCGACTTTCGTCATTCTCTTAAGCACGCGCGCCCCTTTCGTGAACAGCGGCTGGTAATCACGCCTGCTCTCTTTTCGGTGTCTGGAAATGTGGTAGAGCACGATCTCCCGTGTTGAAAAATATTACTTGCAAAATCATTCACCTGGAAATGTGTTCGGCCCACATGTACATGTTAATTTTCGTGTAAATCTAGCTCATTTTCATATAAAAGGTTTTTCACGTAGACTCGGTTTGAAACAGAGGCACAACGTAACTCAAAAATGGCCTGTTGGTCAGCTGACCATGTTTTGCTCATTCCCAGTTCCTACCCATCGTCATCCAGTTGTTTATCGTAGTTCCAGTCATTTTGCCGCCGTTCCTTAGTGACGACTGGCATGTGATTGTGGTGGCCTGGTATCTGACCGTCCTCCTTTTAGTGCTGCTGATTGCTGCGTTACCAACAGGCCGTAAAAATGGCGGATACGTTGAGAAGTTCGTTAGGTAAGGGGGCTTGGAGACTTCAAAACGTGATGTGCTACAAAGGATACTACCAACGTTGTTTTGTTTCTGTATATGAAGTCATTAGGGAGTTTTAGCAAAGATCGTCGGCGACGGCACCAAACAAGAGGTTTAATAAGCAGACTATGGTTTTGCACGTGCATTATGAATCGTTGTACATTTCTAAGCCGTCCTCGTGAAAACAACAACGTGAAATGGCAAAGTTGAGGGTCTCCCAGGGGTTTTGGGGAACAAGGGAACATTGGCAAAATATCGAAGGGAACAAAGGAACATTAGCCAA
>OMLO01001261.1_pt1 | contig 19130 bp, 4 predicted proteins | sample 1674811 | NCBI WGS metagenome assembly OMLO01 (sample SAMN06265003, study PRJEB25207) | coral metagenome | isolation source: Coral host | place: Mexico:La Bocana,Puerto Morelos, Mexico | collected 2008-11-13 | reverse complement strand
CTTGGCAAGTCAGAATTTTGAGGAAACTAAAACGTTGGATAATAAATCTCTTATTAGACATTTTAGTGTGTAGTATCACTGTAAATTTTTACTCATTTGTATTTTGTCTTGTAAAAATATACAGCAATACTACACATAAAATGTCAAATAAGATAGAGGTATTCCTGGTCTGTTGATTAAGGAAATTAAAGGGAATTAACTCAGTTTCGAGTATGCCTTTATCTGACAAGGGGTTTGTAAACTCATCTTCAAAGAGATTTGCATCTCTTAGACTAATGTGAAAGCCGCTATGTGTTCACTTCAACTAGGAATTCTAAATTTCAACCATGCTTGCTAAAATATTGGTGTGCTGATCACAGAACAGTTACTCATATACCACCTTAAGATAGTTCACTTTACATTCAATAAACACTAGACTCAGCATGTATTTGTGTACATGTAAATAATATTTTTTTATTGATGTTTAAGATATAATCTGTTTTAGTTTTACCAACTTTGGGATAATAATAATTATTATTAATTTATAGTGTGCTTTTTAGCATGGAAGTGATCAAAAGAGCATTACATATACAATATTAAAACATTAAAATATTAAAAAGCACATTGCATATACCAAAGGCTAAAAGCTAATTTAAAAAGATATTTTTTAAGATGAGGTTTAAAAATAAAAATAGAACTAATATTATGCAAGCTAGCTGGGAGTGCATTCCAAAGTGTAGGTGCTGATACACTAAAAGACCTAAAAGACCTAGTGGATAGTGGACTTTAAGATATGTGAAGCTCTATCATTAGTTTATGGGCATTGTTTCTTACTTCATCTCTGTCTTTTGAGTCATTAACTTACAAGAAATGTCAAAATTGGCCAAAAACATGCATTACATTATTGTTGAAGTATTATTGGTAAATCTGAAGTGGTTCATAAGCACTATTGGCAATCTAAAGTGGTTTCCTCTTGGCTCTGTGAATCATGATTGTGTGCGTGCAATATAAAAACAAACCCTAACAGTTTTTTTTTTATATATATAACACATACAGCTTCTAAAGCATCCAGCAGCACTGTACAATTTCCTGATAAAGTATTAATCCTTGTGGGATTTCAAAAACAACCTGATTGGAATGGAACTTTAACTTAATCTTGAAAATAACATCAAAGAAAGTTTGGCTTTCCTGCCATGCCTACCATGTGATGTATTTGTGCCCATTATTCTTGTTTTCTTTTGTAAGTTATAATTCACACTTAATTGATATATAAATCATGTATTGACTTCTTAACATTACCTTGGAGCCTTCAGCAGCTTGGTTTTAGCCAGGGTTTTCCTTTTGTAGTGGTGACTGATGAATTCTTGAAACATTGAATTCAGTGTTTACTCTAAACCCCCAAAAATTCTTGAGAGAGTTTCTGGTACTTTCTCAAGCCATCTCAACATTTCTATGTAAATTCTCTCTGCCAATTTTGTGCCTATTAAGTTTCAGCACTGATGTACAGAAAATTACCTTCTTATTTTTGGTGTATTTTTTCATTTCAATTGTGACATAATTTAAATAAGAGTTTCCTTTTTTAATGATCAGTTACTTGGAAAGCTTTGAAAGAATTAACTTCTTTGGAGAAGATGCAGAAGATGTACTTTCAGCTGGAAGACCTCATACACCAGTTGGAGGAGGCACATTCCCCACACATGTGCCATCAGTGGCAGCATCAGGTGTGTGTGCAACTCTGAAACAGTCTGTCTTTTATGACATACACCCTGATCAGCTTGATTTGAGTTATTTTTTTATGCAATTTCATTTTATTTCAAAACCATTATTGCCACTACTTTGGTTATGTTATACCCCATTTATGTGTTTTACCTAAAACTATGTTCTTGGAAGGGGGTTGAAGGCTTTGATTTGGATCATAATAACACAAGTGATACTTCCACCAGTACGATGCTTCAGTTCACACTTAATGACAAAAAATGTTTGTTTCAATTTTCCAGATTATATTTCTGTCATTTCCACGAGCAAAGGTATTGTTTTCAATCATGTTACTTTGTCCACTTCCACAGCTACTCTTAAGTTTTGATTTGAATGATGTTTCCTCGCTAACTTATAACATATATAGCTTCATATTAATTGACACACATTTTTAGTACCTTAAAAACATTTTGCACCATTTATATATAATGTATAAAGGTTCGTTAATTCAATTATTTTTACTCAACAGATCCCACTAGAAACTTTGATAAGCTTGTCCTTTCTCTTCAATGTGGCATGCCTAATGAAGTGGATTTTGCCATTAACATTTGTATGCTTTTGTCAAATGTTAGCAACTCTGTTTTTAACCTGAGCAAGGTAGGGTTATTTCACTTAGATTTCTATGATAGAGTAGTAGTTCAACAGTTAGTCCCATATTGTAAAGCTGCACATTGCCTTTTTCTCTGCACAAAAGTAAAAATATTTTAGATTCAAAATGTTTTTTCTCTGTTTATATGTCTCTTGACTTTGGGTCTGCTGGATAGCAAAAACACAAAATGTTAGTACTGTTGTACAAATTCTACCGGTGGTTATGAGTCTTAAAATTAGCTGTGTAATTTTATTAAGCTCATCTGTTTTGAAACAAGTTCACATGATAGGATTCTGATAAGGGCCAACATAAGGGTTCAAATTGACTGAGAACAAATTGCTTCAAGACTACTATGGAAGTAATAATTCATAGAAACACATTTACAGAATAATTGTTGTTACTATAAAAATAGCATAGAAAGTTACATTGTAATTGATGCAAGATACATAAGAATTTATGAAAACTTCACTGAACAGATAGTAACCTGATGTACATACATGCCTTTTAATAGGAAAAGTTACTCCCAATAAACAGGAAACCTATGTGCATGTATAGTATTATTGAACAGAGAACCTATTGAATAAGGGATCTCAGTAATGGTGTTTTCTTTCTTAGGCCCCTGCAGTGGTAGACACACTGCTGGCACATGTTGGGGTATTTTCTGAAGGTATGTTAAATTGTTATGTAGGAAATAATGGGTACTGTGGTCTTACTGTGGGTTTTACCTTTTCAGACCAGGTAGACTTTTCATTTTCATTTGTGTTTTCTTTATTATAAATATTCTTTCATGAAAAATAAAGTCACTACTGCTTTTGAAATATAACACCCATCGACAATCCCTGAAAATCATGAAATTGTTTCTGAGGATTTCGGCTCAGAGTTTTTTCATAAAAACTCCTCAGCTTTACCCTACAATAAGAGCATAATTCTGCTTTGATCTGACTGGGAGTGACAAAAGCAGCAAATGTTTCATGGATTTTAATTTTAAGATCCCACAGATTTTGAAAGTCACCATTCAGTGGACATGGTTTTCCTTATGCAGTATGTTTCACTGTCTTTTCATTATGATCAAGGAATTGGTTTCTTGTTGCTAAGAACATGTAATGTCTCTATCAGATTCTTATGGCCTTGGAGAGTTATATGAAGAGTGGTATGCTAAACAGCATTTGGAGAGAGATTTTATTAAGGTAAGCAAGGGCAGGATAGATGTAGAATCCACTAGCCTGACTGAAAAATCTCTGGACTATTGGAGACTTTCTTTGCATTCTGTGGTTATTCCTGCAAAGTAATATTCTGTAATTGAAACTGTCTTTGTTTCATTCAACTAACTAAACCTCCTTCTCTTGTGTAGTTCTGGAAAGAAGGTTTAACAGTAAAAGGGGTTCAGGACATTCTCTGTAGTGGCAATGGTATGTATACATGTACGTACCTGTACTGTGGTGTTAAATGGCTGTCGGGGGAAGAGATTTTCCTATTAAGATTACAAATTGTCATTGCCCATTGACGTAAGTACGATGTAGATGGGATTACAGCTTCTTCTGCTGTTTGTAGTTGGTTTAGTTGCCTTGTGTGTAAACGGTTTTTGTGATGTGTATCTTGTGATTATGGTTTGGGCTGTCTTCAAGAAAATGTGTGATGTTATTGGGCATTAAGTTGTTTTTGGTACTCTGCTTTTAATGAGATAAATGTTCACTTCAAGTAGTACTGAGTCAAAAACTTGCAGACACTTTTTGTCAAACACCAAAAACCAACGATACCATGTTTTCTATTTTCTTTAGAAATTGGAAAGCTGATTATTATTACCAACATAAATTAGTGGCTGTCTACTGGAATTGGCTACTAATATTAGTGGAACACCCTCAGAGCATGTATTGTTTTTGTCATAAATCAGTGCCATAAAAGTATTCAACAAAAACATCAAATTAATTTTAATTAAAAAGTGTTCATAGCTTTCCAAACTGATTAATACTTAACAGTTAGCATACGCGGTTCTTGGCTTTGAGGTCACAAACTGTTAGCAAGTAAAAGCCTGTGTTTGCAGTCTAACAGTAATGTCTTCTGATGAATGTAACGGGTACAAGGTGATAAAAGTTTTAAATTTAAATATAATTCATCCAAAGTAGAATCATAAGGTTTCCTGCAATGACCTTTTTCAGATGATGATACTACAGATGAGGAGTCTCTTTTTCATCCTGCAAGAAGAAAAATTGGAGCTAAGGATGTTGAGTGCCAAAGAATTTCACAGGTTGTGTTATCATCATTTGTTTGTTCAGTTTTAGTTCTGCAAATGTTAGCTACTTTACTATGTTGCGTACATTTACCAAGATACATGAACATTACCAAGAGCTTCTGACTAATATCTCCACTCTAGCTCACCTGTTCCCTCTCATGTAATAGGTGTAAACAGTGGAGAAAGAGAAACTAGTGTTGCCATTTTGAGTGCTAGTCTTGTTGATAATAAGCACTCCTCTCTGCATCACTACATTACTGTAAACACTAAACCACTCAGTCGGATGTGTATTTGTTCTCTTATCCATGTAATATGTTAACTCGCTGGTATCTACTCTATTTCTAGGTTGGGATGATATTTTACAACTTCTCCTTTGATGACACCAATGCAACTGTGCTTGCAAGCCATCCCCTGTGCTTAAAGTAAGTAACAGCAACTTTTACCACCAGAGTTGAGTTTAAAAAACCAGTCAATCCTTTTTTGTGTGTTTAGGTAGTTTACTTAAAGTGTTGCTGACAAATGCTGTCTGGTTTTTGTTGTCTCTAGATTCCTTGTGCTGTGTATTTGTAGCGACCATGGATTTCTCCAAAGGATGTCTTGGGAAACCCTTTCAAATTTAGCAGAAAAGGTATAAGCGAAAACATTTGAAACTTTAAATCCAACATGACATTAATTCTCTTGCTCATTTCTTATGAGATAAAAGCTTATCAAACCTAATAAAATTTTGTTGCTCCAACAGATGTTAATGGAACCCATTGAGTCCACAACTACTCAGATGTTTTTTCAGATGTTACATTGTTTTTTGGATCACAAAGATCGCTATCATGCCATCAATGGTAAGCCTTTGATTTCATTTAACACATATTTTTAGCAGAACCCTACTTCTTTAACATCTCAAATAGATGTTTACCATTATGATGAAAACGGGTTTGAGGATATGCAGGAAATTGTATGTTTTTCTAGTGGACGGTTCTGGTTTTGACTCAGAGACCAATGGAACTTTGAATTGGCCAGATGCTCTTATGTTAGTCTCTTTTCATTCAAGCTCTAACATACTTTGTTTTCTGTGCTTTTATTAGCCATGGATGTCTTGGGAAAGTTGTGCACTTTGGAAGGAAATGATGAAGTTATTGAAACCGGCTTGGAACCTGAAGCATACCAGTCACTCATTCGAGTTCTGATTGTCAGTGATGTTCAGGTGATTTGAGAACTGAACAGGTTATTTGCATGATGCCATTTGTGCACTTACAATTTAGGGGTGAAAGGGGTTTTTGTCATAATTGTACTGTTGCTGTATTATAACATTAATTTTGTTTCCAAAGGCATAGTTGATGTGAATAGACATATAAATTTTGTGCTTTCCTTTAGTTGGTACTGTCTTCACTGGAATCACTCTACAATCTATCAGGGGTAGGCCAAGTAACCTCGGATCACATTGCAGAAGTTCATCACAGCATTGGTATGTAAGCCTTACATTGATAAAACAGTGACTGTCACACTGTAAGCATGGTTTAAAATTCAAACTTGTGTCAAGGGAGGCAGTGTGACAAAGTGGTCTGCATGCAGCTGTCCTGGGCTCAAGTCCCACTCTGACCACTACTTGGATTTGTTTCTTGGCAGCCCCGAGTTAAAATCCTTGGCCATGCTTGTAAATAGCCAACTGGTTTGCCTCCGGCCAGTTGGGATTCTTGATAATGTCATGTTCAGTTTTAATCATTTGTTTCAGTGCTTGGCGCTACTAGCATTTGTGCTATAAACACTGCCCAGGGTAAATAAGGGTTATACATTTAGGCAGTGATGGAAAGATGTGGACTTTTGCCACTTCGATTTGCCATTACTGTTTGATAAGGTTTCAGGAAATCTTATCAGAAGATTTTTTTCTTGTAGATATTCTGGTATGTTTGGTGACAATGGATGCAGAGGCATTTGGTCCAGAAGCCTTATCTGAGGTGCAGATCTTGGAGAAGAGGATACCAACTGCAATGTCAGCAACACCAAAACCACAGTCAGCTTCAGTGCCAGGTCAGATAAAGTTATACAGTATACAGGAAATGTTTTTTTAGTGTGTGATTAAATTGTCATGTAATTATCAAAGGAGATCATTTTATTATCATGTAGCAAGCATCATAGGTAGATATGATTCTCTTTTGTTTTCTCTGGCAAGCTTCTTGTTTAAAGTGTTAATGTTTTTATTACAGTTGTTCCACAACAACCCAAAGAATCAGTACAAGCCCACCAGGTCACCCCTGCTAGTCCATCACCTTCTCCAGCACCGAGTCCTTCCCCCAGTCCAGTTCCTGTCAAGACAACAGGAAGTGAAATTGACCCCGAGACATTCACATATAACTGGTAAGTGTACTGACTAATCTGCTCTATTGGTCCAAAGCTTAGTGACCAGGTGCAGCTGTATTGGGGGAAAAGTAGATGAGAATGGGTTTATCCTCCTGCAACACCCTCCCTCTCACAACACCCTCCTTCCCATCCCAATCTCTTAAAGAGTTTTGAATTAAAAGGTGCTTTTTGGTTGGAGACTTGATCTTGATTAAACTACAGTTTAGAGTCCCTGCAGTAAGTTAAGAGGATAAAATTTAGCCACCAAGCGGCTAGTGCACAAAGTATGGGGATTCAGCATGCAGGAAACTCTGCGTCCTGAGAAGTCCTGAAATGTTCCTAACCATAGATGTGACTGGCTGAAGTGATTCAGGCTTTCTTACTCATCAGCTATTTAACACTTGTTGTGTTCTTACTGAACAAGCCTCTAAATGCAATTGCTTTAACATTGAATATTTTTTTTACAATTTTGCAGTCGCTAATATTCTGTTATTTGCAGGCTGCAAGCTACTTATGAGGCTTCTCCTGGAAGCTCTGTGTCTCGTATTGACATATATGCTGACTACCTCTCATCTTGTAGTCGACTGGCAAGAGTAGGGATCCTTAATGCAACAGCATTCAATCGTATCATCAAGTAAGTTCTAAGTTGTGTCATGAATAGGATCTAACAGTTAAACTTGTGGACATTTGAAGGGAATTGTCCTAGAAAGGTCAAATACAAAAGCTAGGATAGACATAGTGAAAATGCCTCCATCAAACTTTGTTTCCTTCCAGGTTAGCTTTCCCTGATGGCCAGCTTCGAAGGGTACAGTCTGGGGTAAATGTGCATTATGTCCTTGCTGGATTAAAAAGGAGGTCTAACCCCCTCCCAGTTAAAAGCCGCACAGATTCACCAGCATCTCAGCAGCCCAATACTTCTAGCTCGCACCCCTCAGCTCAGCAGGCAGTGCAGAGGACGTCCCCTGGCCAACAGAGTATTGGTAGAACACCTACCCCTCCTGTTCAGACTCAAGGTCTCCCAGCCTGGAACCCTGCCACCAAACAACAAAACATTGTGGTGTCACAGCAAACACACACTCCATCCTTGCCAAGACAGGTATCCACCGGTAGTCAACAGCAGAAGCCTGGAATGGGTCGGATTCCAAGAAGACCAAGCATTCCAGGTCAGGGAGCAATTCTGGCAGCTCCAGACCAGGTGGGTGACCATACTATGTAATTACCTAAGGTGATAAAAGTCACCGTACAAAAACAAAACCAAAAAGCAATTTGAGACAAATCTTAACAGCTCTTGGAGTAGTTGGCTGTGTTTGGCATTCAAGCATGTATTGAACTATTTATTCACCATTTGTGGGTGCTATATAAGCATGCACCCTAAAGCCATCAGCTTCTGTCGTTTTGAGGATGTCACTTGTAACTACTGTAAAAATCGCACACATTAGTATGACTGACTGGTTTTCCTATTTTCTTACATTTGAACAGGGAGTTAGACAGTTTCCTGTAGTAGTTATGAAACAGCAAGACCTCCAAGCACCTACTGATCACAGACAAATTATGGGTGGGCAAATGCCGAAGAACATTGGTCCAACAGACAAGGGACAATCTCTAGAGAGACTAGCAGCCGTGCGGAGAGCAAGTGTCGAGGGAATGGGTACATTGCAACGCCAGAATGTACAAGGCTTTCAACATCACCAAAACCAAGGACAGGCCATGCAAAGAGGGCCGCTATCTCCCCAGAGTACAGGCCAACAGCAAACAGGTCACCGCCCACCACCAACTGTAGCAGCATCTCCAGTACAGAGAGGAGCTCCTGGAACCCCTCAACTTGCCCCTGTTTATTTACCAGGAAATGTTCGTTCTTCACAGAGTTCACTGACGAGAACACCACTTCCACCTCCACGTCCTGTACAACCAAACATGCCTCGACCCGCTCAGACCCCGCCTTTAACAGGTCCCATGCAAAGACCTCTTTCACCTGCTGAATCTTCGTCTTATCGGCCTACAGCTGCTTACCGGCAGTCAACTCCTCCTTTTCCTCAGCAACAGACCTTGCGGCCTTCGCCACCTGCATACAGTGGGCGGCACACATCTCTTACGTCTTACCCACCCCTGGCTCCCAAACCTTCACCTGGAATGAATGTGCAGTTTTCTCAGGAAAGCCAGGCAAGGAAGCAGGTTCCTTCAAACACTGCCATTGCTGGGAATTACTCTGGTGCCAAGCAGGTACCGAGGTCTCCACTTCATCGAGGGGAAGCCACTAGGCAGACCTTCCAGCCACATGGACCAATTCCCAACACGCCACCTTCGCCACTCCTTGCTCCCTCCACGGAGAGTAGACAGCCATTTGGCAGCTCTCAGGCAGATTTACCAGGAAATATCAAGCCAGCACTGGGACAGGGAAGCAGACAAGTAAACAGGGAATCTCTTTCTGGGTAATATTTTTTGTGTTTCGCTTTTTTGTTATACTTTGAAACCAAAGGAAAGTGAAGCTAAAAATAGCTTCACATTGCTAATATGCATGACTTTATCTAATATGTCACACACGAGGGACTGTATTGACACTTTTCCAAACACCGAGAAAAGAGCTAAAACGCAAGGCTTAGGAGAATATTTTTGTGGAACTCAGAGATTTTTTGAAATGTGGTGAAACACTGCTTTGACTGTTCGATATATCCTCTCATATTAGATTTACGGTAAAAATGTATGCTAGTTATGGTGAGATATTCGTAAAAAAGTGGATGGGTCATGACTGTAGGTTACTACTTTCTTGGGGACTTAAGAGAACAGGACGTATTTTCTCTGAGAAGCATTCAAGTGTAAAGTTATTCAGGGATTTTTTTGACTGGGATTGGACAGTTTGAGGACGGTAAACATGCATCCTTACGCATGTCCTTAACCAGATTCTGGTGAGAAAAGGTATGAAGAGAAAATGAAGTCTAGTCGGTTTACTTGACATAAATTTTCACGGCATTTTTTTATGTTGCGCATCATGCGATTATCGTGTAATGAGATTGTTGTGGAAAATGAGATAGACTGAGCGAAGTTTGTATGCTTTCTTTTTATGACAGGAGTAGACAGGAAGGTGTTGTCCTAATAGCACAGGAAGAGAGAGCCGCGGACGTTGTTTCAACAGGCCTTATAGACAGTGCAGAGGAGCAAAAAATTGTAGTCATTGAAAACAAACATAGGACAGAAACCACTACAAAAGGAGGTGTAACTTACAACTCCACATCTACTCAGCGTCCTAGGCTAGCACTCGATACTGCAACGAACCAACAAATAAGTGTGTCGGAAGGAAAATCATTGGTTGGAAGCACATTAGTCGATAGTAGAGGCGACATGTGCTCATCAAGCATTGACGGACATTCTGAGCAGCCAATGGCAAGGCTACCGTTGAACGAGGCCGAAAGAAACTCTTTGCAGATTGCACATAAAACTACGTTACACCCCTCCAGTAATGGCACGCTGAAAAGAGACTTTAATGAACAAATGACGCACGGGATTAATATGTCTGCGTCAAATGAGGGAAACCTTAATGGTCAACGAGACAGTGTTAGTGAAGGATGCGGGCCGGCAAAGAGAGCAAGAATGTCTTCACTGGAAAATGAACTAGATAATTCGTCATCAATACCCTCAAGGACTGGAAGCCCAACCCCTCTTGTCAATGGTGACATAAAGGGAGATACAAGAAATAAACTCATGGATAAACTTCTGGATAAAGATTTGCATTTGCCCTTAAATGGCGTTTGCGGAATCGATGCATCTGAACTAGACCTTCTTGCTTCTGATGGTGAGAGACTCAGCAGCAGTAAGGCATCATCACCTGATCTGTTTGGAAGTGAAACGAACTCAGATTTTGGGAAATATCTCGAGGAAAGTGACACCGATACAGGCCTATTTAGTGACGTTTTGCAAGGAGATCTGAGGATTGATCCAATGGAGAATGGTACTGAGGAAACTCATCCATTACCCACTAATATGCCTACATTTCCTAGTGGATCTTACAGTGAAGGTGAGAATACATCAACAGAAAAAATAATTACTGCTGGAGTTGCGGAGCAACAAGGCAAAATTCCCATTCCTGCTGCAGGTAGACCAGACCCTTTACCTGGCCAGTACAGTGCCATGGCTGGTAGACAGCCAGTCGCTGTAAACACAGCTTGGAATTCTACTAACAATGTAGCACAAGTATCAAAAGCTGGCTTTGGCCAACGTTTTGGAGCCGAGGTTCAACAAAAGATGGCTTTCTATCCACAACAAGGGAATCTACCACAAACTGTTGGGAATAAGTCACAGATGCAAAATGTTAGTATGGAAAATAAGAGACCTCAAGCGTCGTCAGTTGTTGTGCAAAAACCAGCAATTCCACCAAATCAAAATATTCTTCCCGGCCCACAGCAACTGATTGCCCCTCATGATTCTTCATCTGCAATACATCCAACTGCGGTAACTAAAAATATATTGCCCAGACCTCAGGGTCCAGATTTTGTAAATAGTATGTCTCCGGGCAGTCAAGGAGCAGGTATTCCACAATCTCTGCCAGTGTCGTCACCTTTTCTTGCAGGGCAGCAAATGCCCACAGTTGAAACGTCATTGCCAAGAGTGAGTGTAGGAGCGCATCTTGGTTGGGCTCAGAGTGGAGTTCAGCAGCAACAGGTGGCCAGAACTCAACCTGCACCGCAAAAGATTGCTCCTGCTGGGTTTCAAGCAGGCATGAGGCACAATGTACCACCAGGATCTCAAGTAGGGCCACAAGGGTCTCAAAACGTGAGTTTGCCCTCTGGTTGGCAGCAGCCTCAACAGAAATCTGTGACTGCTTATCCAGACGTGAGGACTCAGAGTGTAGCCACTCCAGGTTCAACTCTGTACGAGCCTTCGTCTGCACCTCACAATAGGCAGCCACCTGTGGCGACACAGTATCCACATCCAGCTCTCGCTTCAGCTGGAAAGAATGTGGTCCAAAGCCCAGCAGTATCAAATGGTTCACAGGAATTCCCATCAGTTCTGGCTGCACAGGGTAGTCATCTCGTGGACTCGGCAGTACCTCAGCTCGCATCATTTAAACCTTACAGGTGTCGTTGGGCAAGCTGCTACAGGTAGTGTATTTATTCGACTTTGAAATGAATTCGATTAACTTAACTAAACTTTATCGGCATTTTAAATGGAAGGTCGTTAGAAAAACCACTCTGCAAGCAGGTTGAAGTAGGGAAACGACATTTTAAAGACCTTTAAAAATATGGAACAGACACATTGCGTTTAAGGAAGGGCTACTCAAACGTTGGGTACAGACTGCTATAAGTACGTGACAAGGGAAGGTAGGCCAAGAACAATGAGAAGCTCAAGTCTAGACTCGTGCATCCTGATGCATAAACCATTGCAGATCATACGGCATGACCTTTCGTATTCGTACAGTATTAATATTCTTGACCCTTTCATACTTCACCTACTGCCTGAAAATGGTAGTCTTTGAAGGGGGAGCCCTCTTGTATAGTTATTACTGGAGCACCCTACGCGAGGTTAGTTTAACTATACCAGGAGTGCAATTTGTCTCACTTGGACTTGTAGTAAAATGTTCGTCAGAAGTAAAGCAGTTTAAGCTAGAAGATAAACATTGATTGTAAGTTTTGTTTTTGTTGTGTACAGTTCTTTTGACACCAGCAAAGGTTTATTCGCGCACGTGGTGAGTGAACATGTGCCTCGTGACAGCCTGGTTATGTCTTGTATGTGGGAAGGCTGTGCACCTGTACGCCGTTCACGATCTTCCCTTCTCTTTCATCTTCAGGTGAGCTGCTTATCAAGGTTTTTCTTCGTTATAAACGTTAAATGAGTGTCAGGCAAGGACGTTGATAATCGCGTCGTGAGCCAGTAGACAGCATTAAAATTACTCGACGTTTACTTTTGCATTCCAGCCACTTCTGAGGTCTCGTGGTAACTTAAAATCTGCTCCTCGAAAACCGCGTAATTCCCATTTCCTACCTCATAGTTAATGCCTCAACAGTCAAATTAACGCACAAATCGGTTTTGTTAAAATGGTCAAAAGCTAACTGGTAACGTTGTTTTATCCCAGCAAAAACACAGTGAGCCTTCACCAGTTCCCAGTCCTATCTCATCACAGCAAGCTCAACACCAGTCTCCTCCAGTCCAAGCTCCTCCTGCTCCTCCTCCGCCTTCACCTGCTCCTCTTCCTACTTCTCCGGCCCAGCCTCCTCCACCTCCTACTCCTTCTTCGGCGCAGTCAGCATCATTTGTTCCAGCATATCACTTCTTAGCTCGTATGTTACAGTCATTACAGGTAAACCAACAGTTCGTGATTGTTGTTCGATATCGTTCATAAACGGAGAAAACGCCATTAATAAAGACTCTAGCAAGTATTAACTACTTCTCAATTCGGTTTTATGTTAGTTTGCAGTCAGCTTATGTCGAGTATCGCATTCACTAAGAACAAAAGATGTTAAAAATTTTAAACCAACGAAGCATTTCTAAAATATTTCAACCTGAGAACGGTTGAAAGAAATAAAACAGCAATCTACGAAGAAGGGTAAATGAAGGATGTTATTGTTGTTAAGAAAGGCAACAGAGAATGACGGACGTTTCATCTAAACCCGTTACATGTTTTGTTGATGATGATTGTCTTCGTGACTGTGTATAATAAATCATTAAATTCTGTTTTAAGTATTGTTAGGCTTATCGTTGTTGAAAGCAAGTATGTTTGTTTGCCAGGGTGAAGAGGAGTCACCGCTGACAAAGTCAGTACGACTGACTGCGGCGCTTGTTCTAAGAAACGTGGCCCAATATTCAGCTTTAGCTAGAAGGTGAGTTACGATGAACAGCTAATTTCTCTCAAAAACATCACTAAAAAGATCAGCAGAGAGCTTATAGGAAAAAAAGAGCCCGTATCATAAGCACACGTAACGTTTCAGTAGCAAGAACTATTTTCTTTCTAAACAACAAATAATCAAAAATATAAATTGTGTTTATCTCTTGGATCTTAGACATTGCAGCGCGCTGTAGACTGGATTTCTGGCATTCTTTTGAGTCCGGCTCCTTTCCTGAACAGCGGTTGGTTATGGAGCCTCATCATGCTGGAGTCCGTTTAACTGCGAACTAGTTTCATAGTTTCATGGTGTTTCTTTCAACAGCTGTAGAACAGTTAATTTTTGGCCTCTTTTCTTCGCTGGCACAAAGAGAGTTAATTGCTGTTTTTGTTTGACTTGCAGTTTGTTGAGGCGTCATGAGGGACATTTGTCACTTGTGGCCATGTCCAATTCAGAAGCTGCTAATGCTGTGGCAGCTTGTCTCTCGGAACTGTCTCCACACAGAAAGCCTTCATCTAACGACTCGGACACCTTGATCTGGGCATTAAACAGATGATAGCTGGCTTCCAATACACACGTGTCTGCCTTTTTAGATCAGGAATTGTGACATTTTAAACAGGAATTATCATAGAATATAACAAAAGAATGGATCGCCTTAATTACCCAGGCGCGAGCCTTATGTTCGAGTTTAATATGTGATCTTTTCCAAGTGATACGGAAAATAATCGATAATCAACCTTCTATCCTAAAATGAGAGACTCTTTTGTAGTCTCGTTTTGTTGGAAATTGGATAGTATTTTCTCAGGTTTTCAAAATCCTATCCTGCCACAAAACAATGGATCGCCACCGAAGCGCAAGCCTTATGTTCGAGTTTAATTTTGTGATCTTTTCAAGTGATACAGAAGATAATTCGATAAACGTTCTATTCTAAACTGAGAGACTCTTTTGTCGTCTCGTTTTGTTGGAACTTATATAGTATTTTCTTCGGTTTTCAAAAACCTATCCTGTCATGTTTACAAGTCACGTGGAAGAGAGATGCATCGTCGCGCAATGTTGTTTGCATTAGTCACGCTAGAAACTTAGCGTTACGAGTTGCAAACAGAGTGTAACATTATCAAAGACGTGGAATATTTCTTCCCAAGTTACCGTATAGTAAGGACAACGAATTGAAACAGAATATTCGCTGTTTATTTAGAATAGCTGGTTATACATGATTAAGTAATATAATTATTTGTACAGTTGCCATATGATGTAAATTCCTCCACTGTTTGAGCGTTGCATTCTTGATTTGAATTAGCTTTTTGCTGTATTGTAATCTAAGGAAGAAAAACAATTATTGACCAGTGTCGTACAAGTTTATTACTGTTCCCTTGGCGCGTGGTATGAAAAAAAATGCATTACAAAAGTGTATTTCTTCCACTGCTGACTTATCACTTTTTAACATTAACAAATCTTTTTCTACGGTACAATGTATCTTGTTGGTAATGTTAAAGACTTGAGCAAGATGTCGTTTGCTCGTATTTTCATGGCTTTTTCTCATTCATGTTTGTATATAATCATTTTGCCTTATTTATACGTGATAATATATTGTACATAGAGTACAAATATGCTTCTTTGGAACTCAAAACACTCCTCTAGTCTATGGATTTCCTGTAGCTTAAAATATTTAAAGAAACCGAAATCCTACTTGGTGTCAATTTTTTACATCGTTCTTGGCTTTGCAATGGAAAAAACTATCGCTACTTCTTTACTCAATAAACTTTTTTGTACCGTCACGTTTTCTGGTGCTGCTTCCTTGCTTCCTGATTAGAAGAAAAAAATTACTCTCTTCGAAACGGGAAATGAAGAAGGCAAAACATAATGGAAGCATACACACTGATACATGACTTACCCTGCGACCAGTATCAGGAAGAGGGTTGTTCGTGCCGCTTCCTAACTTTTTAGCGGAATCTAAGTGGAGTTCCGCTCGCAGTGTTAAAACGCCTTGCATGTGAGTCTGACAGAGTTGAGTTGTGAACAATAAATGTGGACCATTTCTACAGGAATTCGACGAGGGGTCTGGATGGGGTTGTTCTGTACCTATAAGTTATGAGTGCAACGTTCGGGGTTTTCTCAGCCATCGGTTAAAGTTTTTACCCATTGCTAAGCAGCTTTCAGTAGAAATTTCAGCCCATTTCTTAACCATCAGCAACTTTTGCAAATCTCAGATCTTGCTATCAGTTTGAACAAAGTAGAGGGGACCAATTATGGCTTCCTTTCTCGACCGTCAGTTAAAATTGAAGGGGTAAACCCGATCCAGACCCTTAAAGGAAACGCCGACGAGATGCAATATCCTAAGGAGTATTATTCCACATTCAATTCCTGTAGTTAAGTTAAAGCTACCCTTAATAAGCTCTAACTGAGGAAAATGTACTGGGAACCACCATCTCTACCAAAGCAATTTTGTAATATTAGTATCGTTATTGCCAGTTTATTAAATCGTCTTATGTTTCTGTCTGACTTAGAAGAGTCAACACTCATCTCCAGATTATTTAGGGCCCTTCTTTTCCCCTTAGCTTGCTCATTTCTCTTTTTCGTGTCGTGACGGTCAACTGCCCACTAGCCCACAAAAACACCACTACCTCAAACCAAACCCTGAACCAAGCCCTTAAAAAAAGCAGTGGATCGGGCTGACGCACTTATAATAAACGGGATAAATCTCTCCATCTTCTTGTCAAATTTATCGTGTAGCCTGGTTGAAATAAATGATACAACAGAGAGTTTTAAGGCCCTGCGCGAAAGATGAGAAGCGACGGAAGCGGGTCTTGAACGAAGGGGATTGGAGAGAGAGGGCCTGCGATTATTGAACAGTGGTAAAACAAGCAAAAACAAAATGGCGGCTGGTTTTAGTGGAGCTCTCCAGTTGACAGATTTAGATGATTTTATCACTCCTTCACAGGTTAGTACCATGTTAGTACAACGTGTGTTATTTGAACTAACCGAAATATTAATTTAATGACAGGAGTGCATCAAGCCAGTGAAGGTGGAGAAAAAGCCAGGCCAGGTTAGTGCGCCATTCGCGATCATTAGTGAGGTTATAAAGAAATTTTAAGTTTTAATTTACATGTAGTCTGGCATAGTTGTTGCTCTTTCATTAAAGTTTTATTTTTTTTTGCTTTAATTCTGAGCAGTTGGCAAAAATTAAGATTGAGGATGATGGAAGTTATGTTCAGTTGTCTGAGGTAAATATAAACTATGATACCCCGGATGGGATATAATTAGATGACATCGCAGCTTTTAATTTTAAAGATCTTTAAAGAGCACTGATTAAAGGATTTAAGTTAAGCAGTCCCTACAATTTTTATTCACTATCTTTAAGCTTTTTTACTTATTAAGACTCCCTCAAAATGTGGTTGCAGTTTATGATTGGCCAGGAACCAATTTTGTTTTTTTTGTGCTAAATTCCTTTTTCATCAAGGTTTATTATTTCTGTCATTAATCAAAAGATCTCTCATAATACTCTTCAAGGGTGGAGAGAGGACCAAACTTGAAAGAGCACAGATAACGCTCAATGACTGCTTGGCTTGTAGGTATGGAATGTCAGTTTAACATTATTTATAGCAGGGGACTTGTTGTGACGGCATTACTTCTCCTAGTCGTATGTGATATGTCTTTACAGCATGTTTTGGAAGGAATGGCATAATATAAACCACATATAAGGATATAATGATTTTTTTCTAGTGGCTGTATAACATCGGCAGAAAGTGTGCTGATAACACAGCAGAGTCAAGAAGAGTTGTACAAGATTATAGAAAACAACAATAAACTTGCCAAGGTATGGGCCATCAAAAAATGACCATTTCTTGATTGGTAAAAAAAGAAAATGTTCCATTGTCTTAAGTAGATGACATCTTTTGCCTTGGCCTGTTAACTGAGGCTCATTGGGCTTCAGCCCAATCCAACTTAGTGAGAGTCACATCCTAGTTACAGGGAACAAAGAGCTTAACAATATGTATTGCTCGATGAGTAAAAAAATTACTGCGTAACGAACGCACAAGAAGTAACTAAGAGAAAAATGTGGAACTTGAAACTATCAATAAATGTATTGTTAATAGCCTACATGACACAAATTTTGTTTAAGTTTTAACATGAAACAGGACCTTGAGCCTTTCTTTGCTACTCTCTCAATGTTGGTAATAGTTTAGAATGTATGATATGTCAGGTTTTCCTTTGCTAATACTCATTTCATTTTCTAGGAAGGAAAATCTGAAGGGCAGAAAGTAATTGTAGTCTCAGTGTCCCCACAGTCACGAGTTTCAGTTGCAGGAAAGTTCAAATTAGATGTTACAGAAGTGAGTCAGTTGTTGTGGCTAGAACATTTTCCAGAAGTTTCTTAAAGTTAATGTGAAAAGCTTTGGCATGGCCAGTTATGGTTTCACCACACAAGAGTGATAAATCCAAACCATGGTTTGATTTCTTTTTCATTTTTGTTTTCAGACTGCAAAAAAATTGACAACTTTTTTTAAAGATTTAGGTAAGAAAAGAATGCAACGCTTTATGTGGATGTATTTCCTGACAGGGCAAAACAGCATTGCAAATTTAAGGTTAACAAAATAGCTTTTATATTGTAGTTCCGTTCACTTGATACCTTATCATATTCATTTGAGTATATTGACCTGTCACTAACTAAAGGCAGTTTCTAAATTCCTTTGTCCTTCTTTTCATGCAGTAATTAACATGTAATATTTGGAGAAACTTTAATTTCTTCTGCAGTTTGTTATTTGAAAGCAAAGGTAAATGTAAAATAAACATAACTGCACAATTTACATTTTAAAAATGTAAAGTTCAGTAAGAAAATCTGGACTTGTAAAATATTGTTTCTAAGCAGTAAGTTATGTTTATTGAAAGGAAGAATCTACTCCAGCATTTTAAGTAAATAGTTAACACACTTGTTATTTTGATCTGAAATTTCAGGTGTTCACCATGTTTTTGATACTACCTTTTCTAGAGATTTTAGTCTTCTAGAGAGGTATGTACATGCTAGCATTTTTTGCAAAATGAAAACAAATGTTAGAATTTGCAATACCTTGGTGTTTTGTATGAATAGAAACACAAGACCTATAATTCCTCTGCTGGTTAGAATTTTCCAATCACCTACAGTGGGTGTTTTACTTCAGACTGGGTTCTTTAGTTTAACTTCCTCAGTTATAAAGCGGTTTATGTATTGGCTGGTATGAATTAAGTATTCACCTCTATTTCTCTTCTTGTTACTTTGTTATTGATACACATATTGTGAATTTGGTGCTGGAAAAAGTGAAATCTTGTTCCTTGAGTCTTCACTTATTACTGCACAAGCTTGAAAAATATTGTTGACTAATGCAACTCTGTTACAGGCTTGATTTTGGCTGGTTTCAAAACAACAAAAGTAAGGTGACTTAAAACACCAACGATGTGA
>OMLO01001260.1_pt1 | contig 19132 bp, 6 predicted proteins | sample 1674811 | NCBI WGS metagenome assembly OMLO01 (sample SAMN06265003, study PRJEB25207) | coral metagenome | isolation source: Coral host | place: Mexico:La Bocana,Puerto Morelos, Mexico | collected 2008-11-13 | reverse complement strand
TGTTTTGACTCATTATTATTGCTATTATTATTATAACTCAATACTGCTTTTGATACGTTCCGAAAACACCGTGGAACGCTAATAATTAAAAGTGAATGGTATCATGTATGCATTAATTAATTAATTCATTCATTCATTCATTCATCCGTTAATTCATTCAGTCTTTCGTTCGTTCGTTCGTTCGTTTGGTCGTTCATAAATATATATTAAGTTCACATCGTTCATTCATTTGCTCTTTTACTTCCTTTTCCCGCTTGTAACTTTCGAAGTTAAAGGAAAAATGTTTTTGAGTGTACTCTTTTTGAGTCATTTATTCGACAATCAGCCCGTGAATATAACATATCGTCTTGTAAGTAACCACGGTATCGACCGTATTTAGAATTCTCTATCTCTCTATTTCAATTACACTCACTCAACTCGTTTGACAGTAAAATTTCATTTGAATAATTTAGTGAGGGAAAATTACCCTTGCTTAAGGATATAAGGCCAGATCAGGGATCGACATTTGGAGTCAACTAACCGGAGAACTCCGCTTTGTTTGCGTTCCAAATGATTGTAACAAGGTGAAGTCTGCATTAGGACGGCGTTAATATCCGGTTCCTGTCGCATGAAGCGAATAGCAGTATTTCTACTCGCTCCTGGATGGAATACTAGTCCATCCCAGGGTAATCCCCAGCATGAAATTAGCCAGTGCCCATTTATACACCTGGGTGGAGAGAGGCACTCTGCGAGTTAAGTGTCTTGCCCAAGAACACAACGCAGCCAGGCCAGGGTTCGAATTGAATATTAGCTTTGCACTTGCATGATGCCACTCTCCATTGCCGATAACTAGGTCCAAAGAATATTTCCTTTACATGGTCGTAACATCATAACTCACGCGTCTTTCAAGCTGAATCCAGCTAGGGCGTTGGCACGGTAAAGACATTTTTATATTTCCTAACTGAATATTCGTGGTCACGACCATGCAATTAGCACATAAAGGTGATAGCTGACGAGGTAACGTCAGTCAAGGTAATTCCCAGCTGACGAGGTAACCAAGATATCACGAAAAAAATTGAAAAACACTGAGGTTTTATAAAAGTTAATCGTGACAAGCAAATTGGGTTGTAGCCAGGAAAATGTTGTCAGTTCCCTGGATATCAAGTCTTTTGGTGAATAGAAAAACACTCGAGGAAAAAAAAACTGTAGTCTCTGATTCTCAGGAAATGCAGTTGTCACCAAGCAATATATTACAATCATCCAAGAGGGGGACTGTGTGATTGGACCTCACGTACTTCATATCAGCAGTCAACAGGCTTTTTGTTTTTGCCTTCCATAACTTATCACTATTTTTTTAAACTTCTTAAATAACAATCTGCGCGAGGATGTTGGTCTGATTCTAGTTTGACTACTTTTATACGCCCAGAATAAGTCTAGACCTCATTGGAAAGTTTGGAGAGAATCACAGAATTGCGAGAGTTGCTCGACGCCCAGCCAAGAATGCTAGCTTCTTTTACGTTTTCGAGTGCTCCCAAACTTCCCAAGAAGATCGTATCCCGGAGTGTACACTGTAAAGGTTTATAGTAGGGAGAAATTTCCCCCCAAAGACCAACCCTTACACTTTATATTACCATTTTGGCAGAAAAAAGGTACCCCTTTCATATACCTTCTTAAGAACTTTATATCTTTTTTAGACCTTTATAATTAAGTTAATGAGATAACGCTTAATAAATTATATGAAACAGCCGCAAGGTGCGTCCGGTTCAAAATATTTTAATTTAAGTCCCTTTTGTAAATGACTAAATGACCGATTTCGCTACCCTTTTATATACATAAAGCATGAAAGATGCCCCTTTTCGGGAGGAGCTTCCTCGTCCAGGGTATCATATCTCGTCTAGGCGCTCAGTTAGTTGGGGGGCTCATCACGAAGCGGCGTAGAAATGCTTTTAGTCTACGCATCAAGCTTCCGGCTCTTGAGCTCTCGTTTTTTCTCTTCGCCTTTTTTTTTCATGCTGTGCCTTAATGAACTGAATGTTTGAAATACATGAAGGTTACCCGTGAGACAACCCACTCGCGTTGCCGCGGCGAAATCCTGGGCTCTATTACCGCTGCTCTACGATTTTGGTGCGGCTGGTAAATCGAGCCTAGCGAAATCCCGCTAGCTGCTATTTCAGGTGCAGTGTTTTCTGTGTTTGTTTGATTGTTTGTTAGTCAATATTTTGCAGTGAATTGTTTACATCCAGTTTTATATTTTTATTTAGTATTTGTTTAGTATCTTTATTTAGCATTAGTGCAAACAGTCACTCTTGTTATTCTCACTGACACAAAAAGAGAACCAAACAAATTTTAGAAGTTATCCGTTTCCGGGAAATTTTAGTATAACTTCAATAAGTCTGCATGATATGTCGGACAGGAAAAATTAGCAAGCGGAAACCTACCTTTTACTTTTAAGTACACTGAGTCTTTTTTTTTCCGCTTCTTAAAAGAAGCGGAAACTGTCTTTTAGGTGTTGAAAAAGCTCAATATTTCCGAAACGTGAACTGGTAATTCTGCCTATTCCGGTGTTTGGATTAATTTTAGTGACAGAAAATACCTAAAAAAGAGTTCGCGCGTGAAGTAGGTGAATACGATGGGTCAAGCCAAGACTTAAGGGGTTACCTCAAAGTTTCTGGCATCTTGACTGAAAACGTTTAGCCTAGTTTATTCAAGCTCGTCGTTTATAATCCGTGTTAATCTTCTCCATTTTTAACCATCCTTGTTTCTTTATGGTTTATTATTATCTCTTTGGTGTTTTTCTATCTCAGTAAACTGATATTTTCAGGTTTCCTTTAATTTAAAGGTAATTTTGCGCGTGGCCAATATACCTAAAAAAAATCGATCTAATGTAAGAGCTCCCTGATTCAGGTGGAGTCGTTTTATCTGAACAACTTAGCTAATTATCTGTATCTGGAGCTAACACGCTTTTGCTGCTCAAAAAATGGATTCTGAATTGTAGCAATCTTCATCAAAGACGTATAGATTGGATAATGTCGTGCTTTTTGTGTGTACCGACGAATTGCAGTGTTCATTATTTAAGAAATAAAAATCTGTATTTCTTAAATTTCAAACGTCGCTGCTTGTCCGAGATAAGTGATTTCACAGTTGTTTTGAGTTCTGCCAATTATTAAATGCGAACTTTCCTAGTCTAAATGAGCTTGTTTTTCCGTACCTTTAGGAAATCACCAAAATGTACACTTGCGGAAACTATATCACATTGTGTTTCTGCACAGGGTTTAGCCAATGACAGCGCTCTCCTCTTTCTTTGACGGTTCGCAGAAAGTGTCCTAATTTATGGGGGCTCCCATTTAAAAAGAACGGGGGTACTCTTCTAATAAGGAGTCTGGGTACTACTTAGAGTGTTCTCACGGTACTTAAGGTATTGAGCTGAAAAAAAAAAATGTGACAGGAGATTATTAACAGTCTTAAAGAGTAGAGGTATCGAAGCAATATAACTTATTGCTAAAAATTATAAAAAGTGTTTGTCAGAATTGGTACCTCAGCTCTTTAAGGTGAAACAAATTCCAAGGCACATGCACGCAGCAAAATTTCGAACGAGCACCCCCTTTCTTTCAATATGAGAGTTTCCCCCCTCGCTTTTAATGCCGATGGCCCACATGTGTTTCCAATAAAATAACACACGCGCCTGGATACGCTGAGTAATTTGATAGGATTGGTCAGATTGCGTGCAGTTTTCTTTTAACACGTCAAACGTCTGAGAAAACACAGTGCTTTTTCATAGTGCATTTCAAAAGCCTCCTGTTTGGTTATACCCGTTCTACTCCTTTAGCGGGTAAAAAAGAGGTAAAAGTCAGTCTTTTCCCCGGCCAAAGTGGCTGACACCGCCGCTAGAAATTATTGAATTCCCTGCTGTCTAATGAAGCAACTAGGAGTGTTGTGACACTGTCTCTCGCACCCTCCCTGGATGGGGTGGGTGTCTATCGAAGCGGGTGCTTACCAACCAGCATCTATTTATTCTCGTTGGTGGATATTATTCCGGGAAGGAAGGATTTATAACCACAACGGGCCGGGAAACGCGGTGCGTTATCGCGCCAATTAAAAAACACGGCAACCGTTTTCAATAAAACTGAAACTAACACGACTCGCGTCGCTCCGTGATGTTTTCTCGGCCACAGACCGGATTCTATTAGGTCACAGCCAAATGATGATGAGATCTGCGGTAAACTGAGAGAAAGCTGACTCCATTTTACGCGGAAATCAAGACCAGGGAGGAAAATCATTAAAACATTAAAGAGAATTGGAATCCGGACCTGTGCGTAAATGTCTTAGAGATAGCGGCATCTTACTAGATATTAAAGGCTTTAAACCTGGTGTCTACGAGTTCTTACCGTCTACCTATCTTTTATGTACAATGTCTTTCTCTAAACAGCTTGTATCAGGCATTTAATTGGTGTGTATGCAAAACTGTTATTAACAGGGGATCAGACTTCAGTTTTATTCTCAATTAGAAAATGTGAACGCCCGTCTTAAAGTAACAACTACGTGTAATGTAACTACTTGCATTGTAACAGTAATATGAACACGTCGTATACGTTCTGTAAGGCTAGCTTAGGACTTCAAGAGTTTTCTTGCGCTTGTAGAGTAAATACAAAATTTCGAGAACGAACTACAGAGAGAATATAAGGGTAGTCTGAAGTGACAAAATTTTTGTAGGTAATTAAATAATGCTTTACGCCAGTTGTCAATGAAATACGCAACTACAAAAACGAAGATGGGCACTTCAATCTGCACAAAAAGGGTTTCAGTCTGGGAATTCCTGGGATGTCCCATCAAGCTATTTACGGCTCAGATCTTTGAACTGTTTGTTCAGATAATTTCAGAGCACGCATTAAGGAAAAAACAAATAAACACAAAAGCCATTACTGACCTGAAAAAATGCCAGTGTCGCCGGCGTGCCGAAGTCCAACTGACCACAAAAAAAATGAGTTTTCAAGCTGTTTTGCATCACTTATCAAACACTCGTTTGGAATTAGCGCCTGTAGTGGAACAAGCCGCGTTTTATCGGTTAGCCGTGATGACATACAGACGACAGCTGAAATACCAAATATTTCGATATTCTAATCCGTTCATCTGCTATTAGGATATTAGAGGTCAGTTCGCCCATTCCGTTAGGAAAAAAAAAGTTAATTTGGGATGCCACATAAAAAACACAAAGGGTCACAATCTTGTTTTCATTCTTCATTTCTTAGCACTCGGCGGAGAAAGCCGTATTCCTTTCCTACGCTTCCCATAATTGCTGTTTCAATAACTTCGCTTCTGTTTTGCCACAGAAAATCGAAATTCGAGTTTTTGCTTACACTGTTACAGAAGGCTAATTCATAACAAGCCTCGATGAAACCTCAGGGCAGATTTTACTTACAGATAACTCAATTATGAAAACATGGGAATAATTTCCTGAGCTCTTGGCCGAAAATAACTTAAAATAATGGCACAAATTGCAGTATAAACATCCTCTAATCCAAGCCAGTAATATTTGTGGCCCGTAATTATCACTAGATAGCTTCATTATACCATAAGCCGGAAAACTCCAAGCTTTCTCTCATTATGAAGTGCGCAATATGTCAAATTAAATGTTCGCTTCAATTCAAAGAGAACCAGATTAAAACGAGCCATTGTCCTCATTTCAAACACAAAGACAAATTCGTTTAGTTTGGACCAATAACGTGAAGCCCCCGTCTTTAAATTCGGTAGCATAATGAGCTTAATATCTTGCTGATAATTGCGAAGTTTATCAGAACGGAGCAGCTCTTGAATTTGAAATTCAATTCTTGTTGTGACATAGAAGATAACGGGTAATAGTTCGCGGTTTCAGACCGCGGTGCTCATGTCAAAGAACACGCAGTTGAAAGTGGTACGCATCTCGGAAGCTACCTCCTTACCTCTCGTCAAAAACCTACATGTTCTTCGCAGGAAGCGCTAAGGTTGATTCGTAAATCCCCTCGTGTACTACTTCACCTCAACGGAATATCATTCAAACAGCGGCCAGGTTATTTCAAAGAAGTGATCATCAACTTTTTGTGCGAGCGACAGAATTCCGTTTCTCGTCTACCACAACACCGACGCTTTTTTTCTGACGCAGGAAATTCATTGAAGCTCGCTGAAGGTAAGGAAAATAGAGAAAATTGTCAGCGATTTAAGGTTGTATTTGTTCTGTTTAAAACTCGCCATCGTGCAACTCAAAAACGTGAATTTGGATCATGGAACACCGGGTTCATTTCTTGTATTTTTTTTGTAGCGGTCGCCTTCACTTTCTAACCGCACTTGTCAGTGGTAACATAACTTCGAAATTCTACTAATTTAAGCACCAAAAATGGGTTTCTCCTTAAATAGATGTAAACATAATTTTTCGTAATAATAAATTGACTTCAATTAATCTACGGGCACACGCGTTGAGAGGTTTATGTTTCGGTCTCGACTCAACCGTTGTCGTTGTACACAGTGTAAACACGTATCTGTGTTCAAGCCATCCCACGTTTTTGGTTTAAGACCACGTTTACAAATCAGCTTCATAACAGTAACATTTATTTTTCAAAAGCATCCCCCTGGCTATATCGCAGACTTTGGTTTCAGGCTTTTGCATATTCAAGTTCCTTACGGTAATGCTGAGGAGGGGAAAAGAAGTTCAGGGGTTGGGGCACTTGAAACTAGCAGCAGTATTCAACAACCATGTAAACATTGAACGTATGTTTTTTGTTGTTGTTTATTTTTGCTGTTATTTTGTTTGTTTTTGAGTGTGTTATTTTCACCACAGGCCTGTGACTAATGAAGTTCATTAGCAAAAATAGCTTGCGTAACGTTATTGTGTTAGAGAGCTGACGAAAATAGCAGAAAAAGGTCAAATTTGTTTAATGTGACGATTGATTAAACATATTTCACCTGTCCGTCCAAACATGAACCCGTCTGTCAAGTTACTATGATTTTTTTAACTGGCAAATTATACCTGGTTTTTATCACACAGCATGGCCTTGATATAATTCATCGACAACAGAACTGCATAACAACTTAGGTGTAGTAAAGTCTTGAGATTAGACAGATGTCTTTCCTTCAAAATGATATTAGTTTGTCTTTTAATTTTTCCAGGGGCTTCTCTGTAACAAAAATTTTTAGAGAACTTTCTGATCAGATTTCGTTCAAATGAGAATTCTGGGGGGAAGGTACTCCCTATAACGTCTTATGCTAGAGGGCTCTGTCCCAAACGAAAGGGGTTCCTTTGTCAGGCTTAAGGTGTATAGAAGGATAATGATTGGACAAGTTGAGGTATGCAATATGGTGGGGAAATCTGTGTAAATGCATACAAAAAAGTATGGGGTTGGAGCCTCCCCGTAGAATATCGCCCGGGTTAAGAATTCAAATGTCGTCTGGTGTATTGTAAATAGAAGGACGATTTTCACCCTACTTTCACTTCCTCAACTACCTCTAATTTAACAGGTGTGCCCGGGCTGCTACAGAGATTAAATTAAGGAGGGTCCGTTGATGGAGATTTTAAAATGACAGTTGCAAGCTAAAATTTTAACCACGTGGCTGCTATCAGTTAATAACGCCCACAACCGCGCTGTTTACTAGTTCTATGCGCAGGTAAAAGTATTAATTCTCCATAGTCATTGCTCCACATTTCTTCTAAGCCAGAACTAAGAATTTCGAGTCGCATCAAATGCACTGGACCAAGCGTTAAAGTCAATCTGATGATTTTCTTCGCACTTGTTTCATGTTTTTATGACAAGATATTGATGTTTTAAGAACAAATTAATGCTTATCACTTTATAGGATTAGGGCTTAACCCATACAGATCCATTCTATTGATAAAAACCAAATTGTAATTTCTTCACGTACAAGTAATTCCTTAATCTACTTAATGGTCACTTTCTTGTCTCACTTTAATAATTGGGACGTGTGGTAACTTGTTACCCAGGGCATTACTCACTTATATCCTATACGAAACGTTTGTTATTTTTCTAACAGCGCAGCAAATTTAAGCTCAAAATAGCCAGGAACATGTTTGGTTTTCAACACGGTTCAATTGTTTGCGCAAATGTTCAATTGCATAAAACAGCTACTAGGTTTCCAGTTTCCGGCAATGCCTAAGAGTGATTTCTTCTCAGATTAGGCACAAAAACTCTGAAAGTAGTTGACGGGATTTAAGGCAGTGTTCGCTATAAAAAAAATTAAATTGAAGATAGAAGAAGATCTAAGAGGTCTAGGAGAGCCTTGACTTTAGGGATTAAAGAAATTCTCCCAACTACAACAAGAAAAATGTATGGATTGCAGTTATGAGAATTTGGTTTATCTTAACTTAAGATATACCGTGGGACTGCTAATGCATCGCGTGAGAACTCAATTGATCCTCTAGACGTGCGACCCTGCATAAGCTGAAAGTTTGCGATCTCTTGATAACCCCGAGGGCTATAGCACTTTGCAGTACTTGATTAATCCTTTAATCTCCAGCAATACAGAATAACAACTGATTGCATTGCTATACTGATAATATGAACAATTAAATAAGCAAGGAATAAATACTGGCTGCACGCGAGTAGTCTGAGCTGTTGAAACACGGCCTCCGATGGAAAATGAAAGGTTAAGGTTTAATTTTTTTTATATAAAATTACAGTCTCTATCACGAAAAAAAGAAGGGAAACGAAACGAAACTTCACTGTTCACTGTATGCGATAACAAAGGTAGGGCTTGAAATAGAATATAGCCTTAGAATAAGCGAAGGAACAGGAGCTTACAAAGTAATATTGGCTAAAACGAAATCATGTAAACGCTCAAGGATTGAACTTTTCTCTAGAATTACGTTTTGATTTATCGACCGACATCCTGACACAGGATCAAGGGTCTTCAATGCACTGAAATCCTTGAAACCCTGCATAATACTTCCTTCTTCAAAATGCGGACTAGTTCGATCTACCTTGCAGGGCGGTACTCAAATGAGGCAAACCGAGGTACTCGCCTCAGCCTTTTTTCATTCGGTAGTAGAGTTCCCTTTTTGAAGGGGGAAAGTAAGACAAAACCCGCTTAATACCTCAGTTTCAGTCCTGATTTTTTTATGGACTGATTGCCTAGTGTCATTTGGCAATACGATGTGAAAATTAGAAAACTGCTTACCTTCGATAATCAGCCAAAACGCCGTCCCAGCTGCGAAAAACTTATATAAGGTTAAGATTAAGGAAGCTTAAACCGAATTAGGAAACAAAATACAAAAGTGAGCTCAGTCGCGGTATTTCGAGAAAATTTCATGCTGGAGAAGAGTGACAACAAGAAGTTCTTTGGTGTAGGTTTTTGTTCGCTTTTTCGGCCTTGACCGTGCACAAAACTTAATATATAGTTGTTTATTCCGTACTGAGAAACAAACTAATGGAAACGTTTTGATTATGTAATTTATGCATAATGTATCTGCGAAAAACAAAAGATTGGGCATGGTCGTGAACCTTTCAACCTAAATCTTGGCATCTTTGCTTGCTCCTTTGATGTTTGCCGGGTTTCATAACCATTTCCATCTATAAACTATGTAGACACCGTTTGAAAGCGACTTGAAAAATTAAGGCTAAGCTTTTCAAGATGCTTAAACCTTAAAGTAGAGACGCCTTCTATGATGTAGCAGCTCTCGAATGTAGAAATTTCAAACCACTGAAGTGAAAATATTGATCGCTTTTTCACCGGGCGGGAGGGCCAGCCATCATGACGTGAAAATATCTTTTGTCGGGGTTATGAGACATAGAACAGATACAATCCTGTTACTTTGATCACAGAGTTATGATTGTTTCTCGCAGATATAATATCGGTGGATTAATATTTTAGTCCAGAATTAATCCATATAAAACTCTCTTAAAAAGCATTTTATCATATACATTATCAATATACATGGCTCCTTCTTACGTGAAGCTAATTTTGTTGAGAAACAATTGAAAAATTTAATAAAAAATAACCTGCATCTCGCTTAGTAGACTTCTTTGAGGGCCACACAGTTATATAGGACTATGAATAACAAGAGACTTTTTGTAGATATGTGTTCCAGCTGAAATTAAGCTACCATAATAAAGGTGTAATTTGCCCCAAAAAGAGTGGCGTAAATAAAATGTGCCCTACCTTTGTGTTTATTGTGAGAAAGTTTTGAAAATTTTTAGATTTAATGTAAACATTGCTTACGTTTCAGGTTTGGAGAGCTTTAATTCCTCTTTTTATCTTGTTTGTTTTTTTTTTTTCGGTTTCGTCACATGCTAACTCTATGTCTTGTTTATTTTAGACTTTGCAGACGGGAGGTCTCAAGAATAAAACCACAATGGCTAAAAACTCCTCTTTAACGAACAGTTCTCTTTTTGACAACAATTCATCAAGAATCCCATCACCAAACAAAACAGCAGAAGGTAAGAATCATATTAAAAACATCAATAGTTAACAATAACCAAGAAAACTCTGAGAGAATGAAACCTCAGCCTGCCAGAAATTCATATTCAGTCCACTGAAAGACATCATTATTGTAAACACTGTTTACTTAATCAATGTATTCTGTACTCTCTGCCTGTTAAGGTGTGAAAATAGTCTTCAAAGAAAAGAGATTAAGCGTAACATTTAGAGTAAAAAAGGAAGACCAGCCTGACATAATTAACAAGCAATGCAAAGGGTCGTAGTTACAAAAATATCGCCGCATAAACAGACACATATACGATTACTCAGCTTCTCCCCAAGGTCCAAAAGCTAGAATCTTCGTGTTTCGTGTTGGCGTAATGCCCGGAATAACAAGGTAGTTGGGTGTTATAGCTCTAGGCGGTCTTGACCTGAGAAGGGATTAGATTTTGAGCGCCCTTTTTATGTTCAAATCTATAATGCGAAGTCTAGTCATGGTCTTAGAGATATATATATAAAAAAAACGTTTTGCTTAAGGTGAAAATGTTTCATTGGCCTTTTCTCCAACAAGCATCTAGGTCAGTAGTTTTCCTTTACTGCAACAGTGCGTGCCGTTTTGAAAAGATCGGAGTAAGTTTTCCCTAGCTTGACCATAATGAATTCAACGGGCGTTTGGTCTTGCCCTGAGAATACACACAAAATGGCTCTAGCAAGTCAATTGTGTCGAGTTTTTTTTACACTGTGTATCTGAGGTTCAGTTGTCAGACCAATAAATATATATACAATGGAAAATATTTTACTGCAGAATTTGGAAGGTTAATCTCTCACCCACCCTGTCCATCTCTCTGCATGCTATTTTTGGGAGTTTGTAAATTTTCTTCATACTTGGTGTGTTAAAAAGCGCAGATGTGAATCCTTTGTATTTATTTTATGACAGAACACAGTCAAAGCGTTTTGAAAATGATCATTTACTAAAATGAAAGCATTATGCGTGTCTATATCGAGTTATGGAAATGCGCTATGGAAGTTTGGGTGAAAGAGAATTTTCCCAAACTTTTACGAGTATTATTTCTATAAGTCGCGATAGAACTTGATTTCGTTGATCGAGCCATCGTCAAGTAGCTAGGTCTGTGTTTCCATCGAGTTATAGAATTCAAAATAAACAACAAAGAAAACAGGAATATATCAACTATATTAACTTTGCAGGTAACGGATTCAACGGTGAGATGCACCAGTATTTTGACCCTGCAGCCGATATTCCTTCAATTGTTCTGGCGGTGTTAGTGGTAATTATCAACGGTTTGGTTTTGCTACTGCTGGCTAAGAAAAAACACCTGCGATCGATCACCAATTTGCTGCTGTGTAGCCTGGCCTCGTCCGACCTACTTACAGGCGTAGTTGCCGTGCCGATGTTTATCACGTGCAATATTATCCGCCAATCAGTGGTCTGTCTCGCGGAAGAAGAGATGTCACGCTTTATTTCTGCATCAATAGTGTGCCATCTAATGGCCGTTACTACCGATAGGTGAGTGATAGATCATAAGAGACGGATCGTTATTTTTTGAGGGGGGAGAGGAGAGGAAGAGGAAAACCAAACCTGGAAAATGGAAAGCTCCTGCTCGATTTCTTTCCTCGTGTCTCCCGAGTCATCCACGATGTTTCTTTCAGAAGTTTTTGGTGGACAGAATTTTTTTCGAAAATTGCACAAACCCCACCACCCTCCCCTATCATCCCCCGTCTCTAATACAAATTTATTTGGAAACGTCTTCTGACGAGTAATAGATATGTCTATATAGTAACAGACCAGCAATTATAATTAGCGAGTATAATTCTTGGACCTAAGATTTACTAAAAATTATTTCCATGGGGCTATAGCTGTTGAAGAGAGAGAAGAGTTATCCATAAAAGGCAAGTGACCGATGTGAACACTACAAGCAGTGATAAAAAGTGCAGCCTTTACGACATTTGTTTAGATAACTGAAGGAAAAAACATTAATTTTTCGGACTGAGAGATTTCTCTTGTTACTATTTATACTCTGCAATTAACGAGCATATAAACTTTTCACCGTAACTGTATAACTCCCTCATGATGTTATTAAGAATAATATTTTTCAACGTTTTGCTTTATTCCAGATACCTAGCTATCATTCATCCTTTACGCTATTCATCCCTTGTGACAAAGCCCAGGTGCATTCTGGTCATCGTGCTAATTTGGTTAGTGTCAGCGGTTGCATCATTGGTTCAGTTGACCTGGCTCGTCCCAGTCACTCAAGACCCGCACGATCCAATCTCGGCTGACTTTATGAAGAAAGAACTAATTTACGACATCATCTTTCTGACCCTATTTTTCTTTGTTCCTGTGGCATTCATGTTTTATACCTATGTGAGAATCACCTTGGCAATTGCCCGACAGAGTCGCAATATTCGACAGCAGAACATCTCCATGCCACATTCCGAAAGAATCCGGGGCCGCCATGAATGGAAAGCCGTAGGAATCTTTGCTGCTATGACGTTGGTGTACATAATTTGCTGGCTACCCTACGCTGGTCTTCGGAGATTCGATCTCAATAAGTTGCCTAACACTTTAATTTATGTAGTCTTTTATTTGCGATATATTGCATCATTACTAAACCCGTGTATGTACATATTTGGCAAACAGGACTTCCGCACAGCCATCTTTGAGCACATACGTCCAATAACAGCGGAACTCAGTTTTATGTCGACTTCAAAGTCCGCCGTTTTAAAGGCTACTTTAGCAACATCTGGTGGGAAAGGTGACAAAGTTCGTATGAAGTCCTTTGCAAGAATTGGCAGCAGGAAAATAAGAAGTTCGTGTAAGACAGTGGCATAAGTCGATAAGTCGATCCTGTTAACTGTTAGCCCGACAGGGTGTACTTTACTTAACAATTAGACGGCAAGCTCGAGGTTTCTATCGGCTGATAGTTGCCAACTATCAAAGGCAATAGAAACCGAGAGCGAGCCGTCTAATTGTTTTAGCATACCTTAATGATCGATCTATCAAGCAAAAAAATATTTTTTATTTCATAAAGTTTGATACATTTGTGCAATCACGCACACGCGCGCTCTGACAAACTGCCGTCTATCGATCGATAGACGGCACCTGTGTAGCCAATCAGATTGCGCGTTTACGTGATTGTCGGTCATTGAGGTATGCTAAATAATTTTATATGGGAAGGCTCCTCCAAGAGGTCCAACCCCTGCCCCCTTTTGAGACAGAAAAAATACGGTTTCGTACATCTTTAGTTCCCCTTTCATATAATTTCATAGATGGAACACATTATTAATAAATAGCCAAAAAAGGAAATATTCTTGTCATTTTCAAGTAGTGCTTAATAAATTAAATGTTACAGTTTGGTGCGAACGCTGGAATTTAATAGGTTAACTAAATGACAGATTTCTCTACCCTTTCACAAACCTGAACTTGTGAAATCCGCACTGACTTTTTGTAACCCTGAAGCCTGAAAAAGGTACCTCTTTTGAGTCAAGCTTCCCCGTATAGGCCATTATAGGTACTTAAAGCAGCAATTCTGAGCACCCGTTTTCTCATTGGTTAACTAAATATGGTGATCGATAGCTCTGAAGAAAAGCGGCGGCCGTCCTATAACTAAGAAAAGCGAAGAGTTTTCATTCACAAATACAGTCTGTAGTATCCCTCTAAGCTTTCTCGTCGATTTCATTTTCCTATATTCATTTTACTTGATCAGCATTTATTTTCTCCTCGAGATATTAGTATAAAATAATGAGAATCACCATGCAAGTGATAAATACACGTGCTTTTGACAGTTAGATTCTTCCAGCCAGTGCAAACAGCACAGAAAAATAACGCCAAGTAAGTTGAAGTTGTATATATGCTATTACCCATAAATTCTTGAAGAAAGCATGTAAATCTATGCATATGTACTTAGAAATAAAGTTAACTGACTATTTTTGTAATTTCTCTCTTTAAAGTTTCACGTGGCAGACATGCAAACGTTAACGCACCTAAAGACAGTCGTGGTTTCCCTAGTTCGATGAAATGAAAACCAGAAGCTCGAGTCATTGTCAGCTGTGCATCCATTAGCCTCCTAGATGTACGCCCCCCCCCCCCCACCCCAATTTGGGCTCGTCACGCAATCTTCCTTCTTCACGTAACCCACTAAATACAATATATTTAACAAATTGACGCCAGTTTTTCATGCGTCCGTCATGTTATTGATCATGAAGTTCGTCATAACACTGTCAAAGTAGCTGCTGATTTCAATGCGATGGCAGATTATTTTGTGGTGTTATGACAAAATTCATCGTCAACGACAGGACAGACCCTTGAAAAACCAACGTCAATTTGTTTTAAAGATAACAAATTGCCAGATTGTCCGCTCTCGCTTGTTGACGCATCACATAAATTATAAATTCATGTGCCTGCTGTTATCGCAAAAAGCATGCACAATTGAGGAATATTTAGTTAGAATTTTACTTTAATTTAATAATTCGCTTTCAATTTCTCAGTAACTTTTAATTGTCTCATTAAAATTTGGAGGTCATAACCTTTTTTTTTAAAGTAAGACGTCTAATTTCTCCTCACATTATGAGTATATTTTCATGCAATCATGTGATGAGAATATAGACAGTAGGAGACATTTGCTTCATCATCCAACTCTCAGAACTGGTATTAGTTAACGAGAGTGCTTTATTCATAAAATTTCTAACATGCACGGAAATAAAGGCACTTAGTCCTAAAAAGAATCTGCCAAACAAGAGCAATATCGATAAGTAGATTATCAACTGTGAAAAATCTTGATTCAGTATGTTATACTCCTCTTGCTTGTTCGAACCGTTCTTTTTATGTCAATTAATATGGGTTATTGACCAAGCGTGAGGTCAAGTTGGCTGGATATTGGCCAAGTTCTTTTTTTGCGTGTTTATGGACCGAGACGAAGTCGAGGTCCATAAACACGTAAAAAAAAGAACTTGGCCAATATCCAGCCATTTTGACCGAACAAGCTTGGTCAATAAAAATTTTATTATTAGGGATAAAACACCATAACATGATAAATGTTTCTTGCGGGACACAACCCGTTTCCCGAGCGGGCAAGATAGCTCCATCTTGCCCGCTCGGGTAGCCAATCACAGCGCGAGATTCGGTTCATCTTGCCCGCTCGCGGAGCTAGTCGTATAATAAATCCGGTTATTAAATGAAGACTTTTTTACCCATTAACCATAAATAAAATGTTTTGGTCACTGAAATTTACATTGCCAACACTGGACTTCTGTCTTTTGTCCAGTGTAGACTGAATCGTAGAAACATATCGTTTCATTTTAATTGAAGCTGTAGTTGCTTGCTTTGCATTCCGGTGCAAATTTGTCTTTCAGTCTTGGCTTAAAAAAAGGGGGAAGGGGGGGGGGGTTAAAGTTTGCACATCAAGCACAAAGTGGCACAACAAGCCAGAGCCTATCTTGGTTTCTGTAGCATGAACCGACTAGGGGTATTTCTACTCCCCCCTGGACAGGATGCTAGTTTATTGCCAGCATTACATTTCCTGGTACCCTTTTGTACACCTGGGTTGAGAGAGGCACTGCGAGAGTAAAGTGTCTTGCCTAAGAACCCAACACAATGTCCCCAGTCAATCCTGTGGTAGAGGGAATCCCATATATATAATAGAGAGAGATATTCGTCGTACCATTTAGAGGTTTTAAAAGAGGTTTTGGTACATAGGTCTTAGGGTTTCCAGTTTCAAAAGGTGCATATCAGAAACTTTTGCGTACCTTTTAGGGTACCGAATCGAACAAAAATATGTCTTAGAATTGTTATCTCTTGGGGCTGAATAGATTTCAAGCCACACCCACAAAACAAGATCTTGGGATCATTGCCTCCTCTTAAGGGCTCTTTCCAAAACTTCTGACGGACATCCCCTCCTTTTAATATGAGAGTCCCCCCGGGCTTAATTCCTCAAACTACTGAACATTATCAACATAAGCTGATTATGGGAGGCACTTAAATGATATTGTTATCGCTTAAGCAATAGATAGGGCTCTATTTATATTGGCCACGTTTCAACTATAGATATTTATCAATCGTTACGTAAGTCATGATCATGGAGGATGAAGTGAAGGGGTGTTTTGAACAGAAAAAGGAACAAGTAGTCATGAAAATACGAATGTTTACTAGCTTTCCAGCCTTGAATTTTTGGGTAATGTAGTTGACATTTGCATACAAGTGAGTCTAGCGTAGCCCATTAAGATGAAGCAAGCTTAAGCCTTTGTTTTTTAAAATTCTTGGGTCAAATATTTCTTGCTGTTTGGTCCATTTTCATCTCTTGAATTAACCTTGGGTGATCTTGGCACCGTCGTGATTTCTGTTTTTTGGAGCTAATCCTTCTTTTGTTACAAAAGAAGCAAAGGTAAGAATTTCATCAATGAATTGATGTAAAAAAAAAATGAATTAAGACAATTAAGGAATGTTAGTTCAAACAGAAAACTCAGCCAAATGTCGACCCATAAATTTCACATTCATATTTCTCACACGCAACACTGTCTAATTCGCATATATAAGTCTCATGCATGGTTCGAAATGTCGCAGTGCAGTTTACATGGTACTTTTTTGTCGAAGATATAACAGTCAGTTATTGAGTGACACGCGCTTCACTTGTCGAGATTTCCCACCAAAACACGATGAACCAGATCACATGTAGCTAAGATCATAGTCTCATCTTTACGCTGGTTGTGTTGCAAAAATGCTTTTGTGCCGTCGAAATGGTGTCGTTATTCGTAAACTTTGTCCAAATATGACTAGGGGTGATTACTATCGACTTCAATGGGGTAAAATATGGAAAAACATACAATAGGCGGAATAAACGTGAATGAACACGATGTGGACAGTCCTTTCTCAGTCGGTGTTCAACTAGAAATTAAATGCACGAGTCTCATACGACCATCTTAAGCTGTGACACGTTATCTTTTATATTTCACCTTCGGGTTGATATATTATTGAAGACGGAGTAACCTTAAGACAATCACGATAAGCGTGTATTCGAATGTTTTTATTACTTTTTTGTACTCGTAACCTTCTATTTAAGAGTCTTATTTGGCATCACCTTTTCCAAAACAAGTATTAAATTTTGGACATTAGAAAACCCCTCATCGGACGACTAAAAAGGTGGTCGCTTAATAGAGGTGGCCGATTATTAGGGCCGATTATTAGGGCCCCCATTTATTTTTCTATTGTTTTATATTAGTGATAATAATTTCGGGATTTGATAACTGGCCGCGTAATAGGCGGCCGCTAAATAGAGGTTCGAATGTATTACGCCTAGCTCTTCAGTTAGTGCTGGTAACGCACTGAAAAGATTTCAAAGATTGTTTTGACGCTTACAAGTTCTTTCTGATATTCAAGGTCCATCAAATGTGAGCAGGAAGTTATTTCGACAAATCCACATTAGACACTGTGAGCTTGTTTCAACCAAAACCAACCTCTCAGTTCGCTGAGAGGTGTCGACGGTTCCAACGTCACAGCGGTTTTCCGGCCCACTAAAAATAGGCGCTAATCCAGCGTGTCAAACGATGTCCACAAGTGATCCACATCGCGGTTTAAGAATATATAGGTAAGTAGCTAAATGGCTTAACTAACGCGGTAAATAATCGATTTATTGCTGCTATAAGAAGTAAATTACGAAGAGACGGAACAACCACTCTTCGAATTAACTAGCTAGGCCGTTAGTGGTTTCTACAGGACAAGTGCGTCTGCAGCTGTAGTGGCGAATATTATATCAATTGCTTGGATTCATGTCCTTTGGTTGTCAGCGAAACCAATCTAAAGTAGCTCTTCTGCCTTCCTTTCACCGAAAATTCAAAGTATTAATTAGTTAGGAAGATTCAACAGCATTGTCGCTATTTTTTTGGCAATTCGTTTGAAAAGTACGGTTTCTCCATCGGACGCTTAAATTTTACTGTACATATGAACATACTAAAAGAATTCAAAGTGATTTAGAACTCTTGTGAATTATTAATTACCTACAATATTTAGTCTAGCAAGGATATGTTAGCTTCATATAACACAGTTTATTGTTTCATAAATTTGGGTTTTTCAGAACCGTTCTTAGAATGTCCAGAAAATATTTTATGAATTTTATGAATTTGGGCGAGGAATCTAGCAAAGACTTAACGTCACAGACTATATTTTAATACAGTCAGATGCTATATTTTTCTACAAATGCTTGCATCTGATTTATGCATCTCGTTATCTAAATTAAAAGCTTTGTATTTATGCGTCCAGATCGCGGTTCGGTTCGAGGTTGTTTGTCATATAGAAATTCGCGCAACAAGTCGCACATAGAAACTTTTGGTACGTTTGAATAACACTGACTAAAATTTTAATTGTTCCATACTGAACCATGGTCGGCAACACGTTGTACTTTGACAGCGAAATCTTTTGGAAAAACAATAACTGGAACGTGAATTATGTATAGAATATTTGGCAATTGATTAACGCATACCAGAAAAAATATTTTTTTAAAAAAAAAGCATTGAACTTCAGCTGGTTTATTCGGAAAATTGGCATCAAATAAAAGAACTGCAGGTGGAATATTTTTTCCCATGACTTGTAGCATGAGGTACCTGGCATGTGGTGTGTTGATGCCGTAATCCATTGGGTAATCAACGAATGTAATTATACAATGTGAATAAAGGGTGAAAGTTTCTAAAGAAACTGTGGTGCTGCGTCGGTGGGGGTAACAAGGTAATTTGGCTATATCAACTAAGT
>OMLO01001259.1_pt1 | contig 19133 bp, 8 predicted proteins | sample 1674811 | NCBI WGS metagenome assembly OMLO01 (sample SAMN06265003, study PRJEB25207) | coral metagenome | isolation source: Coral host | place: Mexico:La Bocana,Puerto Morelos, Mexico | collected 2008-11-13 | reverse complement strand
CTTAAAACTAGCATATTTGCCCTCGAAGCTTCGCTTCTCGGGCAAATATTTGTTTTAAGAACATCAAATTTCCGCGGAGCAACTATCAGCCGATAGTTCCTCGACAGAAACACTCTATTGTTTAAATAGTATATTAATACGGGAGTGCTATGAATTTTTACATGCCGTGTGCCTTCTTTGGATTGACGGGCAGGCTTTAGGGTTCCATTGTCCGATTCTGAGAAAAAAGCCCGGTGACTATGAATGAGCTAGTGAACGTTTCTTTACGTGCTGTGCTAGCTGTACGTTCAAAATGCATCACATTGCCATTATTTTCCTTAGAAGGAGCGTAAAACCATTAGTCATCCTATCTCTTCGTTATATTTCGTCTCTCTCTACTCTACTCTACTCCTTTCTGAGTGCCAGAATTTGAAAACGATAGTGTGCTGTTGTTGTCAAAGTTTTTAAAGAAACTGTGGTGCTACGTCGGTGAGGGTACCAAGGTAATTTGGTTACATCAACCAAGTTGAAATTGTCAATTGGCCACCGTAACGAGCTCGCCAGGAAAGCAACATATGGCAATCTGCGGTCTTTCCTTACATTTAGGTAGCTCCGAAAGCCGCAAAATTCTTGAACAAAAGTTTATCTTTCAAATCGGCACACTTAATCCCATAGCATCAACGAACACTTTTCATTCTACTACTTTATTCATGTTTTTCGCGTCGGGTTTTTCCACCAATAGCGTAGCCTGGGAACGCCTACACAATGTAGCCCCGCTCGACCCAGATTTCTCACGTTGCCGTTGCCGTCGCCGTTGTCGGATCGTAAGTTCCCTATTAAACAGACGCACGGTAACATGGAATCTATTTGCTAATTATATAATAGCCTAAGTTATTCTCGCATTTTGTTTGGTTCTCACCTATGATCTATTGGAGGACAGACCCACGATTAACGTCATCAATTCAAGGCTTTTCCTTCCACGTTTAAAATGGCGGAACGTTTTGAGAATTAAGATAATCTTCACGTGACAAAGAAAGATAAGGTACAAAAAAACCTTGTCGAGGCATTGAACAGGTACGAGAAACAGGAAGAAATCAGAAAAAGCCGTTTCTTTATAAGAAAATGACTCAAGCAGTCTCGGTCGGCAGCTAGTTGAGCGAGAATAAACCAAACACAAAATTGGTCTTGCTTTGTATTGAAGTTAAAACCCAATGAACAAAATGTTTATTACATTAATTTATTTAAAAAATTAAACTTTTCTCGGTCTCAAAATAATTGTTGACAGATTGATGTCAGTAACCTTGTTCTCCGACGCGAATGTTCCAGTCCATTTCACGGCACAGCATGGAGCAAAGTATAGCTCACTACAGCTCAAGGTGCCTCCGATGCCATGTCAAACTGAGTTGAGAATTACAAACTACAGAGGACACAAATTTCGACCATCACTAACGCTCCTTTCATTTTAAGCTTGAATCGAATATCCCGGCTTCAGTGTTAACGCAGCCGCAAGTTTTCCAAGCCTATTCTTTCAACTCCTGCAGTGTTCAAGGCAACATCCAAGATTTGTTACTCATAGGGCTATTCTGATGACAAAAACAGCCTTCATTTTTCCAGCATTTTCTTTAAGATTAGTGGATTTTGAAGTTCAACTCTGCTTTCGCGGTACGTTTTCACGAGAAGCCATTCGTGTCAAGTTTGACACAATTCTTTGCCATGCATAGCAACCAATGAGACTGCTTCATTTTGTAAAGACAATAGATTACGTCAAATGGCCTTTTTTGTGTCCGCCAAAGTGGACAAAGGCCGAGTAATAATGAAAGATTTGAAATAAAGGAGCTGTAGAAGTTTGTTTCTTTGTTATATAAAACAAATAGATTCCATGTTGCCGGCGACATGGAATCTATTTCTTAAATAGTAACTGATTGGCTGTATCATTTTACTTTTTATCTGATAACTTTTCCATTTTTACGTTTTCGCGGGTGCTTGATCTGATAATCGGAGTCGACAACGTGTACTCGTCTCTCTTAAAACTTCTTGATGTTCTAACAGTAGATAATGTGTACTGTATCGATTTCATAAAATTCACTCATCTTTGGCATAATAAAGGTCTCTTACCACCTTTATTTTCAATATGCAAGTAGTATTCATGGGTATAACACCAGTGATGCTTCCAAAGAAAATTTACATAAACCTAAAGAGTGAACAAACCCTGTAGCAACTGCTCTCTGAGAAAATATTGGAACAACACTTTGAAACTTTGTTCAAATATACGTTTTACACTTATTTATTTATTTATTTATTTTATTTATTTATTTATTTATTTATCCATTCATTATTTAGTTTTGTTGTCCTTGATTTATTCTGTAGTACCTTAATGAACTGGAGGCTAACACAAAAACGTCCCAGTTATTTGGCCTCCAGGCTCAACATTTGTACTTTTTTTTGGTATAGCTGTGTGTGTGGGTCCTATAAAATTGTAAGCACAAGAGCGAATAAAGTTCTCACTAATAAACCTATTTCATCTATATGTTTAAGCCATTTTCTCTTTCTAACAAAGGTTTTTGCTGCGCGTGGTTGCAATGAATTGCCTTGAAAAACTTTAAAATGACATGCCGCTCCCACAATCCGAACCAAGAGAACGTGTTGCAGAAATGCAGAGAAAGGTACGAAGAGCAAGTGCATATTTCTACAAATCAAGGCCTCCATTTATCTAATAAACATTACCTGTCTTGCATAAATATGGAGAAAACAAAAAAAAGGTGCAAACATTTTCTAGTAATAACGTACATTACTTTTCCAACTAGATCCTCAAGGCGCATTCACTCGGGCTTCATATCGAGCGTTTTGGTCTTGCATAGGACGACTACGCCCGCGGCACGAGCAGCAGTCAAAACTTAGCTGTCAGGGCATAGTACACTATTTTACCAGTCGGTTTAGCATTAGTAAGCAACACTTTAGTGAAGAATGTTTCAACTCTTTTCTGGTGTGTTTAGCGACTACAACAGGATTAAGATTGAGCATCCGACACCTCTCATTGCAAGAGTGTGTGAACTTGTTTATCAACTAGATCATTGCCTTTTTGCTAATACCTTAAACAGTTCAACGCGTCTTAAATGAGCACGAGATAATGTCATAAACCATGTTGGAATGCCAAGTTGTTTTACCATTGCAATTACTTCACGCATGAATTTTTTCCAGTATGGTGGTGTTCCTGGTATTTTCCTATTCACTAACCTATAAGGACTGGCCCTTAATTGAGAAGCAGTGGCAGAGTGCCCATGAACGTTCTTTAGAGCAATACTTATACTATCTGATACATTCTTTTGCTCAATTATGAATTTGTGGCAAACCATCCATTGCAATGATGGATACTAACATTAAAGTACTTCACTGGTGAAATTGCAGCTTGTCATCCTGATGAGTAGTCATATCTGCCCTTAGGAAACAATATTGGAAATGCTAGTTCTTCACATTGTTTATCGAGCATAAATGAGACAAGATGTTTGTTTCGCCTGATGCAATTTTAATAAACATACTTTGCATAACGAGATCTGGATTGTTGTACTTTTATTGATTTATTGATTTTATTTTATTGATACTTTTATTCATTAACATCAATATGTTCATGGATATTGGTAATATTGACAACTTTTTCTAGTAGATCACATTCGTCTAGAGTATTCATCAAGCACATACAACTCCGCGCGAAGAGCAAGCAAACATTCACGATCGCTTGAACAATGATAGAATTATGCACGCAAATCGTACACATTACAACAATTGAACCCAATAAAAATCAATAACAGACACAGGATTTTTAACGGAAGAGCTAAGCTTGGATATTCAACCTTACTATTTCAAGTTGCTTCTGTCAGTATGCTTATCCAATTCGCTGTTTGCGCCTATGAGGGGTCATCGCCGCCAAAATCCTGTTTCAAATTCTATTATGTAGAACCTGTGTAGTTTATAAATTCTTTGTTGAAAAGACTAGAACAGAAATCGAACAAACGGAATAGAATTTAGAAAGAGAGAACTGAAATTACACAAGCAGAACGAAATTTAAAACATCACAAACACAACATAACAGAAATTGGAGCAACAGAGTAGAAATTGACGCTGTACCAATTTCTGTTCTGTTGATAAACCAACCGAGTGGAAACTGGGAAAGACTCAGTTGAAAATTATAATTTATGAATATTAATGCAATCGCTCCCGCGCAAAGAAACTTTATTTCCCTTTGAAGATGGCTGAAGGCAACGAGATCCCGATCCCCGTGATGTGCATCTCACTTGTCACTTCCACGTGGATGATCGAAACCATGGTCTTGCCTGAACTAAGCCGAACAATGGCATATACAACACGCAAAATAGTCAACAGACTTGCGCGTAAACAGCTACATTTGAATCATGTGGAGTGTCAGAACGACCAAAGGAGGAATAAACGTATACATCGAGCTCGAGAAACATAGGCTCGATCAGATACCTACAAGAAACATTAAAATGTCTCTAGACAAACGTATAGCTACCTCAGAGTAAAGCTACGGCGTCTCCGAAGAAAAACGTATGAGGACAAATACGATATTCGTGATATTAAAGAATCTAGTACTGTACTTGCAAACAGTTCGGCCCGGCGTCACAACGTAGAATTCAAGTAAACAACATCTTCACGGTTAATTTCATATTTTGTCCCTTGAAAGCAAACACTTGGAGACTTAAAAGCATGGCTTGCAATAGAAACGAGCCAAAATAATGCATAAACACAGAGGTGTCTGTAGACCTATGACCTATAGTCTGAATTTCAGCCCTTAAGAAACGGCTGAAATTCAGACTATATGACCTATAGTAATAGAACTTTGCCATAACACGATCTAAATTCCACTTAAAATTTCTCCACAATACGAAGTGCCCTTCATAAACACGAGTGAGGCGAACAGAGAACGGCAAACGTACAAATGTCACGAACCGTAGACGTCGTGTAGGCTAGTCAACCTCATTTACATAAATACAGTTCTCGCAATGTGAGAACTTGTACATTGACTTCAAGTAATTGTATCCTTCACCTTACGGGAAGGTAGATTACCCTTGGGTCAATTCCTTCCGTACCCAGGTATATATTTTACAAGGACATTAATCATTCAATCAAGGCGAAATGCTATATAATCTAAACCATCCGCGTTGTGGTTACCCCTTTCAAAACGCCTTTGAGTTGCACACACTCTCGTGCGGCAGCCATTTTCCAAAGCAAAATAACTTTTCCATGTGCGGGAACGATCGCATTTTAAATATTCATAAATTAAATTGTTCAACTGGGTCTTTCCCAGGTTCCACTCGGTTGGTTGATCAACAGAACAGAAATTGGTACAGCGTCAATTTTTATTCCGTTGCTCCAATTTCTGTTACGTTGTGTCTGTGATGTTTTAAATTCCGTTCTGCTCGTGTAATTTCAGTTCTGTTTTTCTAAATTCTATTCCAATTTCTGTTCTAGTCTTTTCAGCAAAGAATTTATAAACTACACTGAGGTTCCACATAACAGAATTTGAAACAGGATTTTGGCGGCGATGACCCCTCATATGCGCCACCTTCGAAGTTGTGTTCGCTGTCTTCACTAAACTACTTGAATTTTTTCATCATGTGAGGTGTTCGTCTCAACATAATAGTTTTTATTAAATCAGCCGTCACAGATTTGGTAGTATTTTCGTAGTTTGAAGTCACATATGGCTTATTTGTTATCTCGTGAGAACTAGTATGAGCTTTGCACATTTGACTAGCTTTCCAGCCTTCAGGCTATAGAATCCGTGGAACGGCCCATTGCGAAAACGCTCGAAGTCATATATAGTGTGGTCTACTATGTGTGCTTCTGTTTATGAGATCATCGTATAAGGCATCAGTTTTCACAAAACGGCCTTCATAAAGCACAGCGTTGATAATGTTTACGAATGGCGACCTTATGATAACACAAGCTTTAAATTTCGCAATCTCATCCCCAGTTTCCGCGGTCCCCGCATGGAATGCCTGGGACCATGACCCCCCCTTTTGGCGAGAAAACCGCTAGCATTTTATGACTCGGGCGTTTCTTCGGAAGCCCGCCTCGGAGTGAAAAGAACAAGAACAAGGTCTACGCGGGAGGTCTTTGCCTTACATGTGGACCCAAAGAATGAATGTGCTGGCCAAAGAATGAATGTGCTGGGAAGAGTTCCGAAATTTTAGCTTCTGGGTGAGCACGTAACGTATGGTGCTGTGGTTGAATTTAAGCAAGCAAAGAAAATAGAAAGAAAATAGTGCAACATTTTAGAGACACTCACTGGATAGGGAAATGTCATGTTATGCATCTAAGTATAAGCAAACAAATTTTATATACTACTGCGTGAGTGCTGGGTACTTACAAGTTCAAGAGCTGATCGGCAGGTCCTTCTAATGCACCCGGTTGTAGATAGGACAGTTTATTATTCGTTAGATAACTGTTAACGAAGACAAGCACTTTAATTGAAGTACACAAGCACTTTAATTGAACTACACAATTTACGGATACTTGAATTCCCGCTATCAGACTATGGATAACTTTTCTTCGGCGTTTGCAGAACACCGCCGGACATTTCCGCAGAACATTGTCATGTTTATTTCGGCGATAACAGTCCGTACTCACGTAGGCGTAGTATAGACAAAATTCCTCCTAGGCCGTACCTCCCTTCAATAATTTAATTGTCATCTCCCAGATTATGAGAAACACGTGATAAGCCCGTGCCAGGGTCCCTCCTCTGTCGTTGCACGGGGCGAGAAGACGACAGACCCTGAGTATGAGGTTGAAATCCTGATTGATACATCAACAAAAAGGATTACTCACAGATTCGTTAAATTGTACATCGCACGGAAAGTTCCACTTTCGATGTGTTCAAGCTGGCACCCCATCATGGATCTAGTAATTGAAAGAAATAAAGAGACTTTGACAAAGCATAAAAGTAAGAACTACGTACTAGGTTTCTTACGAGATTTCGATATCGCAACCTGCATGCGTGACAAATACTGGGATTAGGATCTGCAATTAACACATGGATAATATATTGTCATTCACTGATCACACAGATTACGGTATGCAGCGAAAAAACTCGAGCGGAGAAAAAAAGTGCCTTGCTTATTAAGATATATAATGTTTAAGTAAAGCGATCGGAAGCACTGTATATTTTTACTTGCCTTTGTAATTTAGTACAATAAGTTAGTTAGTGCTCTATTGCTCTCAATGTGTTATCGGCCTTTAACAGGGATCTTTTGTTTATTGTTAACACTCTAAACAACTTTTCTCGCAATTTAGTCATCTTGTTTCAAAAAATATCGATGATGACCTCTTGTTATCCTGTTTATTATATGACTGAGAAAATTATCTCAAAAGCTGAATTTTGATATATCGAATTGGTCTTTTGGACTCGTATTCATCGGAGTGTAGATTTCTCAATTCTCAACCAATTACATCTTCAAAGAGTTAATCCATTTTCAAATAGCCGAATGTACTGGGCTGACAGTTAGTCCCTTTACACTACCTGCGACAAACCTATTACTTATTAAAAGGCACAATATGAAAGATCACATATTTGAACTGCGCAGAAATATACGAGGCCATGATTGATCATCACAGTTATCATACACAACTTAAGAGGCCGTAAAATTAACGCCTGAAAAAAATTCCGGCCGCCGGTAGTGAAAATTACAAGTGAATGCAAGTTAACATATGAAAGATAGTATATCTGAACTGCGGAGAAAGATAAGAAGATGATGATTGATCATCGCAGTCATACAGTTAAGCAGTTGTGAAATTAAAGCCTGGAAAAATAGTAGCGTGTATATTACTAACTTACAATGCGGCGACCAGCTCCCGGATGGGTCGATAGCTCAGTTGTTAGAGCACTGCACCGGTATCGCAGAGGTCAAGGGTTCGAATCTCCTTCTGGCTTAATTTTTTTTTCTTAGGCTTTAATTTTACGACTGCTAAGGGTTCTGTATATAACTGCGATGATCAATCATGTCTTTATAACAAGGGAATATATGAAAATAATATAGATTGGTTCCAATCCCGTTCAACCCTGATTTTTTTCAAGCAATTTCTGCTCAAGTCGTGTAAACTGCGGCGATCAATCATGGCCTTATTACTTACAGATAATCCATCCTGTCAAAACCAGCAAAGACATCCGAGGAAAGAGCAGGTCCAATCCGTGGATTGTTGTCAATGTTCCTGTAAGGATTAATAATTGGTAACTCACTTCTGAATAAATATACGACTGCTCAGTTGGCAGTGCGCTAGACTGCTCGTGTTCGAGTCCGGACTAACACTAGAGCAACTTAGAACGTGCTGCCTAAGTAGGTACATCTGCAAATGATTACAGGTTTAACTCTTCTCGGATAAAAACTATAAATTGTGGGTCCCCTCTCCTTCATCTTCAGTGTTACTGATATGGTTAGCAGGGCGCGTTAAAGAAGCCACACACTTACAGCAAAGAGTAGGGTAGTTCCCGCAGGTATTGTGGTCTGGCGTCTCGTCACGTGTTGGTGCTTCGTATTGATTTAACCCTATTGCAACTTCCCCCCTTGGACAGAATAGTCTAAGAAAAATTGTCACGTCTTTCCCTCGAATCTGAATAAGCGACGAAAGTACTTACATGAACCGAAGACCTTTGAACCGAAGACCTTTAAGAATGACTTTTAAGTCGCCAAATGAAAATAGGTTTTCTTTGAGGTTTCTATGCAAAGAAAGGAAAATTTGAAGAAATTAATTTCAAGACAAGTAAAGTTTTGCACTGCCTCTCGGTTTTTGTTTCACCTGGATTAGTTATGCTTGTCTAGCTCATTCTTCTAGGAATGCAACATATTAGAGCATTACAAAGATATATACACCAATGCCTCTAGAAACGTGTGAATACGCTGAATACGCAATGAGAGCGTTCAGTTCCAATTGGAAATACGAAAAATATGCTTCATAGTTCGCGTTCCACAGACTACTGACGCAGAACTTTGTTATTTCAAGTTGTTGTTTTTCAGACGGCGGCAAAGAAATATAGAAACATTTATAACGCACGTGCATTCTACTGTCTCGCTCATTAACCTTTTGAGTGGTTACATTCTCCTTGCCGTCGTCGTGGTGTGCTTAAGCTCTCTATTACCTCTGACTGGTGGCCATGTCAGCTTAGAAGTAGGAGTGTTCAGTTGAGCTCTTTCTTCACTCGAAATCGTGACAAAACACGTTTTAAACTATTAGTAATACTTTGCAAACGAGGTCCTTTGTATATTGCAGGCCTTGGGATTTGGAAAAAAAACAAAAAAAGCTACTATATAGTATTCATGAATTGGCAGACATTTACATTCTTTGCACGCTTTCTGGAAGATGAAATCCTCCTTCAATGCGGTTGTTTTCAAGATTTCTAATAAAATAAAAACACAATAAGAAACAAAAACAAACAAAAATTGAATTCCAACTATAGAGAACCACTGCTATTGGCTGCGGAAAGGTCAGAGCTTGTTGAAATGTCGCGCTTTGGACAAGTATTTTGACCGTTCATTAACAGATATATTCCATATAAAATTAATATATCAGAACATAAATGAATGAATAAATTCTTAATACCTTTTTTAATAGGGCAACTGAGTAGAGATTAATATGTGTGTTAATAACATCTGATGAAATCAATACCATATTAAGGAGGTTTTCAACAGTTTTGACGGTTGAATTGAAAAAATTTGCACAAAAACCTCACCGCGGTTTTGAGGTGGTTATCTTTATAACTATTTTTAGAGTGCTTAAGAAACTCTATGCTGTGTTCAAGTTTATCTTAATTTAATAGCACAGGTTGCTTTAAACAAAATCTACCAAGAAACGGATTTTCTTCCCGGAACTGTAGGAGATTTATTAACTTTTCTCTTGTTTCCTCCCGACTTAAGCTTCCGTCATTGGACGTTGTTCAGGTTAGATTTTGCGTTTGTCGCGTTTTTGTTGTGAAGTATTTGTAATAAAATTTGGGTAGAGTTCTTCGCTTTGTCGTCCTAACTCAATTTTGTCGGAAATTTCAATCATTTTTAATTTTGCATTCTGCAGTTTCATTGTTTTGCACTTAATTTCACTTTTTTAAAATGATTTGGTCTAATTGGCAAGTCCTGTGAGCTAATTAGAATGCAAAAATTGTTGCTTGTGTATTATTACTCAAATTTTTAATGCAAGATTTATATATGCCGCAAACTAAAGAGACAATTCATTGAGTCAGCTGTATTTTGGAAACAAAGTAGCATAACATAAAGCTTTTACATCATCTCTAGTGACGTCAGATTCAAGAAGGTGTCTTGTGGAATAAGCTTCAGCAAGTTCCTCGATAAGTCTCTGAAAGAAAAATTGCAAGGAATGGGTATTATGTTCAATTTATTGCACAGTCATGGGCAATGTGCATATTTAATTAATCAGTATCCAGTGCAAGGGCCCTGACCCCAATGTCGCCGAGGAGTCTTTGGAAGGTGCCGACTAGCCCCACTGGGACAGAGACTAAACCTCAAGTGAAGTCAAAAGACTCTCTGTCCCCCGGAATGCTTTGCGAGCGTTGTTGTTTTTGTTTTGATTGTTGCTGAAGAAAGCGTTAGAAAAATCAGAAGGAATATTCGGGGGCATTTGGTGGTCTAAAATGTAATTTGCTGGTAGAAACTGATATAAGATGTTTGCTTGAGTCCCAATTTGGCTTAGAATTACTATATTGTAACTTCTCGTCTCTAGGTAACAACCGTCAGCTACAGTTTCTGCCGCTGCAAGACAATTCCATGCAACGAATTTGCTTTTCCTTTGCTTTCAGAAGCACATACACAGAATGTAATAACTCCGTACAGAGGTATTATCAATAACCGATCACGTACCGATACTGCTTTCAGTTTTCAGTTCTTTTTGCAAGAATAATTTAGTTTTTTTTCCGGCCAGGATTTTCACTTTTTATCAAAATGAATTTGAAGGAATATCGCCAAAGCTAACCTTAAATTGGATAAATCCACAAGCGATACGGCAGTCTTTTCTGAGGGCTAGCATCGAGAACGAAAATTCAATTCAGCGTCACTTGTTGCAGAAAATAGGAGCATTTTTTCCTCTAGTACATATTATTACCAGTTTCTCAGCCCATCCTTGACGAATTTCTCAGATAACTCTCTTGAAAAACGTCTATGGCATACATCACCCGTCAAGGTTCTTCCCGGCCAGTCGCCATGCCAAAATCACATCGTACCGAAAGTGCTTTAGCTTCTATGATTATGTGCTTTACCTTTTGTCTTTAAAGGCGATAAAAAAGACGCAATCGAGAAAGATGCTTCGGATTATTAAGGATTGAAGAGCTTAACGATCAACAACAAAAAGGTGAAGGTTTTGTGGTCCACGAAAATTGCGACAAGGCGCGCAGTGCATGCCGCCCGAAAGGGAAGTTAATTGTATGGCTCTCGTTAACATGTCAATCGTTGTTTGCTTGTTTCTTTGTTGTTCAGTTTCCCCCTGGCCTAGTTAAATTTAGTTACCTCTACAAACTCACGCCTTCATATTAATAATAATAATAATAATAATAATAATAATAATAAATCAAACTACAGATATCAAAGATTAACGTTTTGTTAAAAGTTTTACTTACAGTTTCTTTAGCGAATTGAGATTTCTAAAAGAGTCTTGTGACATGAAGTTCAACTGACACCCAGAGAGATCTCTAAGGAGAGAGGCATAAGCATCAAAAGATTGAACCGGTCTAGAGGAATTCAAACAAGTTTTACACAGAACTCACAGCTCCACAGTGTTAAATGGAATATCATTTGGTATCCGCCCAGTAGTTTTACATTTAACTCTTATACGTGTCTTGCCAAATGGAGTGCAGGTACATCGGTCAGGACAAGCACTTTCACAAGCCACCACAAGCCACATGACCAATACCATCTGCCTCAGAGTAATAAAGTACATCACTTCAAAGCCAGCTCAGTTATTCTCTGCTGGAACACAAAAATATGTTTTTGCTAACAACAATCGGGTTGCGGGGGTGTAGCCCGGTAGCTAACTCATATGTATCATTTCTGCTACAACTGAAATTAAATCCTCGTGTAAGAACTCATCTACAGTCTGAAAATAGTTTTTTTTTGCATTTTGCAGTACTTATTGACAGTTTAGGCTAGGAAGAGTCTTTAGAGTCGATGTCATTAATCATGGGGCCATGGAATAGCAAAAATACGAAAAATCTGAAAAAAATTCACAAGATAGCCTTTGGGGGACTATTAGTAAAAATATGTATTTACTTCGATTCGATAAGTATTTTGGACTTACGGAGATAAAATTGGTTTTCTCTGCTCTCAGGCCAGCTTTTAGCCGTCTGATACCCCACACCGCTAAGACCTCCTTTGAAAATCAAATGAACTTTTTCACATGGCGCAAAAGACTTTTTAATAAATCATCAGTTCCGTTCCCATGATCCATGCTTAGAAAGCGTTCGAACTAAAGTTAATTATTTATTTTATTTTCGAGACGCTTTCCTTAGTACAATGTTTGGAAAAAGTAATTAAGAATTCTTGCCTTCATCATGAACCAGTTTCCCCTATATCTCAAATTAAAACGATTCGAATCAAGTAAAAGTGCTGTAGAATTCTATTCTGGTTGAAATCAATACCTTCCAACACACATAAGTTGTCACTCTCACTGCACCCTTTGTGTTGGCATTGTTTTGTTACGCGTGAGGAGATCACGGTTCGAAAGCAAAGAGGTACTACTAATGCTGCTCCACGTGCCTCACAACACATCACTCACGATAATTGACCTCCTAAGAAATTATATGAAACCTGCTTTACTTAGCGTAGTTGTTCATAAATACCTTGGCTACGTAAAACTAATAAGACGCATTGCAGATTGTCTAAAACATCTCATAAACATTGGAAGTTCTAGAAAACTTTCGAATACCGGGTTTTGTTTTTATAAGCACTTTCACTATGAATGACAGTTATCGAAAGTGAGTGAGCATTTAGCTGAGTTCTTTTGGTAACAAAGAAAAGCTAAGAATTTCTGGGTTTTTTGCGTCGTTACTTTTCCTAACATATCTTTGTAATAAATGACTAAAGCCATCAATACACTGCGTGCAATAATAGAGAAAAATAGCGCAGATAATGCGAGTTTTGAATAAATAAAATGATCGCTCTGTTGACGACATTTTTGTTTTTGCAATCCGATCTGTACGCGCGCTGAATCGCATCAGCAAAAGCGAGCGCGAAAACTGTGTTCGGCCACCTTAACACACGGGGATGAGCATGGATGATATTAAAACTTCCGTCCCTTGTCGTTGGTTTCGTATCTCCAACTAAAAGAACTCGTCCTACGAAAACCATTTTGATAAGTTTCGAGTTATTGTTATGATAATATTGATGATGATTATTGCAAATACCATTATTTGTGAAGTTCAAGGGACATGGTAAAAGCTTCAGTTAAGGGGCTCTGATCGCGCTTCGTTCCAGTCAAGAAACAGAGGTAAGACTGTTTTTTCCGGATAAAGAATGATTTAATTTGAAGTACCGAATATCCATGGACAACTTTTAAAGCCAAAACTTCTGAAGACTATCAATAATTAACTGCCATAACTTATACCATATAAATTAAATGATCGTTTATAGTCACGCGATGCAGCAAGAAGTGGGAAACTTGCTCTAAAAGACAGAATCACAAAACAAAACCAAACAAAACTGGTCTTCATTCGCACACGTTCTGTTTGTCCACGAGTCATTCCTACTCGTCATTGGGCCAATGATCCAAAATCACTAAAACCAATAAATTGGAATTACCAGCGACGCCCCCTTGAAGTGGCTTTTGTGCACTGGAATTTGGAAGGTGTTTTTTTATTATTATTATTCCACTTGGACTATTGTGTATTAATCAAATATACTGATGACAGCCCTCTATTTTCTCGTGTTTTTATTTGATCGTTGAAGGTGCGGATACAATCGCGAGAGAATTAAACGCCAGCCCAAAGCGGAAGACTTTACTGGTTAGACGTAGAGACCCAGAATGCTATCTTCGCTCTCAGACCCTTCACCCCCCTGCCAAACTCCGCGTGCTTCGCGCTCGCTTTGGTCGCTTTTTCTTTCGTGTGCGTGATTAGAGAGGCTGTGAACAGTCTAGCAAACAAAATGGGGAATGCACCCTAACCAATGATTCATTGATTCCTGCACCATGACCTGAATTATATTGGATTCAAAATCCCGATCTGTATCTTACTAAATGAACTTAAACGATAACATAAACATCGACACATATCGGCTTTTCTGAGCAATGAGTTCAGTTGTTAGTTACATTTCTGTTCACTGTGTGTGGGTGGCTAAACTTGGTCAATACCAACTTCAACGCAGCTTTAGCTATTATCCATCGATGATGCAAACCTTATTGAGCATAGATTTTTCGGATTCCCAAATTAATAAACTACTGTTCACGTCATTATCGATACTAGAAGAGGGAAAGAGGGAAAGAGGAGCGAAGGGTCACAATATTCCCAAGTTTAAGAGGGGACAAGTTTAGCGGAAACGGTTCTCAGTTTAATGTGGTAAAGGCGTATAGCGTGATGTCTTCATCGTCACTAATGCTGCATATAGGTAGAAAGAGTTTCGAAAGCTTTATCCCTGATACCTGAAGAATGGTTTCTTTAGGTTAACGTGTGACGCGTCCAAGCGATGTAGGTTTAAACATCAAATAAACGCTTATATGTAGCTGGCTATCAAATTGTACCATTACTTTTGAAAAAGAATACACTTAAGGATTCGAATCGCCTTTTGAAATCTTCAAGTCTACTGAGAAGCGAATTTTGTTTTTCGATAATTGAATAGGTTACTGAGTTTTTCTGGCCCAAACCTTGGCATAGTTTAGTAGCCAGGTGTATAAGCCTTAACTTGATATAGGGGGTGGCCACATAAAATTTCAATGTAACGTTACAGAAAATTTTCGAACTAGGATTTAAAAGAAATATAAAAATTCGAAATAACAAAATTCGCAGACACTTTGTGTTGTTTGTATGTCAAACTAGGTACTGTCCAAATCTGAGGGCAACAGAACAAATTCCTTTCGACTTGTAGCTTTAAAAAGCAGATGCTCGCATTTAGAGGTCGTCAGCCAGCGTAGCTTGGTGGTCCATGTCCTTTTAACGCGCTTAGGAAGCGGCAAAGCCTTGTAAACAAGCGCCGAAGCAGCGAGTCTGGGAGAGAGACAACTGAGTTTATTGCGGCTACGCCGCTTTGTGCGCTCGCACTCAAATTGTTTAAAAAATTGCTTACATCGCCAAGCTACCCAGGATAAGAGGTCGTGAAAAATTTTGCAATTGGCTTTACTTCAAAATTCTTGGTATAGTTTCATATACAGCTGTATAAGCATTAACTAGAATGTATTTAGGGTTTGTGTAGCCTGGAAGTGATAACCCCTTGAATTAAATTCTTAATATATTGACACCAGAGTTATTACATTTTCCGATGTTACGTTTCGCGTTAAAGTTGCAATTGTTAAAGAAAGTCTTACATTTTGCGTCAAAAATTGCTACATTTTGCATTAATGTTACATTTTGCGTTAGTTGTTATATTTTGCGACGCAACACGCTATAAAAAATGATAAGAATGGCTGCTATCGACCAAACAATAAACGCAAGGCTCCTTCCGGAATTTGAATGCCGCAAAAACATAAGCTTGAATCCGACGTACGTATTGTTTACTTGTAATCAGGAACCTCTACCAATAAAATCTACTGTATGACATTCACGCAGTGAACAATATTCAAAATCAGTCTCCGCAAATATTCGAGAGAAAAACCTCAGTTCAGTTCTGCTACCCATCTCTTCACCAAAGCCAAAATGTCTCTTGGGGTTGGTGCACGCTTCTCGTATAACCCTTTCAATGTCTTATTAATCATATGACTCCAAGTACCTGTATATCAACAATACAGTACGAATATTATTTCAAGAGGGTCATGCTACATAGGACATAGCACTGAAAAATCATGCGGCCCACAAAACAACACACAACCCTCGATTCTCCTTATTGCTCCAATGAATTACTGACACTTGGAGCGATAGCTTGTCCAAATTTGTTACGAAGGCAACAGCTCATGTTGATAATTAGTTCATCGTGTGTTGCCTTGGTAATTGGTAACAACATCCTTTATAATACTCACAGGTACAGTATCAGGTTGTGGTTACTACAATAAAGATGAATTTGGTCAGCCAGCGTCTTCTTTCTATCGCCCTCTGCCTGGTTCAAGGCTTCATCGGTCGTTTCGCGGGACTTCCTGCTGGAATGGAACTTAAACAACTGACATATTGTGGTAAGATTCGTATGAATCATCCAAAAAAACTTTTGTTAGTGCAGTTATTACCCTCGCAACTGCTTCTCTTCTTTTGGGCCTGGGACTTGTAGTTTACTGGCCGTGTCAGCACTCACTACACCATTTTTCTAGATGGATCATTGTTCCGCGCCCAAGAAGTTTGTTGGCCAAGTAGGAAAGGTCTACGGTCAATTTTATTTAGAGGTTACGGACATGACATAAAGCTTAAAGATTAAAGAAAAACAATGTTATTTTTATTATTGTTAAGAGATGTACCTAATAAACGTAAATAATTCCCCATCTCCATATTCAATATATGAATTTTATAGGATTAGGCGACCAAAAATTTCATTGTTAATAGTTTCGGAACCCAGGGGTATCAATCCGGGTGAGGGTAGTTCTAAAAAGAACTGTTGTTGGTGACTGACGTTTCGACAACCTGAACGGAAGTCATCTTCAGAGAATAATGTTTGTCAGGCGATGATGTTACAAGTCTGGTCCGTTGAAACTGACTGGTCAGTTAAGCCATGATGGTATTGGCTGAAAGACTCGTGAAAAAGTTTGTCTTCAGTCATAGTTCAGTTTCGATCCGTCTATTGTAGTCGGTTGGACGTCCGTGTATTGTTAGTCAAATTAAGTCGGTCTGTTGGAAGACCGTTTGTCGGTTTCGTTAACGCCGTAGATAAGTCATTTGTAAGGTGCGGGTGGTGGTTGACATCTATTATGAGGCGTTTGTTCTAAGTTAGTGTACGGGCTTTCCAGAGTCTGGCATTGAAAATAGCTCGTACTGTAGGTTAAACATTGGGCAGTGTCCCAGTCCAGTCACCAACAACAGTTCTTTTCAGAACGTCGTGCGTCACTTAGTCTTGAGTCCAATGGAAGAGGCGAATTGTGGGTTTTTTAACCACCACAATTTCAAATGATCCGGAACAAATCTATCCACCCCCCCCCCCCCCCCCCCCCCCCCCCCCCCCCCCTTTTCAAGTTACCTGTCCCTAACGGATCTTGAATGCTATGACAACCAGCGCACTCTAAGAGTTCAATGACACCTCTCAAACATTCTCTTTCCAGGCAGGTCATCGGGTTGTTTTCCTTTCCATAAGAAACCATTAAAAGGCTGTCCCTGCAAGATTAATAGGGACCTTAAAGCAATGACGACCGCGACGCCAAGGGTGACGTAGCTAGAAAAAAATGAATTTATATTTTACCGTTGAATTTCGCAGATGCCTAGATTCGTCCAATTAGTCTATCGGTCTTAGGCTCAATTCCAAAAGAAAATAGGTAATTGGTTATTTCATATTGTTATATTGAGGAAGACGGCTAAGATTTATAACGCACGTGCAGGCCATTGTTCTGCTCATCAGACCTTTTGTTTTGTGGCGTTCTCCTTGCCTTTGCCGTCGTGGTTTGCTCAAGGTCTGTAATAACTGTATTACTGCGCGTAACAGCCGCCTTCCCGTCTCCTCCATGGCTTTTTATGTCAATAAGGTACACACTCATATCAGCTACATTTGCGGTTATTCATATTTAAAGCTTGTTACTTCTGAATATCGCTACAGGTCCGCATGATGAGACAGCGAAGGTCAAAGCTTACCCATGGCCTTTCATACCAACTGGGAAACTTTATAACATAAGTGTGACATTTACACCTGGTAAGCTGTGAGCGATTGAACTCGGATAATGATTTACGAAAGGTTGAGAATGGAGTTTTTGTATTAAATAAGTAATGGGAGTCCATTCACAGCTTATTCCCAAACGTAGTCGTTAGAGATTACATCGAATAGTAAAGTCTGCCAGTATGCCAGCTCCCTTGAGTTCTTTGATGAATGACGCCACTTTCAAACATATAAACAGATCCACGAATGCAGAGCGAGAAACACTTCCAGAAAAAAAGCAAACAGTAATTTGCCGCCACTCAGCAACTACTTTTTTGAAGGATAAGCTACAACCAGCCATCGATTCGCACGACTTTCGCCCGTCTCTTTTTACTTGATAATTTGGTTATATCAACTAAGTTGAAAATGTAAATTGGCCACCGTAACGAGTTATATAACTTTATAGCTTTATAACTCGTTACGGTGGCCAGTTGATATAACCAAATTACCTTGTTACCTCCACCGACGCATCACCACAGTTTCTTTAGAAACTTTCACCCTTTATTCGTTTTACTGTTCTAACAACTCAGCGTTTCTATAGAAACCAATTTAATGAAAAATGTTTCACCAATGGTCGCCTGAATCGCGACATTCTATGAGTTCAGATCCTACAGGGACACAGTTTTTCTCTTTTTTCTTGGCCTAAAAATCATTTGGAGCTTTTCCTCACTTGAGAATTCACCCAGCACATCGATCGATCGATCGATCAAAATATGATAGCCTTATTCTAGCTCTAAGTTATCACTAGTGTCAAATAGGATTGCGAAGTAAAAACGATGAAGACTTTCCCTTATAGTCTTTACCTTATACTGCGGTGAGCTTAAATGCGACTTGTGTCCTGTTGTTACAATCATACATGGCGCTACCTCCGTTAAACAGCATCGAATTGGTTCAACAATGAGACCTTCAAGCTAAAAAACATACGCTGTCGACCGTGCAGAAACCTCACATTCTACAAATAAGAAACATTGTCGCAAAAACAAGCGCAAGCGACTGTTAACGCTTTATATACTGGTAAGTGGATGCAGAAAAAGTAACAGGAATCGAAGGAACGGAGGAAGGAAGGATTGCCATGTTCCATCCATAACTATATCTCGTATTCGTATTTATACAATAGCCCAAGTTATTCTCGCATTTTGATTGGTTCTTGCCGAAGATCTATTAAAGGACAGATACAGGATT
>OMLO01001258.1_pt1 | contig 19137 bp, 12 predicted proteins | sample 1674811 | NCBI WGS metagenome assembly OMLO01 (sample SAMN06265003, study PRJEB25207) | coral metagenome | isolation source: Coral host | place: Mexico:La Bocana,Puerto Morelos, Mexico | collected 2008-11-13 | reverse complement strand
AAATTACCTTGTTACCCCCACCGACGCAGCACCACAGTTTCTTTAGAAACTTTCACCCTTTATTCATTTGTCTCTTTCCAGGAAGCCGTCTTAGACGAAAACTCCTCCTGGACGATAAATTCCTCTCAAGCGAATAATTCGTCTGACACGAAAAATATGTCTTAGACTAATAATTCGTCTTGGACAATAATAACGGCCTAGACGAATAATTTATCTCATACGAAAGTTTATATGAGACGGATAGTTCGTCTGACACACAAAAAATTCGTCTTAGACGAATAATTCATCTCAGAAGAAAAATTCCTCCTCAGGCTGGTTTTTGCTAGCGACGGAGTCGTAGTCGTAGCCAAAGTTGTAAGAGAGCTTATGACCTAGTGAAAACCACAAATCGGAGTTGTAAGCGGACTAATTCGTCTCAAACTAAAAATTTGTCTTACATAAATATTTCGTACTAGACAAATAATTCGTTCGAGATGAATAATACGTTCTAGACTTTAAATTCCTCTTAGAAGAAAAATCCGTCAAAGACAAAAAATTTGTGTTACATGAATATTAAAATATTCCTTTTAGAAGATAAATTTGTGCAAGACGAAAAAAAATTGTTTTACATGAATATGTATCAATCTGTAGACCTCACTGACTGTGCTGTTGTCACCAATTCATGAACAGGGTCATAAATACCTCTACCAGCTTGCACCTATGTGTGAGCAAAAGCCGAAAAGCAAAAAGCAACATATTTACAAAAGAAAAACACATGAAACTAAAATGGGCAACTTTAATCTTTGAAGGTGCTCAACAAACTCGTTCCTTTCTAGTCCCCCTGATAATGAATAAATTAATCTGAATCGAGTGAGTGAGTAAGTGCAATAGGACTGCCTCAACTGCCTCCTATACTCATGGAATGACTACGCCATCTGTGAGCAAAAACCGTGTCGCTATTCGATTGTATGCCTTGATTGCAGAGTCATGAAAGCATTCTGCAGTAATGAAAACACATGACAAATTATTATTGTAATGAAAATGATCAGTTCGTTTGAATAGTCTGATGAAAACACTTGACTGAGTATGGGAAAATTCAGCAGAGAATTCAGTCATCTTTATATCTTTCCAATTATCTTGAGTCATCTTCATGGTGTGTAAAATGTTTTAACATATTAACCTAATTTATAAAAATTTATTACAACATTATTATTACATGATTATTATTAAAAGATTCCTTGGAAAAGTGACCAGACCAAAGCAGAATAATATTTTCAAATCTGAATCAAACAGTTGTTTGCTCATGATAGACACAGCAATTAAATATCACTAGTATGCAAATATCAGAAAATCTCCTCAGCATATCTAATAAATATATTTACAAAAGTAAAAATCCTAGAACTTGTGGTGTTTTTGTTTGAAATTTTACAAAAGAGTTCAATTTTTAGTTAAGACAAATATACATATCCAAAAAAAGGCAAATCAACATTTCAAACTAAAACAAATTTAAACTATTACATATTTGACATGCAAGTGTCAAATTTCAGGTGTTCTTCATAAATATTCATGTTTAACACAGTGATGAATGAAAAGGCAGATGTTTTTATGCTCTCAAGGAAAATGTGCAGAGCAGCTTGCTTACCTGGATAAATAAATATATTAACTGGAACTATAAACTACAAAATGTGCAGCAGAAATACTTACGCACTTTAAATATGTTTTCATAGGTAAATTTCATAAATAATATACCTGAGAAAAGGGGCTTCACGCATTGAAAAATATATACACTGTTTTCTTGAGGTGCTTGATTGTACAATATTTTTGTTCTAGAGATTGCAAAGGTATCACTCATTTGGCTACGCCAATGCAGTTTCAGGTTTCACCAAAAGTAGACATAACATTTACCTTCAGTCCATAATAAAAGACCAAACACTAAAACCAAACAATTTTCTAAAAAAAGAGACGTGCTCAGCAAATTGAGGGGTAGTAAATAATATACTTTGTGAGAAGGCAAGAACAGCATTCTGTAAATGCAAACCTGAGACATTTTGACTTCTTCAATTGTGAGACCAAGACTTCAAACTGTTTTAACGCAAGCTTATGATACATGTATTCAAGTCCTAAAACATTCAGACTTCTTTTATATATAAAAAACAACTTGGTACTTTGAGACCTTCTTTGGCTTGCATGAAATCAAGACTGCAATACCCACATAACTACTGAAGAAATGAGACTCCAAGACCAGTTAAATGGCACAAAACGTTTGCAAGACCATTGAAGGGCCATTTGCCACCCCTAAATTGGGCTGGCAAATTATGAAAACTATCCATGGAGCAGTTTGTCTTGCTGTCTCACATTTGATATGAAAGAGACACTTTTCAGTGTCACCTATAACCCCAAAAAATATATTATGTAAGGGAACACATTTAGTGTGATAAAGACTATGAATTTACTATTGAAACTTTCAATTAATGGTATATTGCTGTTAGCTAAAACCACAACTCATCAGCGTCAGTGTGCTTACGTCCAAATATACTTTGTTCCCAGTCAGACAGCTGCTGTAAAAAGCCACGATTAGGCCGAATACATGTCCTCCGATCCCTGACAAAGTCATGAGCCACTTTGAGAGTCCACTGTCTTGATTTCATCAAGTATGAAATGACGATTGTTGAGCTGCGGCTTACACCAAGGTTGCAATGAACGAGGATGCGTCCACCTGCAGAGAAGGCATCACTAATGAACTGACAAGCCTTTGCAAAGTAAATTTTCAAATCACTGGAAGGATTATCATCAAGCTTTATATTAAGATACTGAATGTGATCTGTAAAAGGTGAAGCATGTTCACTGCCAATGTTGATGACATGTGTGATCTTCAGGTCTGATACTATCTTTCCATTGGTTGCTTGCTCGCCTCGGCCTAAATAGAGCTGGTTTTCCAAAATGAGTGAGGGATAAACAGTGATTTCTTTATGATCATTTCGGATGGTCAGATCCTTTGTTGTGCACATGAAGGGCCAAGCCTGTTTAAAACTGTCATAACCTGATACCAGAAACAGAGGATCCACTAATTCATAATTCATAAGCTCCCTCATGAGTTTAATTTCAGGTAGATCCTCATTTCTAGTGTCTGAGACTGAGTTTCCATACACTATGACATGAGTGTATTCGCTGAGACGGTTTGCAATTGCTTCCTCGCCCCCCATGTACCCATAGCCAAACATGGGATTCGTTGCTAAATCATTATACAAAGAACCTGCACAACGCGCCAAAATAATATGGCCTCGTTCGTAATCTGCTTTAGGTCTAGCATCTACAACAAGTAGATACGATGGATCGAAGATGCTGGAATGTATAGCTCCGTCCCAGAAGTAGTTATACAGTTCATTCGTCGAAATCAAATTTGATGCGTCGATACTCCCGCTTGCTTGCCCAGGTAGGAGAGCGGGTGACTGCGGGACAACAGTGGAATTCGAGTCTTGAATATCTTGATTTTCATCCGAAGGAACGGATAAACCGTTTGCTTCTACGTTCTTACCTTGCTGATCACTCGGCTGAACGTTTAATGTAGCCCCATTCAAGCTCCTCACGTTGTTACTCTTCTTTGCCACTGACTGCAACTCACGTTTCCTTCCATTTTGTTTCCCCCGAGGGCTCGACTCCCGCGGAGGTTGTGGCGTTTGCGTGTTAGCTGCTGTTTGAGTATTTATAGTATCTCGAGAGCTATTCCTCCTTGTTATATGCGAAATCCAGAAATTCTTGCTATCTCTTCTTTCCATCCCTTTAGCTTCTTGTCCTGCATCTTCTGTTTGTTCGAGCCCCTTGTCCTTCTTTTTCCCTTTGATACCTTTCGCACTACCATTAGGGCGACTTGAAAGTACATCTCTTTTTGCCTTTTTGTCAGACTTCTGTTTCGGACTTCGAGAAAGAGACGCTCCCATCACTGAGGACCTACAACTACAAACACAACTAGTTTCAAAAAGTTTGGAAAAAGACCCCAACTTGCGCAACGAACGACTCCATGTTTACTTTGTGACAGACGTATGTGATGGCTTGGGAACTAAAAACAAAACTACCAGTTTGCCCTAGGGGGCGTGAGAGGTTTTTAAATTAAAACGAGGCCTCCCGGCCGCAACTGGTCCTCGGACCGCAAAACGGATGCTAATGATCTTCACAGCAAAAAGTAAATGGATGGATATATATTCTTTTAATTATCCAAGGTGAAGAAAAAACCATCATCAGCAACCCAGGGGCAGTTAGCTGGGGCTGGAGGAAATAAATCGGGCAAAGAAATTAAGCGTCGCAGGTTTACAAGTAAGGCTGGGTCTCCGAGGACTGGAGAAAAGAAACGTTGAACATACTGCGCAAAATACCAAATTGACATGTGTCGATTGTCTAAAGTTTTCGTTTAGGAAACGCAGCGCAAAAGTAAGCATGACTCTGCAATCTAATTCACCGCTTACAACATTTCCCTGTATACTTTGATAGTCACGGACTACCATCAAAGTGTACAAGATCAGATTTCTCAGTTCAGAGCGACATTCTAAACTTGTCAGTAGATTTTATTGCAAATTTTCCTTTTCCTCATAAGTTGGCTATTCTTCTTTTCTTGGACATTGTATTTTTTATGATTAGATGGTAATAAGACTTCGTGTCGTCCAATTTGGTCCGTAATCAAAATCCGACTCCAGCTGCACGGTCGTCCGATTTCGTTATCACTTGAATGGTTACAGACAGAATTGGACTCCACTCGGGAATTGGACTCCACTCAGTCCTATCACCATCACCTATTTGCAAGTACGAGTAGAGCGCTGTCGCTTTTGTACGTGTAAACACTTTTTACTGTCAATAGTCTCCTGTGCCGAAAGCTACACGATAATGTCGTTAATCCACTTGGGAATTCTCAGTTGTCTCCAGTTTTGAGGATATAGGGAACGTCCTGCGTTATCGTAGATCTCAGGAACGGAAGAAAAGGTAACGTCTGCATATGAGCCAAGTGGTTCATTAGGCCGGAGCTTATCGAGGTTTCTGAAGCATGAAGCGACTAGGAGTATTTCCGCTCCCCCCCAGATAGGATGCTAGTCCCTAGCATTAAATTCGCCGGTGCCCATTTATACACCTTGGTGGAGAGAAGCAGAGAGATAAGTGTCTTGCGCGACACAACGCCCCGGCAAGGGCTCGAACCCGGACCGCTCGATCCGGAGACGAGCGCACTAACCCAATGCCACCGCGCCTCCAACATTCAGGGAAGGATCAAGCTACAACCCTTCTGGCGTTTGCACGGAATAAATTTTATTAATTTCATTTCTGACGTTGTCGTATATTTGTCGGGATTCCCGAATTGTGTACTAGTACAAAGTCATTTCAAAATTATTACTTCAATTTGACAAAGCAAGAAATCATGTTTCTTTTTTATAAATAAACTAAGATATACATATCTCATTCCTTTTTTTCAGCAAAGCGGGAATTAACTGTGAGGATCAAATTCTCCTTCCAACATCTTACAACAAACGTGTTGTCTAATTCGCTTCAGTAGTACAGTAACCATTTTCATTATTTACTCGACTTTCACGTCTTTTTGAATAATTATTTTACACTTTTTTGTTATTCACTGAGCAAGACTATTACTTCATTTATATTTTATACCAATAATGTGAAGCCCGCTATAGGTTTCCAGACCGAACCTGTACAAAATACACGTTTATTTTTAATACAAAAAATAAATTCTACTTATTCGTATCTGGTCCTTATTAAAGTAGATCAATTTGGATAAATATATTCTTGGTGACATATAACAGTTCGCGCGTCTCACCAGGACACTCTTCAGATATTGGCGGAAACTAGTGCCATGTGCACACTGATGCTCAGGGGAAAAACCACTGACCGGTCGAGTTGCAAGACAACCTTTTCTTCATCCGGGTCTAGCGTCATATCTAAAAGTCCTGAACACTTGTAATAGCTTGTACATCCGTTGACATCGAATGCTGCTGCAGACACTTTAACTAAAAGGTGCCTCTGTTGATGAAGACATACGGCACCGCTGACCGGATGTGTGTAAGTGTTCCGTCTGAGTGACAGTTGTTTCGTCTTGGGGACGAACGTCATAATGACGTCAATACCATACGAAAATCCTGTCCATCGCCAGCAATACTGTAGAAATAGAGCGGAAGGAATATAAAATGCGGCATCTAAACTTCTTGGTAAACGTAAGTTCTTGGCATGTGATAAAAAGACAGGATGTGAAATTGGGGAGTGTTCTTTAACTAGATATTGACGCCAAATGAAGCCCTCCTGCCTTGTTTGACTTCTAAAGACCATGAATCATACATCAGTACCCTGTTACCTCTTGTATACGTAGCCTCAGCATTAACCAGAATCTCAGAACGAAATCAGCTCCTCGTTGGCTTGACTAGTTGATAGCTTAATTGATATCGCAGAGGTCATAAGTTCGAATCCCATTCAAGTCTGATTCTTTTTCCGGCGTTATTTATTTATTTATTTATTTATTTATTACAATTTAATGGCGTACTATAAGAAAACAAATAAATTATATATAAAAAGAGAAGGAATGAGGATAATCTACAAACACGTAATGAAGCTCCATACACGACAGATCACCTATTTTTGCAGCTGCTTTAGTTGTGTATGATGATCATTCAGGTCTTTGCATATATCACCAAAGTTCAATTAAAAGATCTTTCAAATAGATTCAATCAAGAAAGGAGGGCATTTCAAATCGAAGTCTCGTGAAGTCAGCTGTGTAATCAGTTGTTGTTGCATTTAATTTGAATTTATTTTTATTTAATTTATTTTGTAAGTACTTTGCCAGACACAGCAACAACTCACCGATGAACTCCGTTCCAATATCCGACCACATCTTATAGCATCATTTCCAAACTTCTCTGCTGACGGGCCAGGGTCCCGATTCTGGGACATTGCTAAAATGGCAGACCATTGTGTTTTGTATACAGGATTCAGCCAATCTGAAAATAAACAAATACTAATGAACAAATTCTAAAACTCCTATAAAACTAAACCAGCAAAAAACAAAGTTTGAAAATTTACCTATAATATTTCTGGACTCGACCTAAGAAGCGACCTTTGACTTAACCTGGTAAAATTTGGAACTTGTTTTTGAATCCCATCAGTTTTGCAGGGACATAGAAGCTACACAGATTAGTAGATCATTGTTTTATGCCTGCAACGTAAGGGATGATAGCTGCCTTCCAAATTTTATGCTCTTACAAACTCTATATATTGATAACTATATACCAATATTGGCATTTAAGAACAAAATTTCTACAGGAAACTATTGGCCTGCAAGCCATCGACAGAAACACTATTGTTTAATATAAAAGAAATAAAAAACTTCATCCTCGTGCATTGTTGAGTTATATAAGCACTTGGGAATTTTTAAGAACACTCGAGAAGTGCGAGAAGCTGCGCCTCGTGCTTCTCTATGCACTTCTCTCGTGTTCTTAAAAATTCCTGCGTGGTTACAGTATATAACTCAACAATGCACTCGGATGCATTTTTTATTTCTTTAGTACGGCTTTTAGCAAGTGCTTCCTACAAGGTGTTTCTAAATTTAATGTACAAATTGTATGTGCCAGCAAAGGCAGTTACTGTAATACCTTGAGGAATAATTCTGTCTGTTTCCAGAAGCTGAATTGAACGCAGGTCATTTACAACATGGTGAAGTCTTATGGATCTAAAGGCAGGTACAAACACCTTGCCCTCATCAGTCTCCAGAAAACAATTCATAACAGAGCAATCAGACGCCATTGAACTAAAGTATGTGTTGGCTAGTTCTCGCACATCTTTCCAGCTTCCTGCACAGTCAGGATGAAGTCGTACATACACCCACATCTTCAGCAAATTATACACATCCACCTCAATCTGCATCACAAATAACCCTTGAGAAGTTATCACTTGGCTCATCAGCTCAATGCTAAAAACAAAAGAGGACCAAAATAACTTATAACTATTTTTTGCTAATAACAGAGATAATAATCTAAGGTCCTGATGAATTAAGTTCAGACAAACTTCCACTTTTTTGTCCTGGTGGACTCTTCATGCATTCACTCTTATTGTAACCTCTCCACAACGGCATTGCACTGCTAACTGCTAAAATACTCCCTAGACAATAGCCAGTTAATCAATGACTGACAAACATTGCATTCAAAATTCCATTATTAAAGTCCCCATAAAACCAAAAACTTTTATTAGCTTAACAAAATCTCCATTTCTCTCTGAGTAAAATACCGCAAGAATTTCTGTTTTTGCTTGAAACCTCTAGGTGCCCTGAAAGAGCTGGAAAATTGCAATATTTTCCTGCGTTACTGAGCCAGAAAAGCCTGCGTCGAAAGTCAGTCATGACGTCAAACAGGGAGATTCATTTTGCTCTTTGTTGATGTTTTCAGTGAAAAGGCTTGCATGAGGTGTAGTAAAATGCCGACTACTTGAGTTGCCTTTAGTTGCAACAACGTTTCTAACCTTGAAAAAGGTTAGAAACGTGATAGCTGATGAGGGCACATAGAAATGGAGAGCAAATAATCTAATAATAATATTGTTTCAGTATAAATCTACTACTCGTACCAAACTTTATCTACCGGTAAATCCTCTTCACAGACACTTCAAAAATGCCAAGAAGCTGCTGTCATTTTATTAACAAGGGCACGCTGCTACGCTACTGACAATCACAGAATAGATAGAGAGTGGCATAGCCAATTGGATAACAGAATTTGTGATAGATCGCTAGTAAATTTATACTAAAACTCAATAGAAACATGGTACATGTTTTATTTTTTTGTAAGAAAAGGTCACAAAACTTGATCTGTTCACACATCATTTGTCTGAGTACGTTTTATTGTTGCATTTTGATTGCGTTACTTATTTGTAAGCAACAATAAAAATTTTTAAGCAAAATAAATTAACTAAAAAATATTGCAAGCCTTGAAAAAGCAGGTGTCATAATCCACCCTCTACCTCTCGATAGGGGCTACCTCCCTACAATGTCCACTGTCCTCTGTCCCCAAGGTGGCCTTTGTGAGAGAAGTTTGAAGTTTGTAGTCTTTTTAAATATGTTTAACACTGCCCTTTCTACAGTGACTAATAGAGTTGAATTATAAGCTCTGGCAAGGATGTGGATCAAGTTCAGTAACCCAGAGTACGTTGCACTATAGTTTGGACCCACCTGATGTCTTTCAGGAGGGTCACAGATGTCTCAGATGTGAGTCTCCTTTCAAGCCACTCTACACACTTGGTTTGCAACGTTTCCTCACAGTATAGTGTGGCTGCAGCATAATATGTACACACTGTTGTTTTGTTTATAGTCTCCATCATTGCTTCAGTACACTGCTGACACAAACCTTCCTACAAACAAGAGATGTAAAAGATTTCTAGTTGTGTTTTGTCCAGAAACAAATCCTAGGCTAGCATTATAGGAATTTTGGAAAGCATGGGGACCTCATGGTGAGTGTGCTTGTCTTTGGATGGAGCAGTCTGAGTTCGAGCCCTACCCAGGGTTGTGTTCTTGGTCAAAACACTTAACTCTCACAGCGCCTCTCTCCACCTGCATGTGAAGTTGTATAAGTGGGTACAGGTGATTGACTTTAATGTTGGAGGTAACCCTGCAAATAGTCTAACATCCCATCCAGTGAGGAGAAGAAATACTCCTAGTCACTTCATGCTACAGAAACCAAGATACCGGTAAGCTCCAGCCTGATGGGCCACTTGTCTTGTATGCAGACTTTGCCTTTTACCTTAAATTGCCTAGGCATAGTTATAGGCATACAATGTGTGCTGAGGGCTATTCAAAATAAATTGTTTTATGAATCCACATAGCCTCTCTGTTCTAAATTCTCACCAACTGTAGCAAGTGTCCAGCAGCTAAGATAGGTACAACGGTAGCTGGTGTGACCACCACTTCATCGCAGTACAAGGAACCAAATGCCGTATTTAATGCTGCGAAGAGATAATAAATAGATACCATTGCTCAGAGATCCAGTTGAAAATACATGATCTTAGACTTACGGTCTTTCCTTACCCTCAAAATCAATGTTTTCATCTGGAATTTCCAAGGTTATACGCTCTTCTTTAGACTCCTTCCACGATCCATTGAACATGCTTTGAAAATACTCTGACTGCAATCGAACAATGTTAGGTCAAAGTGGAAACAACTTTTAAAGTTAACAATTTTGAAGTCAAGAGCTGTAAGTTAAATAACTCTCACTGATAAACTTTTAATTAAAAGTTCACAGTTTATGGCAGATAATATTTTCTGTAAGTTAAGCTGTCTGATTGTTGGAGAGATTTATGCACACAAAATCATATTACATTGTATAGATGGCAGGTGTTTTTGCAATAACTGTAGTACTCTCTTTTAAGATCAGAATCTTCTTTCTTGTAGAAAATGTATTTCCCAGTGAGCATGAAGATAATTAAGTGTTACCCAATGTTTCAGTTGATGGTGTTGATAGGAGATAATTCTGTCGTCATATCATTGGGGTCAGCGGTATAAAGTGTTGTGTTCTCGAAAGCTGTTGTTCCTTTAATGGAAGCTTTCCCAGTCGGTGAACAATGGCTTGTAAAACTTAAAAATACTGTTTTAAAAAGAATTCAAAATGTACGATCATGGTAAAATAATGTATAGGAACTCAGCACTTATCTGACTGATAAGAACAATATGAACTACCGGTATTACTAATATGTACCTGGCACATGTAGATTCTGTGAAGCTTCCATTCTTTTCCTAAAAGGTGAGAAAAAATATTTTAATGTGCATACATACTTAGAACATACCAGGTACGTTTTCACCATAATGATTATCCTCAGATTAAACATCTTTTATAAGCACCTCTGTAGAGGTACAACCTCGGCCAAAGGTCCTAAAGACACTTGACACAAAATGCCAACTGATGATGCATTATTTTGCTTGATATTATGATGGAATAGTGGGTCTACTTTGGATGAATCAATTTCAACATTGTGTTGGGAGTGGGAAGGTGGAATTGGACAAAAAGATTGTGTGAGTAAAAGTGCAAAGTGTTCCAAGGTCAAATCAAAATGGTGGACCTCAGAGGTGCTTGTGAGAAAATTTCACAATATTGTAATTTCCCAAAACATTTAAAGGTCAAACAAGGAAATACAGTATTTTCTCTACTAGAATGAAACAATGTTCTCACTGTTCTTAACATTAATAGGGAAAATCCAGGGCTCTATTAACCAAAAATGGCATCCCTGTTCTACCACCAATCTAAGGAATAAGTAAGCCAAGTTCTTTAAATTCAGAAATGCTGACTTTTCAGTTAGAGCACATAATTTGAACCAAGGACTTCCAAAGTCAAGTCCTCCTGAGCTGATTTGGCTTGGCTGCTGGCTGAAAATACCAATGAACATGAAGTGTAGCATATATATTTGCCAAGAGGTGTTTACTAACCAAGGGCCTCTATTGTCACATCACTTCCCTCTCCATCAAGAAAGAGGGTCTGATAAATATAATCACAGGTGCCTTTCAACCTTTTCCTAGAAAACACCAAACACAAAAACACTCACACATTCAATATTGTAAAAGAGTAAAACACAGTCAACCTATCTATAAAAGTAAGGTACCAGGCACCCCACACCCACACCTACACACACATGGCTCATGTCTGTGTATCCCCCACCCCACCCCCTCTCACCTTTCAGATGTGATAACCTGTAGTCAGCTGAAAGTTTTCCTATGGTATGAAATTTCACATCTCTCAAACAAGGCAAGTTGCATTTTTACCCCAAAAGCTGCCCTTTGACGGTAGGCCATACACCTGTACATCATAGGCATGCAAGAGGCCAAGGTGACTCTGGGAACATGAATGGGCAGGTCTTTCAAAAACGATTATGGTAAACAAGTTCGAGAATTAGAGTTTTCAGTCAATTCTGCAAACAATATTTTCCGTCTTGGAAACCTTGACCCATTACAAACCAATTTCGTTCTCTGATATATATGTATATTGCCATAGAGAAGTTGATTCGGCTGAATATTTACATATATAAGCTTACACATTTGCTGGAATTATGTCTATTTGGTTGAAAATTATGAAGATTTTTTGACAGCATGAAAAGCTGAGAGATTCGCTAATGTGAGAATAATTTCAGAACTTAAGATGACATATAAGGTCAAGCTTTAAAACTTTAAAAATTGTCCTCACCTCTTTACAACGTCGACGACGCCATCGTCTTCTTCATTTTGGTTTCCCTCCTCATCCTCAGAATGCTTCCTTTTTCCACTCACTGTTGATATCGTGGAACCCATATTTGTACAGAGTCCACAAAGCGCCCAAACTTACTCACTTTAGTAAAATATACAGAACGAATTTCGAAATCCACTATACACTGGCGGCCATCGGCGGCCATGACTGTTTACCATCCTAAAATGCCGCGCGGGACTAGAAAGAAGCAGCAAAGGGCTATGGGTAATTTGCATATGGCGACCTCACTTCACCTGAGAAAAGTGAAAAAATATATACATATTTTCTGATCGCGCCAAGCCCTTTATATGAAGGTGAGTGATAGAATGAAAGATTAAAAAGCCAGACGAAGCGTTGATGATCTTAAAATTGTTGAAGTGAACCTTTTCAGGGTGAATTAAATGCGTAAATTTGTATATGATTAAACCTTGGTAAATCAATACAACTTTACAAAAGCTCGCTTCACGTACTGACTATAAACTTTGAACCGACTTACAGATCTAGCCTTTATAAGATACAAGTTTATTTCATTGGCTGTATACAATTGTAAAACGTTCAGTTTATTGTAACATTTCAGTACTGGTGCACTAGCTATCGCCAGATTTCTTGTTTTAGATACGAATAACAAAGTTTTTAAGTTATATGAAAGTGACAGCTTGGTACATGTAGTTTGTACGTTGGTGTGACTGCTGAATTGTGCCAAGCTTTAATCAGTCCAAGGGATGCATCAACGTTCTCAGCAGGAGGGCAAATGCTTTCAGAGGCGGGCAAAACTTTTCCATGTGGGTTTCTTTATAAGAAAAACAATCCTCAGATGGTGAGACCAGGCTTAATGAAACCACTGGTTCGGGCAGGGCGTACTTAGTTATACTTGGTCACGGTACTCAGTGTCGTTTAGCATAGTGTTATTTGTGCTAGAGCTGACTTGTGATTTTTTTTTTATTTTTTTATCCAGAAAGTTTTTAAAGCCTAAAGTGCCAGAAATTGTTTTCTACCACGTTGATACTTCTGACTCTTGTGATAAGCGTTATCTTACAGTCCAGGTATATCAGATATTTGTATCCCTTGTTTAAATTTTGTTCTACTATGGCAAATGTAGGAAGCAATGACGATGAATCTGAAAACAAGACTAACTTGATCATCAACTACATACCGCAACACTACACTGATGCAGAATTTAAAGCACTGTTTCAGAGTGTCGGCCCGACCAAAAGCTGCAAGATTTGCCGACACAAATCCTCAGGCTACAGCTATGGCTTTGGGTTTGTGGAGTATTTTACACCTGAGCATGCACAGCTGGCAATTCAGACACTCAATGGTTATCAGTTGGAAAACAAATTCTTGAAGGTTGCTCTGTCAAGAAAAGGAGGAGAGAGAATCAAGGGAGCAAACTTGTATGTCCGTAATGTTCCAAAAAGCTGGACAGCTGATGACCTAAAGGTACTTTTTATCCCTTATGGCAATATAATCAACGTCAAGATCCTCACTGACAAAATAACAGGTGCCTCGAAAGGTGTTGGGTTCGTTCTGTACAATCTGAAGTCAGAAGCTGAGGCTGCCATCACTGCCCTCAATAACACCATGCCTTCTGGAACCACAGAAATCATGTATGTCCGTTTTGCCGATGATAACACCACTAAGTTAAAGCCTCCAGCTGCAGCTGCTATGCCTCAACGACCCAGTTTTAATCTACAACCACCAGGTGCAGTTGGACCAATGGCGCAAGCCATGATGAATCGTCGTGCAAACCGATTCAACCCAATGATGGGAGGACCCCAGATTCCACCAGCATCTGGGTTTAACCAGATTACATCCCCAGGAACTGGTGACGGCTACACTCTGTTTGTTTACAATATTGGGCCCAATGCAACAGAAGCTGCAGTGTACGAACTATTTTCCTCTTATGGTGATATAAGGAAAATAAATGTCATGTGGGATTGGGAGAAGTCACAATGTAAAGGATTTTGCTTTGTTACCATGGCTTCAATGGCACAAGCTCAAGCTGCTATCCTTGGATTGAATGGAATGATGTATGGTCAACGCCCCTTGCAAGTTAAACTTAAAACTCCAAAAGTGTAGATGAAACCTCACAAGTGGCTGATGTTGTACACCGCATACTTCTATTAGTTATTTTAATAATAGAATGTCGCATTTGGTAATTAAAGTTATTAATAGTGCTTTTCATCTGGCTTGGTCTGCACACTCATATGATGTACACGAGAATGAAAACAAACTTATTAGCCTGCTTGTTAATGAGAACTTTGTTTTTTCACTTACTCAGTGGACTTTTGAACACTGAACAGACTATGAAATGGGTATCTGTTGATTTTCCACAGGGAGACAATTTGTAATTAAAAAATATTGTTGTCATTCTCCTGGATGTTTATTTACCTGTTGGCATGTGTGTTTTGCAGACCACTTGATGTACTTTAAAACCATTTATCTTGATTGTAGAATTGTAGGGTAAGTTTAACTAACAGTAATCCCTATATATGTACCTTTATGATAGACTCTAATTAGATTCCCATGGACCTAATGGATCTTCTTGTTAATTGTATTAAGCCGCAGTTAGTATTTCTTACAAAAGCTGAGAACAACACAACAAGTTGAAGAAGAAATCATGTTGAAGCAGTGCCAGTAGTAGGGATGGTTACAAAGCCACAATTAAGAAACCTAACCATTTTTGAGTCGTAACTATTCAACAGATTCCAGAAAGCAACTGCAATTTTTATATGAAATAATTGTGTACATTTATGGTTATCACTGTTACTTATGGCCTTATTAACACTCATCAATGATCAGTCCTTGCTGCATCATGGCATGCAGAAGGCCTTAACTTATTGACACTACATGTAGGTCACAGTTTAGTGCTGGACCATTTTAATAAAATAGATTTTATTATCCTCACAAGTTCATTTAAGGTACCCTTTTTATCTTGGAGAGACAGTTATTATTGGTATCATTCCAGGATAAAAATAAACACAAGTTTCAAATGAATTGTTACATTGTTCTAAAGTTATGGTCACAAGGAATAAAAGAAATACTAAGGATAAGTTTTTATTACATGTTTTACAAAAAATACCAACAGAGACTAAGACTTAACAACAAAATGAATATTACAATTTTACATAAAAACGTAAGTGTAGAGGGAGAAGACAGTTGCAGTAAATATCAACATACGCGATCACAAAAAAAAAGGATAAGTTACACAAAGGATGTGGTAGCTTTTCTTCAACAACTTCTGCTTAAGGCACAAGTTTTAGGCACAAGTTTTACTGAAGTAAAAAGTCCTCTCAAAGTTGTTGGTCTTTGTTTCAATCTACAAAAAGAGGACATGGTCTTTCACCCAGAAAGTTGAGAAAAGTGAGTCCTCAAAGAGAAATGTTTTTCCACCTTTTGCCTGATGCCGCTTTTGAAAAAAGACATCTTTGGAGTCGTACATTAAAACTGATGGTTTTTTCAAGAAACATGGTTGCCACGGACATCACCTTTACAAAAATTCCCTGGCCTGATTGGTGATCAATCAAAAGCACAGGTTAAATTTTTAACTGATTTCATCATTTCACCAAAACATTAAAAAGAAAAGTAGGCATTTTTTTCCTTACTGATATGCGCTCATCTAAACTGGAACTGACCTACAGGTGGGAAAAGAGGCCTAAAAATAGACCAGTCTGTAAAAATGCTGTTACAAAGTATGGGAGTTGAGCGCTTCTAGTGATGGGCTCCTGATGTTTTGGCAGACAGTAATAATGTGGAGTGCTGTGATAAAAACATCTGGTATTTGTCAGTGTTTGTCATATGGAAAACATGTACAGTATATCTAGACTATTGACCAAACAGAGATCCAGATTGTGGATATTGGCCAAGTTCTTGTCTGTATGTTTATAGATAACCACTTGTGCTGAATGAATAAGTGTGGTCAATGAAGGATCTTGGTCTTTAAAATTTAAGGGGAATTCCTTATTTGTTTTATGAGTAGTAATTCCTGTAAAGAAAAGCCTGTAAGATAACATGGATTCTTTTTCCACAGCAGATGAAACAGCAGATACAACAGAGGGTGGAATGTCACTAGAATGGGTGATTTTACAAATAACTGTACACTGATAATTGTTTCTTTGTCTAGTCCATGATGATAAGATCCAAACTTTGTTACACTTCTAAGAACCATAAGTGAACCTTGTTTCCTCCACCTGTAGCACATACAGGCAGTGAAGGGTGCCAAGAAAGACCTCCTCCAGTCTGCATCTGACATGAAACTGGCATCTGTTAAAAAAAAAACAGACAAAGTGATACCTACCTAGTTCTTTGCACAGCTACAGGGTTGTGAACTCAAAACATGACTTGTATTATGTTCGCAAACAGACTGATCTGTGATGAAAAGGAATGCTTTTTTTACAGACTGCTGAGAAGGACTGCTCATGAATTTACTTTTAAAAGAGCACAGTTCTTTGGGTTGTGACTTTAGAGTGAGTATAGTTACGGCTGATCTTGTATCCTGAAGGGAACTGAGACAACCAATAGTAAATGACTAAGAGGTATATTCAGGGGAAAATAGTTTAGAGTTTGATATGGCAGAGAGTTTGAGATAGTGAGGATCTACTGTATTATGTAAAGGTACTGCTGAAATGTACTGCTCATCACTTACAGGCAGTATGACTGTAGTCAAACACATAGCTACAATGTTGTGCAAAATTGTATGCACTGTTAGGTAGATCTGCAAGTTATTCATTTAACTAACCTTGCGGTGTTCCATGTGGTAGACATTGATGTAGTTCCCTGGACGACCCGTTGTGGCAAAAAGATTCTCGTGAACATTTGACCACCTACATAGTAGGAAACAGGCTAAAGTTACCACCTACTAGTAATTAGTAATTCAAGCACAGATCTAGCCAAGGATAAGTCTTATGGTGACCAATTTCTGAAAGCATAAGTACTGAGAGTGCGAGCTTTTGGAGGTGTCTTGGGGACCACACTTGGCCAAGAAATGTATTGAAATTTAAAAAAAAATTAAACATTTTTTGTAACACAATTGATACCTGTAATAATCCAGACCTTTGAAATGCTTATTTAATACCCTTTCATAACTCAGAAGAAATCAAATGGAATGTGATTCCAGGGTAGAGACTCGACAGGCTTTCTGTGATGTAGAGCGTATATTCATCATTCCAATGCATGTTATCAGATAAGGATTTAGCTCCACAATAGAGCAAGTAAAATACCAGCCAGTATAATATACTGGTACACCCAACAAGGCTTAAGTTGCGTGTGTAACTGCGATGATCAATCATAAATTCAAGACATCAGTGAGTTACCTGAATTTGCACACTCCTTTTGAATGAGCCTGGTCTGTAACCTCTGGTAGACTGTAAAGACAATCCGATTGTGCATTAAGTACTCACCCAACATCATGTCTGTCATGATACAACAAACTTCAACCCAAGCTATTGTAGATGCTGATGTAATTAACTGAGGTTTCATTAACTTTACTAACATTTTCAGCAGGAAGGTAACTGGTTTTTACAGTCAACCTTTTTGAACAGAACTTCTTTAATTTCTAAAACTTTCATTCGTAACTTATGTAATTTACCAGGTACTTTAAAAAATTGACATTGTTCCATCTCCTGTTAGTTATGACAAAGAATATTTCACCCAAGTTGTCTGTGATAATACAACAGTATTAGATTGTGACAATAATTGGAATGTTCTCCTGTACAAAGAGGCATACTTCATGAAACGCCTTGCATCTTCCCTCAACAATGGACTGAAATCCAGCAGAGAACTCCATCTATTCTCCTGAGTAAACTTATTGTTTTCGTCTCGTCACCCACAGTATTTAAGATCTAGCTTGTATGTTAATTTTCTTAGTCTGATGATGATATAGCTTATACCGAAATATTACAGTTTACTTATCAAGATCTTCATTTGTTGTCTAAATTATTGGGCACAATGAACGTATTCAGGTTATCCTTCGTCCTTTATTGTCTTAACAATATGCAGTTCTAGAAATTATCCATGCATGACCACCCCAAGGAAGCCAAAGGTTGTAAAAAATTACCAGGGGGAGTATCAAAAGCTAAACATACTGTATGGGAAGGTTCAAACCAAACAAAACCTTTTCAGGGGAGAAGTAAGGATATTTTCTAAAACACATCCATTTTCATAGTCTGACTGATGTGGAGTAATCAAAGGAACATACAAAAACAAGTCTATAAACTTAACAAGTGTTAATTACAGACTGGCACCTCCCATTAATTAGAATTTGCCATCAAAACATCGGAAATCAATGTCATGACTGATTGTTTTTTTCTCATTAAATGTGAACTAAAAGATTTGCATACCTTGATTTGGACATATCCCAAATAAGCCAGTCATCACTAGCAACAGCACCAACTTTTAAGGCATTAGTGGTACACCAGTCAGCTGAGATCAGGGGTACATGTCCAGCACTGAGTGACATGATGGGTTGTTGGCTAACCAAGTCATAAAATCTAACAATTCCATTCTTTTCTGCTACCATAAGCTGTTGAACATGATATACAGTTGTAGGTCAAAGGACTCCACTCATGAGAAAAACCCAGTTTACTCTGAGAGACATGCCTCCAGTGAATCACAGAAGTTGTATTAAAAAGGCTTCCCTTGACAAATACACAACTCCTTGAAGGCAAATCTCTTAGAAGGATTTTAGTATTACATGCAGCTACAGAAATATGTCTAGAATTTTGCTAGGTTATTACATATTTCTGAAGAACGAATTAAGAAACAAAAAATTGAAGACACTATGAAATAGTGCTGTCCTGAGAGAAAAATAATAAATCTTTGCTTATTTCTGAAGACACAGTTCCCTGGCTTATAAACCAAATTGTGTTTTCAGCATCTAGTCTATTATGATGCAATGAATTTAATCTTCTGGCTTTGGGAAAACACCTGTTAA
>OMLO01001257.1_pt1 | contig 19140 bp, 13 predicted proteins | sample 1674811 | NCBI WGS metagenome assembly OMLO01 (sample SAMN06265003, study PRJEB25207) | coral metagenome | isolation source: Coral host | place: Mexico:La Bocana,Puerto Morelos, Mexico | collected 2008-11-13 | reverse complement strand
TGATCGGAAATCAATCAATCAATCGATATCAATCGATGATGGTTAGTTAATTGATATCGATTGGCATCGGCCAATCGCTGACCAATCGATAGTCACAAATAAAATTTCCTTAATTGCCATCGTCTGTCATCGATTGCTATCGATTGTCATCGATTGTCATCGATTGTTATCGATATCACGCGGCGTACATGGGCTTCCCCATGACAACTCTCCAGGATATCCGGAAATAGATTTTCGCAATCCTAAAATGACTGATCGCGCCTGAACTTACAGAAGTGTCAAACTCCACGCAGCGACACGCAGATTACAGCGGAAATCATATAGACCTATCACCTGTAGAACTTTGCCACAAGACGACCTAACGGCTGAATCCCAATTAAAATTCCTTCTTATAACACAACACGAAGTGCCCATTCATAAACATGAGTGAAGCTACAAAAAAGGTCGCGTGATCGAACAGAGAACGGCAAATGTGCAAATGACACGATTCGTAGAAGTCGTGAAGGCTAGTCAACGCCATTTTGCACTCAAGGACATCCTCGTTAGATCCAAACTCTAAAGGCAAAGAAATTACACTTGCGAACAGCGGGAGTCGTGTAGGCCTGTCACAACTTTTTAATTTTTATGAAAATCGATGGTAATTGATGATAATCGATGATAATCGATAAAAATCGATGACAGTCGATGAAAATCGATGAAATTAAAAGTCACAAAATTTTCCGTCATCGGTGGTCATCGATTTCCAATATCAATCGATTAATTGGCATCGATTGTTATCGATTGACATCGATTATCATCGATTATCGGTTTCATCGATTGGTTAGGCCGGGAGGTAAGCAAAGCAAACCCATGAATTGATTTCTCTTGTTTTACATGGCTAGCGGTATTGCTCGTGGGCGCGTACGCATGGCGACGACGAAGACAGCGGCAACGGAGTTGCGAAAGATTGCGGCCATACTCTGGCTAATAGACACTAGTTTCACAACTTTGAAAGAGTTCACCCGTCAACCTGAAAAGTTATGCGTCGAGTACTTCTCGAAATCCGCTTAAATCCTCGTAGTGTTTCGCTCAATTTTCAATCGTTTACTGAAAAACTTGTTTTTGAGTGTGCTTTTGTTCATCCTATGATATTATTTTATCGTATTTGGTTAAAAACAGTATTGATCGCGCCTCCAAAAGAACATGTAAAGAAGAGGTGAGAAACGTGAAGGCGCCGGGTGGACGAAATCGCCTGCGTTGGCTAAAATAACGAGAGAAAGCATCGGAGAGCAAATCACCTTTGTATATATTTCGAAAACCGCGTTCTCTCGACATGGCGAAAGGTCCGTGCGGAGGGAACCTTCGTAAACGGTTCGAACTTTGCGTCATGGTAGTGCATAATGGGGCTGACTAGCCTACATTTGCACATTTGCCGTTCTCTGTTCGGTCACTCGACCTATTTTGTCGCTTCACTCGTGTTTTTGAATGGCACTTCGTGTTGTGTTATAAGGAAGAATTTTAAGTGGAATAGAGCCGCTAGATTGTGTTATCGCAAAGTTCTATAGGTCATAGGTCTACGTCATGATTTGCGCTGTTATCTGCATGTCGCTTCGTGGTGTTTGACACCTCTGTAATTTGCCATGTGTTTATGCATTGTTTTGGCTCGTTTCTATTGCAAGCTATGTTTTTAAGTCTCCAAGTATTTGCTTTCAAGGGACAATAAACATAAACCGTGAAGATATTGTTTACTTGCACTCTGTTGTTTACTTGCAATGCAGGCGCTTTTACAATGACATGGGTCTGGTACCTAAATTTAGAAACGGTAAAAGACGTAGAAAGATATTAGAAAAGCAAAATATCCGATTGAAACCAGAAATCATCGACTACTTGTGTTTCTCACCTCGGTGGATACTTCGTCTTCCGAGGTATTCGTTGACCTTTGGCTTTCCCCGGACACCTCCACCGGTACATTCTCTTTGGTGTCAATGACATAACTGTTCTTCTAATATGACACGGATACAAGCACTATTTTGACTCGGAAATACGTCAAATCGACAAGGATTGCTTAGATGCGCTTCTCTCTTTCTTTTCCGCGCGCGCTTCTTGCGAAGAAGTGCGATATGCAAATTAGCTATGAAATCCAATGTGCATGTGCACCAGGTGACTGTCCCTTTAACAGATACATACAGCCTTGGATTATTGCGTCGTTCTTTGATACTGGACATCCAAGTTATTCTCAACTGACACCTGTGAAGTATCTGCAGCCGACTCTGCAGCCCAGTATCACGTGAGTATATCGCGGGCTCAAGTTAAGAATTCATCGAGGTCACTTGTCTTTTAAAGTGGAACGCTGAGTAACTGCTGGTTCTATTGGATCGGGGGTTCACGTCAGGTTAACTTACTGTAAACCGGGGTTGGGTTGTAAGGAAGCGGGTTGACGCTCACCCTAAACATTAACCGAATAATAAATTTTTATTGTATACGAAATGTTTTTCACTGTTGCTTTGTGTATTTTGATCAAACTCAAAATAGAAGCCAAATGAATATACAGAAAGCCTCACTGCAAAGTGACATATTTCAAGTCAAAATTTTTGCTTATCTTGGGTAACAACCCGGCCCAGGAGCTCTACTTTTAGGCTTAGCTAGATCTATATATTAGTCCCAAGATGTTCCAATTAATTAATTTCGCATGAATTTTGCTGCTACCCATTTATAGAAAGTCATACTGTGCCCGAGGCACTTCGGGAGTGAAGTGTCCTCAAAATGGCTTTCTTTGACCGTGACGGACTAGACTGACAACGGCGTTTTCCCGCCAAACGCATAAGGTTCGCTTCGAGGCTCACATGTCGCGGTCGTACCCTGACTGGAAGTGAAGTGGAGTAGAGTGGAGCGAAGGGAAATGGAGAAATATAGAGTGGACTGGAGATGAGCGAAGCAAAGTGGAGTGGAGAGAAGGGAAATGGATAAAAATGAAGTGGAGTGGAGTATAGGGAAAGGAAGTGGAGTGAAGCGGAGTGAAGTGACTTGGAGTGGAGTGTGGCGAAGGAAAGTGGAGAGAAGTGGGATAGACTGGAGTGGAGTGGAGCGAAGGAAACTGAAGAGAAGTGGAGTGAAGTTGAGTGGAGTGGAGTACAATGATTGGCTGATTGCTTAGTTCCTTTGGAATTTAATGGTAGTATTGGTTAGTTTCTTAAAACAGCTCGTTTAGTTCATACTATTCTGAGTGTTTTTTTCATGATCAAGTTATTTGTTCTGTACGGTAAGACCCGTTTTTCTACTTTGTCAAGAAAATAGATGGCTGTTGTTGTTTGTAGTTGATTGATCCGTTGGGTCGTAGAGTGATTGGTAAGCTAGTTTAGTTGGTGGAAAACCGGTGTCGTCCTGTTTCTTCACTTGTTTTGTTGATATGCTTCTTCGACTTCACGTCCTTCCAACCTTAATATCTTGAACTTTACGTGACTTAGCCACCGAGAAAAGCAGGACCAATTCTTTCTTCTGTACCGCGTCATCGCCGTCACGGTCAGCGAGCTTCATGATCATGTCACGCTGGTCATTGATGGTTTTCATGTCTGGTGGTTCCTGAAAATTATTGTAGAAACTGTGAAACGCAAACAGGCAAAACAAACAAACCAACAAACAGGAAAACAAGTAAACATGCAAACGAACATCAAACAATCAGGCACACAGACAAACAAAAGAGCAACACTGCAAAACCAATCCTGACTGAAATGTCCAGTTTAGTCCAACAATATGTCACATCTTCAGCCGAATGCACATGTGGCCGCAGATTTTACGCGTGACTTTGTTGCTGTTTCTTCCGCAGCAGCAATAAATTAAAGAATCAGCCGAAAAAAATCGATCAGCGGCGCCATCCTTTTCATCGGAACATGTTTTGTTGGTTTTTTTCTTGTTGTGTTTTTGTTGTACGCAAGAAAGAAAGGAGAAAAAAGGAGACTGATTAGAATGAAAATGAGTGTACTTGAACTGCGGAGAAAGATGTGGAAACATAGATCATCATCGCAGTTATGACAACTTAAGCAGCTGTAAATTAGAAGTATGAGTATGAGAATGAATTCATAGCTAGGAAACTGTTCACACTTTACTCTTTGAAAGGAAGCGGTATTCCCACCTTGTTGATCTTAATGTACAAGTCTCGTATAAGAGCATCTAGCTCCGCGCCGCGGATGCTTCCATTGTGATCCTATGTGATGGGTAGATAAAAAAATCGAAAATTAATATAACGGTTGGAATGAGAATATCCTCACGGAGGGTAAAGAAACCATGGGAGTAAATAAGAAAACAAACATTAGGCAACAGCGTGGCCGAGTGGTTTAGGGCGTTGGATTTGAAATTTCCTGGTAACTAATTTGCACAACAGTGCTTAATACATTTGGCAGGCGGGACTTAACCTAAAATTCTGAAAATTTTTCGAACTGTTGTTTTTTTACGGAAGTCGAATCTTAAGGTATTGAAGTTTTATTTTGACAAGTACTGTTATTGTAGGTTTAAAGCTCGTTGTCTCAAAACGAGTTATTTTCGCCTTCTAGAAAAGATATCTTGAGAAGGATTTATTCAATTAAGCTCAAATTTTCAGGATTTGTTGTTCTTAGTACGTTCTGTGGGATACGCATAGAACTTTTCCATCCAGTGCATTTTGTCAAAGTTATGTATTGAAACGTATGCTAGATTTTCTGTATCAGATTTAACTGGTCATCATTTCACGTGCTTTTAACTTTTCAAAAATCTCTATGCTTATCCCAGCAAGCTGTTTGTCTTCTTTTGAAAACTGTAAAAATTATTCCTTTTGATCAGTTCTTGTAGGAGTTATCTTTTCTCAAGTAATCCCTGGCGTTCCCCAGCAGGTGGCAGATTTAATCAGCCGGTGTCAGGTTACAATGCAGTTATAGGGTACACAAATATTTTTTTCATAATCTTTGCTCTTTGAGCTTTTTAAAAATGTATACTTTGCCATGGTTTGGAGTTAACTCTTAGCCACGAAAAAATGTTTGAAACATGGTGTGTTTTTAGGTTAAGTCCCGCCTTAAAAGGAAGTATATTTAAGTTCTTTGTTTAAATCAGCAATTAATCAAAAAGCAAATGCTAAAGATGGACGTTTAAGATGTATGTTATATATCTCGCTGTAATTTGTAAGCTCACTCACAAACCTGATCGTAGTGGTACCAGATTTTCTCAAAGTCTTGTCTTGTGAGACTTTGCCTGATCTGTTTGTATAAAGTAAAATTGGTAAATGTAAAGTCTGCGTACGAGCCTAAGTGGCCCATCAGGCCGGAGCGCACCGATTTTGATACTGTTTTTTTTGTTAACCATGAGACCACCCTGCCTCCCGAAAAGTAAAAGTGTTTGTGCAATTTTGAATAGACAACTTTGCTGGGATCAAAACTCACGGAGGTAGAAATCATGTTACCTGGAATTTTGAGAGGAAGTTCTCCTCCACCGGCAGAATTCTGTTGATAGAGATAACAGCAAACTGTCACCGATACTAACCGAAGACAGGTTTCAAAACGACAGTGGAAAATTTCTGCTTTAGAGTGCTTTAGAGTGAATTACAAAGAAAAGATTTTTCAAAGAATAAAGAACCAGCAGCGGCAAGACCAGAAAATTACACAATGACACTAACTTAGCCATTTCTGATAACTCTATCACTCCGTCTTTGTTCTTGTCAAATGATTCCAGCTGAAACAAGGGAAAAAAAATGAAATCTTGTACATATTCTAAACTTGACATACAAAAGGGATACTACTTTACCATAACTAGAGAAATCCACGATAAAGCAAATCACCTTGAAATAAGGGTGCTCACTAAAGATATCCGTGACAGTAGGCTGCCGGTGCTATTTGCCTTTCTTCCAAATCGCGACGCGTCACGGAAGACTGCACATGCAGACTGCGCAAGACTACCCATGCAGATCAGCAAAAGACGTACACATGCCGCTTTCTTTTTCAAGTTCCCTCTCTCCTGAGCATCCTTTGTTATGTGTAATTTGTTATAATTAATCAGGTGTTTTCATCCTTTATAACAAGTTATCAGGTTGAAATTTCCTTCAATTTGAAAAAAAATTGTAACTGACAAAATTGGATACTACATACGGGAACCTTTATAACCCAGTCCTTAACGGTTACCATAGTTACCTACCGCTGCATTGACGTATTCTTCAATTCTTTGTGGACTGACATGTGGGTTATTGACAGTCAAAAGGTCTTTAAAGAAACCCTGTAATGTAAAGAGATGGTTTTCTTGGAAACGTTTTGAATTTATATTGCTTCTAAATTAGATGTTTCGTGGAAAAGCAACACTTCTGTATTAGTTACTATATATTTTTTACATGGAAGGAAAAAACTGTGTTGATAAATTTCACGTGATAATCATGAAATTTCGCTAAAGCCCGGTAAATACGCCGCACTGCTGCGTCGAATTCAGTTAAACGAACTATTTACGTCTGATTAGGCTGCCGCATTTCTGCGTGTTCTTGTCACATGCGACACTAATTCAAATGTCAAATATTCTTGTCACATGCGACACTAATTCAAACGTCAAATATTCTAATAGATCGTTTTCACTGGACGACCTCGAATTCCAAAATCCAAAACTAAAGAGCCACGAGAGGTTTTCTCCTCTTCAGGCATAAGTGGATCTCAGTTTATATCTGTTAACGTTTTTTCAGCTCAGTAGCGTGCTTGGTTTGGAAACCAGCGCAGTTTGAAGTTCAGGGTTATGGCATTTCTGCCGCATGCACTTAATTGAATTGCATTCAACGCAGCAGAAGTGCTGCGTATGAACCAGGTTTTAGTTGGTAGGTGGCTATGGTATGGCAAATACAAATCAATTCAGGCTCAATTCAGATTATTGATTGATTTTTTTATTTAACTGAGAACGAGGCTCCTCGTTAGCGTCTAGCCTAGCGTGCGTTGTGCAAGCGTTCCGGCATTTTGCTTTCATGCAACTCAATTTTTGCGCTGCCAAACTGCGGAAATTTTTTTTTTACAGGAACGCGTGCAACATAGTCAAGGTGTTTTTCATCAAGTCCACGGAATGTTTTACACTTAAGTCACTGAACTGATGAAGAAATATATATTTATTTTCAACAAACCCTCAACTGTTTCTTCTCTAGGTATCCTTCACGATGCTCATCATAGTGATTCCAGATCTGAAATAAAAGCGCGTAGTTTTTGCTTTACATTCTACTTCTAAAAGCACATTTGTGGTACAGAAGGAGAAAAATAAACTAGGTATGCGAAGAGTGGGCGCAATGATACGTGAGTTCATTTTGTCGATTGCAAATCAATTCAAGTGACGCTTTAGTCCAGTTCTGGCCCTGGGCCTGAATCGGACCATTGACGGTTTGGACAGTTCTACAGAATCTCTACACCAATCGATAGCTTAATTGAAAGGATTGACTGATCAAAAACTCGTACCCTGATTTAAGCTAGTAAAAATAAATTCGCCTTTTATATAAGTTATTGATTTCTTCGTGGCTTTGAAACGGTGCCTCAAAATCACACGGGGAGTACCACAATTTCTACAACTGTCAATAAAATGTTTTAACTAGTCCTACCTTCATAAAATCAACGCTTGAAATTTTTGACTCTCGGTGGAACTGAAGAAGAAAGTTCTGTTCCGTAGGTAGAATTTGCGCTACCTGAAACCAAGAACAAGAAGCAAAGATAGACAGAGATAGCAGAGGAAGTGAGCGAACTTTCAGTGCTAACCTAACCGTTCTATACTAACCTCGTTAATGTCCAGACGACCGTCATAGTTTTTGTCGAATTTCTGCAGAATAAGTTCTCGCATCTCTCCGACCTTGTCCTTAATAGCCAAGCCCTGTTTCAGGAGAGTAACAATTCATGATTACCAAACAAGATCCCTTTTTTTTATTTTGACCTTCCTACCTGCCTTATACCGTCTGCTGCCGGTGATCAGAAGTTTTGTTTTTCCTCTCTCTTCCGCTACAGTGCAAAAAAACAAAACAAACAACAAAGAAACAACAAGAAACAGCCGATCACAGGTCTTGGCCACTTCCTTGTTTCCGTCAGTTTGTTCTGTCTCGACATAATTAATATAAGACACGTTTTGAATTTTCGTTTCCCCTAGCATCCTACGCAGGCGCCCTTTGGGCATGTCACGCAATCTTCCTTTGGGGAAGGTATCCCGCTATCACCACGCTGTCAGATCTTGTGTGAAATCGTGTTCGTGGTCATGTTCGTGAGCCACCGTGCATGCTTCTGCGCTTCGATAATCTCTTACTATTTGAACTTTTAAATATCGATTACAATTCAGAAAATTTCACTCCCGCTCTTTTTATTTGATTTTTGTTAAATCAGTGTCAGCGACCACCCGTTCAATATAGGTGGCCTGACTGTTGACAAGGTTTTTTTTTTTGTTTTACAAAAGACAATACATTCAATTTCACATTAGAATTTGAAATGTTTTTCTTATGTTTGTCCTTCACCAGGAAACTCCTGCCTTAATCAACGAAGAATTCTCCGTTCAGAATCCCTCCAGTGTAACAATCGAATATTTGTATTTTAAATTATGAACCTTTTTCATATGCCGTGTGTTTATGATTTTATTTCGCCTTGAAAAAGAATTCAAGACATCTCCAGTCCACAGTAATATTATCCTTTGAAAGGTTATATTGTGTCATACGAAAAATAATAACCACTGATGAATGAATAATTTCTTTCGATTCGGCAATGGCCTTGAGATAAATAATTTATTCGAAACTCGCCTTATTATCAGTTTAGAAGATGAGCTTTCTGCGGATGGCAAGCTTCGTTATGGATATGTTTGCTCCATAAATATTTTATAGAATATCGAATATTTAAGCCCCGCACTCCTGTCCGCGAGAAAGGAAATTAATAAATACTTACAAGATACCTTGCTTCGAATAGATCTTGTAGAAAAGGATCCAGCTCTCTGGCTTCAATGTAGCCGTTACCTGCGATTATGAATTAAAAGTAAGCTTTCAAGAATGCTTTTGAGAGACTTCTGTTAACGAAATCAACCTCGCCACAAAATGAACCGCTGTGGAAAAACGATCTGCCGCGTATTATTTCATTCACGAATTGAGGTATATTTAAGAATTAATTGTCTATTCGTTTTTCCGAATAGTTTTCGATGTTGCGCGGTTCATGGCCTGACTAGAACGCGATGTAGCGAAAAATATTAACCACTTGTAAACGAATTCATTTTTAAGTGAAACTTTCTCCAGAACGGAGATCTTGTAATTAGCTAGTTAGCGCAGCTGTCGCACGATTAACGCCAAAAGTATTGAATTTAAACACAGCTTACCATCTTTGTCGTATTTCCTAAATACTTCCATAAACTCAGTTGATGTTAGCTGAGTTTTGCCATGAAACTTGGTGACAAACGGCTTCGGTCTCGAGCGGGAGGAAGCCATCTTGCGTGAGTTATCTTTCGGCGCTGCGCCCGGCCACAGACAAGGCAGCTTTCAATGTAAACAACACCACTTGACCAACTAATCGTGACAGCTAGAACATCTCCAATTTGCATGTACGTACTGGATGTGTTAAATGCTCAATATAAGCCGCTATTTTGTGCGATTTTTACAATGGCAAAATCCTGTATCATGTACTTTTGACGTCGTCGCTTTGGGGACACACGAACAATCTGTAATTAGGCACATTTTATAGTGCATTTGTACACCCCCCTTCCCCCTTCCCCCTTAGTCCATCAAAGGGTTCCACCACTAGCATTAATTTTGCTGCTACCTATTTATAGAGTGAGGCACTGGGCCCAAGGCACTGCAGGAGTGAAGTGTCCTCACAATGGCTTTCAATACAGAGTCGGCCTACTTTGGCCGTGACCGACTGGGCTGGCAACGACGTTTTCCCGCCAAACGCCTATCATAGGATTCGCTTTGTCGCTCACATGTTGCGGTCGTACTCTGACTAGAGTGAAGTGGAGAGAAGTGGTGTAGAACGACGTGGAATGAAGCTAAGTTGATTGGAATGGAGTGGAGTGGAACGAAGTGGACGGGTGGAGTGGGGCTCGAGTGTGGAAGAGAGGTGAAATGGAGCAAAGTGGGATGGAGTGGAATGGAATGGACTGGAGTTGAGCGAGGCGAAATGGAGTTGAGAGAAGGGAAATGGATAAAAATGAAGTGGAGTGTAGTGTAAGGGAAGGGAAGAGGAGCGGAGTGGAGTGGAGTGGAGCGAGGTTCTGTGGAGTGAAGTGACGTGGGTTGTAGCCGGAGAGAAGTGTGGTAGACTGGAGTGGAGTGGAGAGGAGTGGAGCGAAGGGAAGTGGAGAGAAGTGGAGCGAAGTTGAATGGAATGGAGTACAGTGGTTGGCTGATTGCTTAGTTCCTTTGGCATTTAATGCTTTATTTGTTAGTTTGTTTAAACTACTCAACTCGTTTAGTTCATACTATTCCGATGTTTTTTTTTTTGCCTAATCCAATAAAAGTATTCTATACGGTAAAACTTTTTTCCCATGGCTGGTTTGCAGTGCTACACCATCAAAAAGAGAAATCGTAAACGTTCAATATATGTATTCAAGAAGCAGGGATATCAAAGATGATTGATATATAAACATCGTCGCCAAGATTTAGATCTGTGCGGTGATTTATTCACGCGTTATTCGGAAAAGTGTTTCACTCAAATTTATAGAGCTTTGTATGGAGACGCCATGTGGGGGCCCACCAACATAGGCACCAACATGACGGCGGTAAAGTAACAGAAACAGGTTACAAAATGCGTATCTTAAAAATGCTTATCAACGCTGTTGAGTAGTATTTATTTTCTCATCAAGTTACGATGGCTGAAAAGCAAAAGCTTATATTAAACATCGTTTTAATACCGAACAATGTGCCGTGGGGTGAATTCAGGCAGTATGCTATGAAACAGCGGAACAGTTTTTCTCCTTAGTTAATTGAAACAAATATATTTCGTTTGTCCTGTATGAAGCTTAGAATATGAACAATTCAAAAGCTGTATTTTCCCGTGCCTGGTTTAGGGATCGCCCTTCTTTCGTTTCAATTGAGATCGACAAAAATTATTTGTTGATTCTACCCCGGTGGAAATGGGAGTGGTTGTTTGATTGGTTGGTGTCTTGTATGATTGTTTGTCTGTTTGCTGGGTGGTTGGTTGGTTAGTTGGTTGATCGCTTAGTAGATTACTTGGCAGATTAGTTCGTTTGTTGATTGGTTACTTGGCGAGTTAGTTGGTGGATTGGTTGAGTTCTGAGTTGTGGTTTATCGATTCAGTTTGGATGGTTTACCGACCCTTAATAAATGGCTGCCAATTACTAACTTTATTTCGGAGTCAACATTATTTTGAATTGCCAACTTCAAAATGAAGTTAGTAGGCTAATTTTAATACTTTCCGAAATTGATGAAAGTGCTCTATACGATGGTTGAGTGAGTGGATTGCCATGTGATAGATAAATTAAAACTCGATTCACAAATTGATTGGCCTAAACCAAAACACAATTTATTAAACTAGCAATTAATTAATGTCTAAGAAACGCAGAACGTTGAACAACTTTTGTTTCCTTTGCTTATCGTATTATTTCAAGATGTAGCGAACCAAATTGTGTCTTAGGACCTCGGTTGACCAAGGAATAGTAGTTCGAGTTCGTCTTTCCCAATCTTGCCATCTTTATTGGTGTCAAAAGTTTCCATTACCACGGCCTTGCGTTTTTGTACATCTTCGACTTCCACTTCCTGAAATTAATTGGAAACAAAAATGTTTTACTTAGTTATCTTTCTTTCCATTGTTATATTCTATTGCCAATCGTTTAGTCAATGAGTGGAATTCTCTCCCCTTTATGTCATATGTAAAATATTTGCACAATGATATATAACCAATCTTCCCATGCAATTGCATTTTTAGTCCCAGAGCTCATTGCCTTTTGCAGATTGTTTGAAATCGACGAGAGCTCTGAAAAATCAAGTCCTATGACAGAGCTTTTTCTTATTTGGAGTTTAGTTTAAGCAATGAAAACATTGTGGGCATTGTTTCAGCAAATCGTTTATTTCCATAAAACGCGGAGAGACCTTGATAATGGGAGGTTTTTCGCCGCTACTAACCAGCCTCTTTTTGCTTTGTTTTCTTAGAATATAAGTGGATATATGTGGCAAAGTATCATTGAACTGAATTGCAATCCTGGTCAAAAGTCTTGAGACAGTTTGCACTATTGCCAACCTATGGTCTTCCTGTTTCTCCGCCCCCTCCCCACCCCCAACACAATGTTGATGTTGATTCATCCGAAGTAGACCCACTATTAAATAATGACTTCCCACTTCAAAAAAATTCATCACCTGTTGGCATTTTGTCAAATGTCCCAGGGACTTTTGGCAAGGATTGTTGGCTGAAATTTTGACTGACCGTAGTTAAGAAATCGGTGAAAATTCACTGATGACTGATTCCAACCGCCCTAGTTCACACGGCTCCTTGTTTTAAGCGCTAAACTAATGAGTCAACTACCCTCGAGTCGTTCGTGGCCATGTTTTTGTTTAATCAGGCTTAAAATCCATCAACTTACCTCGCCTTCCCTCTTCAACAAATCGTGGATAAGGGCGTCAATTTCATCGTCAGCGATGAAACCGCTACCATCCTGTGAATCAAAAAAAAAAAAAAAAAAAATTAGACCCATGTAAGTAGAGGTAGAATTTGTGTTACAGATTTGTAGTATAAACTTGCAAAAGTACTTAGATACTTTGCCACAACTAAGTGACTACCCTCCTCCCCGAAGATAGATATAAAACTAAACGGTTGTAAGTATGGCAAATCGTGATTTAATCACCCAACGCTCCGAACGTAGCACCCAGATGTATAAAGGGTGAAAGTTTCTAAAGAAACTGTGGTGCTGCGTCGGTGGGGATAACAAAGTAATTTGTTTATTTCAACTAAGTTGAAAATGTAAATTGGCCACCGTAACGAGTCAAAAAGCTGACGCTTTGAAGGGCGCGCTAACGCTCGAAACTTCAGCTTTTTAACTCGTTACGGTGGCCAATTTACATTTTTAACTTAGTGGATATAACCAAATAACCTCCAGATGTAGTTCGACTTTTTAAAAAAATTATTGGCTGGGAAACACAAGATACAACGGCAGGAGGGATTCAGTGGCAGGGGAGACTCTTGCATAATGTTTTTTTCATAAGCGCTAATACTATCAAGATAGTTTAAATATTCTTTACATAAAATGGACCATGATTGGCAAAACCAAAGAGAATTTTTTAAAAGAGAAAAAGCGCATGAAAAAATTTCATCAGCCGAAAACCAGCTACCTTTTTGGACTCTGAAGAACTTTAACTATTTCTATAATCTACTAAAGTTTTGGCTTGGTTTTAATGTGCCCTTGATATGTATTTTTACACCTGTCCATTAGTACGCGTTTAAGCGACCGCAGCCCCGCCTCTTTTCCCCGGAGAGAAGCGACTCTGCCGGAGTAGCGACAGAGAACGTTACTTTCTCTCAACAGATGATGATGTCTTAAGCCATGTTGACCTATTGATTAGTGTTTAGCCTCACCTGGTCATACTTGTTCCATATGGCATCAAACTGTGCGTCGTTCATTTTCTACGAGGAGAAAGGAAACAAAATATTTAAAGTGACCACTGATCTGCTAAAAGCTACTTTAAGTTATATATTTTATATAAACATGTGAAGTCTTACGAAATATTTACCCTGTTGAGAAAGTTTTCCTCCACAGGGAGTATCCTGGAAAAGAAAACAAAATAAAATGAACCTACTAACGTAGCGAAAACACAAAACGTTTCAATTTTTCATTTTGATTACTAGGCAAACAAAGGGTAACACATAATGTTGGACATTTTCATAAGCTTTGAAATTTAAAAATTTTTCGCTTTAGCTGTGTTGATATCTATTTTTCTGGAAACAAATGTATTGAATTTGTCATCTTGCTTTTTGCTTGGCACTGATCAGGAATAATTATTGGGAGTGAACTACCCAGTTCTTGGTTCAGTTTCTTTAACATGGCTTCTTTGTCATATTTGTTAGCTTTGCCGTAATGGAGGTAATTTGGCACCTCAAACATTTAGTTTTCCGTTGTGCGTTTTCTGCACCTTGCTTGACGCCGATTGTTATTGTCATTGCTCGAAAACCGAGAAATAAAATCGAAATTATTTTGCTTACTTACTTTGACATTTCAGAGAGGGACAACTTTCCATCTTTGTTTTTGTCAAACATATCCAGCTACGAAAGAAAGAAATCCCAAAAAAATGTTCAAAGTGTGGTTTTGCGCTGATTATTGTAAGAACTAGCTACTGGTAGATTTTTTAATGGTCGACTAAATATTTAGACCATTAAAACTTACCATATAGAATAAGAACAAACTTATAATTAATATGATGGCTTATATCCTCAAGTTTCATAGTTCAAGCTTAGCAGGTTACAGCACTGGCTATACTGTAAGAAGAGTAGAGTTTAGGAAGAGAGAAGCGAAGCTAAAAAAGCTTGTCTTCGTTGTTCTTTCTCTCATGATCAGATCGCACCATAATCCTTCCCAACCCGACCTTGTCTTCTAAAAGCCTGATTCTCAAGTCCTTCTTTAAGTGAGTGCTAGCAGACAGTTATAAGGGAGTGTAAGAAAACCAAGACGACAACAGCAACGGGAACGTCGCTAAACAAAAGTTTTAATGAGCAGAACAATGGCTGCGCACGTGCGTTATAAATCTTTAATACATTTCTTTGCCGTCCTCTGCAAAACAGCAACGTGAAATTGACTAAATGCCACGTTGTCTGAAGAACGTGCACCACGAAGGCTAATTTTTAAATTTCTATTTCAAATTTATCGCCGTGTCCCAGATTCAGTTTTTTGATAGTTTCGACAGTGATAAATAATGCATATATGACTTAGAGTATCGCGAGATTCGTAGGGAAATAATAAATTCATTTTTTAAGCGACATTGTCCTCGGCGTCTCCGTAATAGCTTCTTAAACTGCCTAATTTATCAGCTAAACGTGATCAATCTGGAGTAGACAATTGCTTTCCATGGTTTTCGGACCGGCGTACCGTGTCAGGTATGGCCTCTGTATTTGGACGTTTGCTCGTGACTGCTTACACATGTGGGAGTGCAAGGAAATGGATGGGGCTCTGGTTCACATTTGTGAGACGAGGATATCGTTAAGCTCAATGAGATTCTTGCATACGGTGTGCAAGAGGGCAAAGCGTACATACACAGTTATGAGTTCACTCAATGCACGGGAAGTTACATTCAGACAACTTTACTGTAATGTCCACGACTATTAAACCGGAATTAGAAAGAACTGCAAATTTTTTAAAGATAGAAAAACAACGGGAGGAACTACAGTCAATATTGCTATATGATGTTCTTGTCGTCACTTTTGCACTTCTAAACGCCGCAAAATCTGTACATGTCAACTGGCATACAAGGTGAAGAATACGCGCGCAACCTGGGCAAAGTTCAATTAAACCCAAGATGGCGGATCACGTAAAGAAATGGCTCTTTTTAAATCCTCAGCTTTTTTAACTCACATCACCAGTCGCAGTTTGAATTTGAAATAAAGCGTCCCGTAACAATTCGATTTAGCACCTCCTTCAAACAAGCATCCCCATTCTAACAAGCGCTCCTTTTTGAGTGGCGATTATTTATGGGCCCTAGCTGTTAACACTTACGAAAAATCATTTGTGCAGACTTCTTTGTAATCTGAACGTAATATTGAACATCTGATATGAAATTATGAGAGCCTCGGTATTTGGTTCATGCATTTTCAAGCAACTTACCATGGCATTTTTATAATCGCTGACCCTTTGCGGGTCCAACGACATTCCCTCTCTCCCAAGCAGGTCCACTAGGAATCCCTAATCGAGAATAATGAGTAAACAATAAAGTTAACTTGAGAATTTTAACTCACTGATATCTTTGGAATGATTTTCTAATTAGTGGCTAAAGACGGGAATTTGAACAGAGATAGCACAGGCCTGGAACTGAACAGGGTTCGGATAGGTGATTACGTCCACTCCTATGGTCCTCTACTGATATCTCAACGAGTTAAAAATTTTGGCAAAGTAGAATTGTTTGGGTCCCCTGAAAAGCAATCATTCTTATGAGTCAGTAAAATAATCCGAAATCAAGGCAAAAGCTGTCAGAGCAGTTGAGCCGAGCCTGCGGTCATTTGTGTTTGTCGCTAAAAGCAATAAAAGCATATAAATGAGCCCAACGGGTCCTCAAAGTGAAAACAGAACTGACCCTTCCACGTTGTTTGTTTGTGAAACGGCTGGTAACTAGGATAACAGGTGCAATAATATATTTGGCAGACAGTTTGTCTGTGTTTGTCATCAGTACCTCAAGCTCGTTGCTCTCAATGTAACCTGAACGGTCCTGATCATAATGAGTCCACACCTTAAAAAGTTGAGAGAAAACATGGCACACAAAGATCTCGGAATATGGTGGGAAGGAGACTATTAAGTAAATACATGAAACCCAAGAATAAATTGGCAAAGAGAAGCCAGGTTAACGTCCAGAGTAATATAAACACAGCAGACTGATTGTAGTAAAAACGAAGAACTAAAATAAACAGAAAAGAAACGAGATGCATATAAAACAAACCACAACGGAAACAAAATAGTAAATTGATTTTAAAAACCTTAAATATAATTGTTTTAAGAAATTCAGTTTGCGTTTTTACATCACGAAATTCAAAAACATTTGCGTCTTAACGTAAGGACTTTTCATATCTACAATTGCAACGATTCAATCGATTTTCTTGTGAAAGACAACTAAATATATCATTGATGTTATTTTGTGTTGACTCTACTGATGTAATTTTAGCCAATATCAAACCTTGAAAAAGTCGACGCTGGTCAAATTTGTAGTGTGCTGAAACTGCGCCAAAAAGTTCTCCTCGGTTGGAAGAATCTTTGCAAGCTGTGAAAATTGTTTATTGAAAATACAATATTAGCCGAATATACGCGTGTACAATATTACTTTAATTATAACTATTTTTACACATCAGGGTTTTCACTAGCTTTGTAAAGTAGCGGACACGGTTGTGAAAGCACCGGACTTTGAATTTGTCTTGGCGCCGAAGACGCAAGCAGCTAGGGCGCTAGGGCCCCCGCCCAGGAAATTTTTAAAATAGAACACTCAGAAACGCCGTTTCTAGCGTTTCTCAGGCAGGGCTGTTCTTTAAAAAGTAAAATATTGAATGAAAATGGACAGTAAAAGTAAAACTCCCAAATATTGGTATCAAAGTACCGGACGTGGAATGAGAAACGAGCGGACGATACGTCCGGCCTCCGGCCTCAAACGAAAACCCTGACACATCGAACTATCTTTTTTTGATTGGCCGAAAGCGTTAGTGAGTTTTCTAAATTAGTGCCTATGAGGTCATCTCGCTGTGCATTATATAATTGAGTCATGTCAAGGACACGCAAGGTCACGGGTAATCATGTCACGTATGACTGCGATGCATGATTTCTAAGGGTAATCATGTCAAGTTCGCGCGCTTTGTGTTGCTTGCTGTCAGTAAAGAAGCAAAAACATGGCTACAATTTTCTTCCGTTTTATGTATTATAAAGGAATTATTAGATTCGGGTTTGTGATATCCAGAATAATCAAGGCCTAGGTGAGGGTTATTAGCCTCAGTCTTCGGCTTCGGCCTCGGCTGACAACCTCTACCTCGACCTTGATTATTCTAGATATCACAAAACGCTGACCCAGTAATTGTTTATAATCATTCAAACATGCATTGTCGTTACGTGTCTAACAACACCCCAGCTAAAAATGTGTAAAATCCAAGTGATAAACACTAGTTTTCAGAAGATCTCGCTTGTTGCGAACAATATTTGAAGGATGATAAAACACACAATAGCCTCCATTCAAAAAGATTCCCGGATATTTGTCTCAGGGGTGGGGTGGTGGGAAGTTGTACATATATCAATTATCTGTTCATCGAGGCTCAAAGTTTTCCTCGAGTTTTGCTCTGGAAAAGGATTTTCTTCTTAGAACTCATTCATATCACGAATATGTTTTATATAACGCCTACTGGTTAACTACGAATTCTCGAGAGATCGAACCGCGGTACAATTTTTGAGTGAACATACCTCTTCCAAATTAATCTTGCCATCAAAATTGTCGTCAAATTTCAGCATAACCACCTCCTCCATTTCGTCAATTTCTTTCGAGTCTGGCTTTTCCTACACGGAAAAAATGATAATCAGGGACTCTAGAGATGGTTTAGAGTACGTGCACCTTGATAGAACAACATCAACAACTGCAATCTCAGAACATGCTGACATATAATGGTACAAAAGGAATGCCCAATTATCGGTAAACAAGTTATGGTCATCTTCTTGACATCACAGGTTTCATAGTAACGGTAACGCATCCAAACGACCTTTGATGTTATTACTCAGAAGTTGGGAGTTCCCTCGTTTTTGCGCTCGCCTCGTTCTCCTTTGGGTCGTCCCCACAAAGCGAGAAGCCTGGAGCAGGTTACTTATAATTAAAAATGTGAACCCCTTTACTTAATATGGACCGGATGATCTACCATACGATTAGTTTATTTATACACGGTATTTTCATCAGTCTATTTATGATAGTCAACCAGCAACCTATCTTCGTATAAGCAAACGTTTTGTATTGTTATTAATATGCCAACCACAGAACTATTGGGTGGTGAAACAAAATATTATTTTGTTTAACGTGTTGCTAAGCTATATCTTCCTACTACGGCATGGCAACTCGCTCGTAGTTTGTCGAGTGTCGCCAGGTAGGATGATCAGTTGTCTTATTTTGAACAAAATATGCTGTTCTTTGTCAAATGATACCCTGAATTCCCAAGTTAACTATTTGAAGTGGCTAAAGCAACATTAGCATTGCCTTTATTTTTGTTAGCTTCGAAGAAAATGGCTATTATCGTGTCATTTCGGTGGGACAGCTTAGTCTTCAGAGTCGCAGGCACAGCGGGCGCAGTCGCTTGATGCAAGATAGAGGCCGTGTAAAGAAAAATTAAAGTATTCAAAACTGTGGAGACTTAATTTAGTCTTGAACTCGGTTATGTTTACGTATCGTGCGCGGATTACACATCTAATATCATGGGTGACAAATTATTCATTAATTTTGGCGCGAAATTTCAGCCGTAATTTATAATTTCACATGTGAAATTATAAAATTGCTATGGCAACGCTTCC
>OMLO01001256.1_pt1 | contig 19143 bp, 13 predicted proteins | sample 1674811 | NCBI WGS metagenome assembly OMLO01 (sample SAMN06265003, study PRJEB25207) | coral metagenome | isolation source: Coral host | place: Mexico:La Bocana,Puerto Morelos, Mexico | collected 2008-11-13 | reverse complement strand
AGTTGGCTATTTACAAACGTGGCCGAGGAGTTGAACTGGGGTCTACCAAGAAACAACTCCAGCTAAGTGGTCAGAGCAGGACTCAAACCCACGACCTCCAGATTCAAAGTCCGGCACCCCAACCACTCAGCCACGCTGCCTCCCTCATTCACCTTTTTTGTGACAACTGTCTGGCATTGTAAGAAGAGTAAGATACATATATACTGATCTTTCTGCCAAAAAAGGCAATCCTCTGTCTGTGCTAATACCATACATAATTTCTTGTATCATGCAGGTACTGAACTTTTTGTTGTCTTGTCTCGTTGTAGGAGATTCATGCTTCATTTCATGACAATGCAGATCTCAACAGTAGCTGTGGAACGGACTTGAAGCCACAATCTGGAATTGCTCAATCTCGTCAAGGGGGTGCAACTCGCAAGGCAGGCTGGCTAACTGTCAAGCACGTCCTTGTAAGGTTAAAATCAAGCAAAGTTGACCTTGCATCAGACAGGAAGTGGCGTAAATGTTGGGTGTCACTGAAATGTGGTGCCCTGAACTTTTATTTTTGTAATGAAAAGACTGTAAGCCCTGAAGACTTGCATGAACCAAGCTTTTCACTGGAAATTGATGGCTGCGTAGCCCAGGCTGTACCAGAACATTCAAAGTTGGACCATGTGTTTAGTGTCAGTTCCAGACTTGGGGAAGCATACTTCTTTCAGGTATAGTATCATCTAGGAATTTATAAACTGATATCTGGCTGTTGCTTAAATAAATATAACTAGCAGTGTAGCTAGGCTGTGTAATGGGAAATCTTGACTAAGTGTATGTCCATCTGCCTGCATTAGCCTTAGCTACATTTGTTGATATATTTACATATTAAGTTTTTTGTGTTTTTCTTTATTGCTTAGGCATCCAATCAAACTGATCTTGAGAACTGGATAACTGCAATACATTCCATGGCTGCCTCAGTACTGGCAGGTTCTGAACAAAGAGGAAAACATGAAATGCTGCACATCCTTATGACTGAAACCAGCAAAGTAGAGGGAAAAATATCTTCAGACTCTAAACTCAAGAAAATGGCAGAGTTACAATCTACTGTTGTAACTGACTCCAAGAGCAAGCAGGCATTTCTTGATCATGTATAGTTCAGATATTTTGTGCTAAGAAAATACAATGCTATAATTTACATGATTTGTTCTAGTATTAGTGCGACTACTCCAGCCAAGGCCACACAACAGAATTTTATCAAATTTTACAAATAAAAATTCTGGAGGTTACCATAGTTTTCCTTCAAATTATCGAAAATGACCACAAATCTGTTGCTTTTGTAATGCACAGCCTGATTACCGCGATAACCTCCTCCTGTTCAGTTCCACAGTTTTATTTGTTAACTTTGTGGAAAATGTTAGCAGGTGGCCTTGGATAGAGAAGTCACACTGTAAACTTCAATTGTTGATAGCCTTCTTCATGGAGACATGCCGATTTTATTCAGGCAAATTTAGCACTTCCTGATATTTACACTTGCCTATTTATTCTTCAAATGGTGGGACTATAAATCTTGACCAGATGACAGAAGATTGAATATCCTGCAGTTATATTTCTGTTAACTGTACATTTTCACGTTATGTGTCCATGTAGGTAACCCAGCTACATGTATACGCTGTGCCTTTTCTTGACAAGTATCTTCTTTTCCGCAGATTTCAAAGTGGGAAAAAACCTTAGAGCAGCTCAACATTGACTTGTATCGTCTACAGTGCTACACAGCAGCTATTCAAGGCAGTCAGCTGCCCAATCCTCAAACTCTTCTTGCTTGTGTGTCTAGAAACACTAAACAGATCCTTTCGAGAATGAACATTTTCTCTGTTATGTCATTCCATGCTGTTGTCAGTGCAAGAGATCCGAGAACAGATGCAGAAGTGAAAACAAGAAATAAAGCAAAGAGATCACCGAGTTCTGTGGGCAAATTTAAAAGTGCATTGCTAACATCACTAAGAATAAGCGATGCAAGTGCCAAGCCTATTAGAGATCGTTACTCTGCAAAAGGTGCAGGAACTCCAAGATTGAAACGGTGAGCATTTGATGCATGTCAAACAGTGGGCCAATGATAAAAATAAAACATCAATGCTTATTGACATAGAGTTGAACCTCTCTGAGGCAGAATTTAATTGCTGTTGTTAAGAGTTAGCCATTGCATACAAGCATCTATAAGAGTGTAGAGTGTATGGAGGGTGCAGGCTGGTAAAATCAGTTTTTCTACCAGGATGTGCTTGCTTGACAGGCTTTGTTACTGGCCTCCCAAATAATTTTCCCACTGGTGCAATTAATAAAAAACTAAAATGTAGTCTCTTATCTGTGGTTTGAATGTTCTCAAATTGTTCGTAAGATTTTCTCTTGCTAAAAATGGGCAAGCAAAGGATAGTATCCACTAAACTGTCCAGAAAATTCTCTTGCTCCAAGCTAGCAGACTCAACTTTCTTTGCTTGGTGGTATGGGTTGACCAAAAAGTCATGGCTGTGTTAGAGAAGTGGTCATTTGATAGGAGATGAAGTATTTACAAACAGTACAAAATTAGGAATCTACATGATTGTATAAAGTGTTCACTTGAGCATGATGCCTGTTCCTTTTCTTCTAGCCTGAGTGCTTGCTATTTTGAATTTTTTCCCACAAAACATTAATGTTCTCAGTCTAATGTTCTCAACTACCAAGATACATTTTGTTCCATAATCACTCAGACAAATAATTGTTTTTGCAGGCAGTCCAACTTAGAGAACATTGATGACATTCCAGAAGAGGAGCCAGAGGTCACTGCAGTGGAGAGAACCTCTTTATCATCTAGTCACTCAGACTGGAAAAATCTTGGGAACTTTTTGCGTATCAACCTTGACAACAACCAGAGCACTGTCATACCTTTACACAATAAAATGACAATATTAGAGGTGGTCGAAAATACTTGTAACAAACGTCAATTTGATCCTGCAGAATATTATCTGAAACTTGGAACAGAAGATGCTTCAGGCTCAACAGGTGAGGGAACCAATTGAAATTGATTTTGTGTTCTACTTTGGTTTCCTCGCAAGGTAATAAGCTTGCTTATAATTATTCCCAAAGGAGGTGAAGTTTGTTGAACTCCAGGGTCAAGCTCTGGCTGCAGCCATTGTGTTGTGTTCTTGGAGAAGAAATTTCACTCTCACAATGCTTCTTGCCACTAGGATGGGACAAATTAAATATTGCCTAGCGTTAACCCTGCAGTGGACTAGCATCTTATCCAGGGGGGAATTTAAAATACTCCTAGTCCCTTCATGCTACAGAAAATGGAGATACATGTAAGTGCTGACCTGATGGGGCTGCTAGGCTTGAACACTGATTTAACTGTATAACTTATTTGGACATGGATTATGGAAGCTGTAAGAGAAATTTAATTATATGTAATGTTCATGTATATGTTACAGGTCAAAATTAAATTCCTTTGTCTCTTAACCCTACTTATTCAATGATTATGAATAATTAGGGTTGGAAGACAAAGGAAATTGAGAATCGAACTAGGTTAAAATAATTTAGACCTGAATTTAATTTTGACCTGTAACATATATGCTGGGTTTAATTTATGCCTGAATTATTTTTCAACCATTTTAGTTGTTATATTTTACAATCAAAAACTGACAATATTGTTGTGTTGTAGAATATACCACTCCTTCTCAGGATTTTTTGTTAGAAAATCATGTAAGTAGAAATTGCAGGTTATTGTTAGTACAAAAACAGTCGCTGACTTTCAATTTTTGAATCTAGCACTGACAGTAACATGGATATTTATTTCACTTGGTGTTGTACACTGTAATTACTGGTATAATTTGTGTTATTATCATTATCATTCTTTTATGTACAGGTGTATGGATGTTTTTTCTAGGTTTTTATGATCTGATCTGTTTTTCCTGTAAGACTAAAGAGATTTGATCATTTAAAGATCTAGATTGCAACACTGAAAGTTGTATAACTGCTGCAATGAGAGCTCATTTCTAGTCAGTAGTGCAAGTGATCCCTTGCCCACCTGGTTTGGCAATGAAATACAATTATAATAACTTGAACAATTATTGTGATTGCCATTAAAAATATTCTGTTGACACTTGTTGTTTTGTCAACAACAGAGATATGACTGTCTAAAGTTATGTAAAAAGTGCATTTTCACTGTCGAACTGGAACGTTCATTGGAGATTGACAGACTTGACTTTGGTAGGTAACAATCATATATCAAGACATTTTCACCAACTAAAATGTTCTTAGTTATCCCAAATGCATGTATTGTTATCAGAGTTTATATTATCTCCAGTTGTTTTTGTTATGGTAAATTTATGTTAGATAGAGTGTACAGAATTGATCAATGAATAAAAACTACAAAAAAGAAAGCTCTATAGGTTTTTGGAAGGCATATACATGTATATTATTATTGCATTGCGTGACTGCAGACCATTTTATTTTATAGGCTTATCAGTGGAGAGTGTAGGTGAAGGCATTGTGGTCAGTTCAGCTGAAGAAGGAAGACTAGCACATGTACAAGGTACAGCAAGGAGCAAAACGGGATTTGTGCTTGATGCAATTAAATGAAAAATAATAAGTTTTTGGCAAGAACTGCAGTAGAGTCTTCTTTATGAGAGAGGCTTTATTAGAAAATCATTTGTTAATGGTATATTTTTGTTTTTAATGAGAAGCTTAGTACAAAATTTACACATGAATAATGCAATGCAAGATGCCTGAAGGATCATGCGATTTAAGTTGACTTTTTTATTATGTACCATCATCTGTCAGTCACGATCAGCAAGCTATTGAAAGCTCGAGAACTAAACTTTAGCAACTTCTTCCTCAGGTGTTAGGGCAGGAGATGAAATTCTTGAAGTAAATGACATTGGCGTACAAGAAGTGGAGAATGCAGTGGATGATCTCCGAGAAGCTTTGAAGGGTATTTAACTAACATTTTGTTTATTCTTTCTTTGGCTTTGTGTTTTTCTTTTAATGAAAAACGTTATCTGAAGTGGTTTTGCTTACTTATAGTTTTATTTTATTATCTAGACCCATCCATTACCTTAGTACTGCGATCATGTCGCGATGAGCCACCAGTTGTCAATAAAGTGACTTCAGATGCCATTATTTCCAGTCTTGTGATACAGCCTCCACCTAAAATAAGGTAATAGCTGTTAACAATATAGTGAGACTGGCATTGAATCAGTCGTGGATAACAGGAAACGGATACAATTTTAAAACTCCTTTTATTGTTGACTTTCATAGTCTACTTACCTTATACTGCCCCAAGGTTGCCCATCTCCACTTAGTTTATAATGGAGCCTTAGTAACTCAATAGGTTGCCATTGAAAGCCTGGTTTGTATGTTGGCATAACATTTGATGGGCTATCAAATAACAACCTGTCAAACTGGGAGTTGGGGGGGGGGGGGGGGGGGGGGGGGCAGGGACGTGGCAGGGCTGGACCCAGCTGTTCAAAGTGCAGAAATCTCTATCAGTATAACAGATTCTACTGGATGGTGATTTATGGGTGAATTTATCATATTGTGCTTAAAAATGATACTTGCTGCATTGAGTTATGATGTTCTTTATAATTGCCGTTCTCTCGTATCTATGTCGAATGTCCTGTGCTTTTTTTGTTTTTGTTTCAGTGATACTATTGCCGAGCAAGACCTGAGTGATCTGATTGTTCCTCCTCCTCAATGTGAGTTCGTGTTGTTTTTGTTTTTAACCTTAGCTGGTAGTCTGTTTTTTAACAAACTCGAAAAATTGCAGCAAGTATTTTTTGCAGGTCACATTCCACAGGTCACAATTCAAGGTTACTCTATATTTGCCCCAAAACACTGTAAAAACAGTCTAAACATTGCTGATCGAAGGAGGCTGGGGCCTGAAGTAAATGTTAAGTAAAAACAGTATTTCGTTTGAGTGCACAGTTCTAGTGACCTGTAACTGTGAATTGTGCAATGTGACCGGTAAAAAATGTGGGTGAAGTTCATAAATCTGATAGTTCTACCTCAGGTACTCGTACTGGCATGTACTGGCTTGTGTTACAAGTGTTTCAGCGTACCTTCAGCTCGACAATTTCCTTGACTGGTTCTGCTAATAGGTCCGCAAATGTATTCGCAAACCGCGCGTGCCTGGTCTCGGAAAAGCTGTCACGTGACGTACGAGACTCTCTCAGTCTCTCTCTCTCTCTCTCTGCACCTGTATATCTGGTGCGGAAAATATGAAATTAAAACACTCGATTTATACCACATGCAGAAAGTATTTTATAAAGGCTCAAAAAACTTGGATTTTTCTGTCATTTTTAAGCACATGCTGGTATTGTTTGTCTTCTGAAAGCACGCGGTTGACCTGATGAGAGGTTATTTAATAAGTGGACCCTATCTATGTGTCGGGCAAGATCTCAAGAGCGATCTGACAATATAAAAATGTTAAGTACGCCTTGTATTTCTTTGTGTAGCATACGATATTGAGGAAGAAACGGTAGACAATGCCAGCACGATAACGAGTCAGATTGACGAACCCCGCAGTCCTTCGCCTTCTTCACCTACCAAGAGTGTCGACGAACTTCTTCAGGTGCTTGGCATGTTTTAAATTAAATTATATCAATTTATTTCATTATATACAGGAATACACCTACGGGTATCTACGGGTAAATCAAGCCTTTTTTTTAAGTTTACGCGTATTAAAAATCTTCCGTGTGACTGAAAACAGATGGCGGCTGTACATTTTACCATGATACCATGTAAGCCGTACACAACTCAGAAAGACATTTTTGTAATATTTGTACCCGTGTAAACGACATTGTGTAAGTTAGGTTTGAAGGTTTCAGAGCTTTTCTGTACGTTTTCATGAGCTTTGTTAAAGATTTTGTGCTCTCGGTGTTTTGGGTAAATGTACCAGTCGCCATCTTGTTTTTTTTGTTCCCAGTAAAATCTGCAAAAGTAGAACAGTCGAATTAGTTCGTTTGTTTGTTTACACACAGAGAGCAGAGCAAGTGACGCTGTTCTGTAGACAGCAAGTGGAATATTCGGATGATGACGAACCCAAACAAAGTGTTCGTCTTAGCGAGGCGCAGAAACTGCGAAAAGTTATCATTGAGCTTGTCGACACCGAGAGATCTTACGTGAAGGTAAACAAAAATGATTTCGCCTCGTTAACTCTTCGTTAGGCGTTTTGCGGCGGGGATTGCCGAGATGGGTCAGGGTGCTATCATTCATCATGAAACAAAAAACTGACATAACTTACCAAAAAGTTAGAATCTTCGCTAACTTGTCAGAGAGTTTAGCAACCCTGTAAGCAAACCATCATAAAGGGTCGAAGCGAGACGAAAAAGCAAGCAAGTTTGTTTTCCCACCAGCTGTGGCCTGCCGTCGCCCGGCCAGGGATCGACGGGTGTAGACTGGGTATGTGGGCTGTGGAGGAAATGGGTGGGCCTGTACTTTCTTTAAATTTTTTAGCTGAGTTTATTGTCAGTCAAATTCTGGATGTGGCAGTATATCTACCGTAGTAACTGCTTTATGATCCATTCGAGCTAATTGTTAAATATTTTCATTGTCAGGATCTGAGACTTCTTTTAAAACGCTACCTAGATCCCATGAAAGATGAAAACTTTATGTCACAATCGGAGGTTGGTAAAAGTTTAACTCCGTCAGTCACGTACAGAATTTATCATTTAACGTTTTAGTCCAGTGGTTAACTTCATTGCTTGTTTTTTTTTTATCTGTAGGTTCAAGCTTTAGTAGCAACTGTTCATGAAATCCTTGACTTTCAAGTCAAGTTCCTCAAGGAAATAGAAAGACCATTGGAATCTGAGACTGGGTTTGAGGATTTTAACGCCATTGATCAATTTCAGGTATCAGCCCATATTTAGTGAAACCTCAGTTTTTTTTGGCCCCATTTCAGATGTAACTTGCGTATAGTGTTGGAAACCTTAGAACTTAACTCTATACGATCGAACCCAAGGTTATATTAATAGTTGGGAGTAACTGCTATCCTGCGATCAGGTCTGACATCCTTTGAATTTTGCTCTGAAGATTTGCACTACGAGTCCATAAAGTAGAGTTGAACTAGTCTCTAGCAAAACATTATTTTTCTCTTTTTTTTTTTCAGAACGTTATCTACACCATTGGAGAAACTTTTTATAACTACACGGAGCATTTCAAGCTCTATAGTGCATTTTGCTCAAGTCACTCGAGGGTTGTGGAACTTCTACAGTCAGGTATACTTCAGTAGACGATTTCATGCGACTTAATGTTGGCACATAGTCATCCTTTTTACCTGCCAGTTTACGTTTCAGAATATTTTGCTGATGTCACTGAAGTTCGCGAAGCGCTGAGGAGCATACAGTCTGATCGCGTTTTAAAAACTTGCCTGCGAAACATCAGTCTTCGGCAGGGCAGAATTTACCAAAGACAATTTTGTAGCCAACAGCGGATTGTGAGTTTCTGTAGGTTTTACTGATAGTTGCCACATATCGCACTGGAGATTTACTGACACGCTTACTGTCCCATTTCGAAATGGTGCATTTTAAGGTACAAAGGTCAACTACAAATGTCTACACCGTTTTTTGGAAATTTAGAATTACTGTTATTTATTTCAGGAACGAACACCGCAATGCACGAGTTTCTTCACGCCCGGAATCCTAAGAATCAACATTCAGGAACGTTAGAATCTTACCTCATTAAACCCATACAGGTAAAGAATGATATAGCTTTCTTACTATTTGCCGTTCTTTATTTTGTTATGTACAACTTGGACTCCAGTTTCGAGCCTAGGGGTATAAATGAGCACTGGTGAATTATTAAGAAATGAGAAACATGATATATACATTGAATCTTTCGGCTTCTTTTTCTTTGTAGCGAATATTGAGATATCCTTTACTGCTGAGAACAATACTGAAGCTACTGGACGGCGCTAGTGAAGAGCATCACTGTCTCTTAGGTAACACGGCGTTTGCTATTTGACTTTCAGATACTTCTTTGCCCGGCTATTTACTTAGCCGGAAGATGTCAACCACTTGGACGCCTCAAATTGTTTTGTTTATTAACGGTAATCTGTTCAAAACTTTTACAGAGGCTGTCGTTGCGATTGAAAAAGTCGCTGAGCACATCAACGAGATGCAAAGGATCACAGAACAGTTCTCGCCAATCTTCCATCAGTTAATTGACGAGTTTGGAGTATTTGAGGTAAAACAAATGATTGTAAAAATGCGTGAAACTTAAATTTGATTTCCCTTTGAGCTTATTGTGTCTTGGTTGCAAAAACAATCTCTGTAGTATCGCTTTTCCCTTATCATGTTTTTCACCGCTAAAGTTATGGTTCTTTCAAAGTAAAGTAGTCTCCAGTTTGTTGGGGGGCAAACATTTCGCCTTACCCTCGTAATGAAGACGCTGAAATTGTGTCATGAAAGTTGAAATTTCAAACTATCTCTCATCGAAAAGTCACCCGACTGTCAGGCTTTAGCTAAGAGAGAACATTCCATAACTCGTATCTTACAGCTTGCTGACGTCAGTATAGATCGCCTATTGCATCATGGGAAAGCTCGGTGGCTTAATTGCCCGGATGAAGTATTTCGAAGTGGGACTCTCAAGAAGTACCCAGTCTCTCCCAGAATTGGAAAAAAGATGACTCCTGGAACCATGCACCTCTTTGGTAAGAATAACGACATGCAATAAGTGCATATTGCACTCTGTATATCAGGAAAAATACAGGTTGGCCTGCTTGTCTCATAACGCTATGTCACTCTATATTGACCAGAAGTTGTAGAATGGCCAACCAATGGATGAAAACTTTAAAATATAAGTAGCTTAGGTGTTAGAATTGCCGGCGTCATTTGTGGGGAGGCTTGCGTCACGACTCCGAAGAACCATTGTGAAGATTAGTTGAAAGCTGAAAGGCTGGTTATATTGATGCTGTTTTTTTTCCCTTGTGTCTGATTTCGTTCTTGTATTCTGTTTAACAGCGTTTGAGAAAGCGCTTATCCTTCTCTACGTGGAACGGAAACAAAAAAAGAAAGACAGAGATCGAGTGAGTTGAATTGTTTTCCTTCATTCGATGTTGCTTTTTTCCCCTGGAGCGTGCACTCATCAGCTGTTTATATTCATTTTTTTTCAGCTTTCCTCGGTAAGCAGCGTGGACGAAATCAAGTTTAAAACAATAATTCCAGCGTCTTCACTTGTTATACGAGATCATTGCTGGTTAAACGACGGTACGCCCAATATACTATTATCGATCCAATATTTTATTAAAGTAGCCTGCTTGCTGGACTCAACATTTCCAGTCCACTAAGAGAATACAGAAGAAGTGGCAAGGCAATGCCAATGAAAGCACGTTCTCAATCCATTGTAGACTTGGCTACAAGTCGAGCTGCGAGAGGCGAGCTTAAAATGAGAAAAATGTCAAAGCCTAGATCCAGTTGCAACACAGCAGGTTTTTAATGAACGAAGCTGCTGGATGCCACTGGTATTTGTGTTTGTTGTGTTTCTTTTTAATGTTCTGTGTTTGTGTTCTAACGTGTATTTAATTGTCCATCTTTTCTAGGCTCGGAGACGCTTCACTCATGGGAACTTGTAAATATTACTGATACAGCTGAGATTGGCAGACAAGAATGTAACTATTTGTTTGCGAACAAGTAAGATTCAAAGTGCTTCCTGGTTGTTGTTTTTAAGTCTGTGTCTTTTTCATTGACGTTGGTCGAAATATGTGAGCTAGTGACTACAGGGTTAAAGAGTATTCCCATAATTCCTTGCAGAACTGCTGAGGAAAAGAGAGAGATGGTGAAACATATCAAGGAAACTGTAAAGCGAAGTATGAAAGCTGGCTCGTTTTTGGCAGCCGCGCCTGCGGCCCGTTCCTCAAGCTTCCGACGTAACAATACGGAAGACAGGCTCAATTCGTCCGACCCAGGCCCCTTTGTGCGTCTCAACAGTGACCCTTCATCCATGTTTCGACGTTCGTTTAGTCACAATCCCGAAGGCACCAGAAATCGGAGATCCTCGCTCGAAAGCGACGCATCCCATAGCTCCGAGAGTAATGCGGACACTGAATCCGTAAGCAGTGGAACAGTGAAGGAGAGAAAAGTTAGTTTGAAGAAAAAGAACAAGGCGGTGTCTCCTTTGGGCATGGAAAATGGTCTGATTAACTTATGAAACTTGTGCCTACAGTACTTCACACCTAGTTTATCCTACAGAGTTTATTTTTTTTTTCCAAATTTGTAAGAAACGTTGCACAATTGTGCTGTAAAAAAATGTTGTAAAAAGGGTCTTTATCTGTTATTTATGTAGCTTTTTCATCGTTGTCGTCGTGTCGAGTTTTAACTGTTGCTTTTTGAATTCCACTTTCGGTAGTATTTGTTGTTTTCTTATTGCATACGGTTTTTACAAGGTCTCATTTTTTCTTAAATCATTTTGAAGATTTCTTTTACCAACAATTCGTTTTATAGTAGCGCATCTCTTACGTAGTCATTCTTTTGTTGTTATCACTATGAGTTTTTGTTTCTGTCTGGGGCTTCGTTCAGGTGGAAAGAGTCGCAAAAAGAAACCACATATGGTTATGACAGAACTCTTATTAAATTCGCTGGAAGCCCAAAGTAATGTACTTGATCTGATTGTTATCATTTGAAAAGGAACAATAGAATATCAGTTCTTTACTTATAGTTCTCGTCACTTGGTGATGCAAAAGAAATTATTTATTTAGCCGGGGAAACAAGTTGTTTTACTCGTTTATTTTGCAGAAGTAACCCGCTTGAGTTAGTTCAGTGAGAAAGTAGCACTAGTACCCTTGTATCATGGCGTTTGACTATAAAAACAATTGCGTTTTGACGGAACTTTTTTTGGTCGACTGAAAGCAGTGTGAATTTTAATTCGGATTATAACTGACCAATCTTACTCTCATTTGTTGTAATACTAGACGTTAAACTTGATCTTATTGAGCGTTTTGAACACATGGATACTCTTGAAATACTGTTGTTTTGATCCAGCCTGACAGATTACGTGATAAATTTATACAGAGTGTATTTTAGAAGAAACGAATGTCAAGAGCCTTTCGCATTAAATTATTGGTTTATTTTGGAAGTCCTGTGTATCTTGTTTACCTCTTTTTTCAGTTAGACGTTCTTTGGGATGCAATGTCTAACCTCACGAGCGACGTTAATGGAAAGCGGGGAGGGGGGGGGGGAGCGAGCGATTGCCTGACGAGCCAAACGAGCACCTAAGTGGAGACTAGATTAATTGCTCCACTTCAGTGTATCTCTTCTTTGTTTGTGAGGCGCTGGTTTTTTTTTTTTTTCGAAGCGACTGAATCGAGGGAAAAGTGCGCCTGTTACAAAAGACGTATAAATGCGATAAGAACATCAGTGACACACTCGGCTTTCGCCTCGTGTATCATTTGTTCCTAGCTCATTTTCACCTCATCTGTGCGTAGGGTTATATCACAACGGCGACGGCAACGAGAACGTCACCAAAGCGTCGTCCTCGACGTCGCCATCGTCTTTGCTAAAACCTAATTACTGAACGGACACACGGCAAAATAGAATCTGTTTGTTCAACTGATGATGAATACTGAGATTGACAAGTTTTAAACTAAAAATTGTGTTTTAAATGTTCAGAGAAGAGTACTCAAAAAATCAAATACTGACCCACCCCAGTTTAATTTAATAAATACAGGGAAACCATTCTAATGGTATCAAACAAAATTCGAGTGGCATAAAGAGGAGGCTTTCTAGGTTTCAGTGAGGCATGCAAGCATAAAAACCATCCCCTAACCCCCTGCCTCCTCCTCAGGCTTTTCTCATGATTCCCTGCATCCTTCGCACTGTTTGGTCTTCAATTACTGTCGCGCGGGCGACTGAGAACGAGGCAGCCCTAATCCCCACCCCAACTCAAAAGCAACTTGACAAGATCTTAAGGTATTCCTGGAGTCTAAAATAACTTTCTTTGATTACCACAATTCTTTAACAGGACAGGGTAATGTCAACCGGAACACGCATGCAAATTTCAGGAGGAAAGAAATAAAACAAAAGACAGCCGAAACAATTTTCGTTTCTAAGGCCTAAGGGAAAAATAAGACTCCATGCTGTGTCAAAACAGTTTCATGTTCCTCTGAAGCTCCCTGAGGATGGTCTCGTTGACAGCTCGTTAGTTGCATTGAAACTTTGAACATTTATCAAGATTGGTAATGAATACAAAAATAAATAAGAACATAGGGCAGTGTCCATTTTTTTACATATATATTAGAACATCAATAAGGCAATGTTTATTTTTTTTATTTTTAAAATATTTTAGCTTATGAATTAACTATTACAGTACCTGTTAAGATCAGTGGCAACCTCATACAGTTTTAAAAATCAAGCTTAACATCATAAACAGTTCTGTAACATAAAGTTATTACTTTATATAATTTATTCACAATGTACAAGTCTTCCATGGAAGCAAAATAATGTGTTCAAATCCAATCACAAACATTACTTGTTTACATTCGAACATGTTTAATAGTGAACACTTCATTATTAAGGTCATTTTTTTGACCCAAGGAAAAGTTCACTCAAATGTTTCATACCTGGAAATTCCCTTGCATTGCCTAGCAACTTATCTGACCAAAACCACTGAGGGCTCTATCAATTACCATGGATGGGAACCCCAATAGATCATGAAACTAGATTTAACTGGATGACAAATGGGGCACCATCTAACAAAAAAAAACATTTCACTCAATCTTCTTTAACCCATGAGCCACATCACTCTTAAGACATTGGGTAATGCTGGACAATACTAACAGCACCACATAAACGTACTGCATGTGGATTAGTCTCTCACTGGAGTTCTGCTTCCAGATGATAGATTGACTTGAACTTTTAGTCTGAATGACAAAGGTTGATGAAAATCGAAGGAGAAACTCAAGTTTATTTAAAATGTGGATACAAAAAGGCAAATGCCACAATAACTCAACTTTGGATTTTATAATATGGTAATAAATTATTCTACACCAACTAATTGTTTAGTCAAGTGGATTACAATAACTACAATAATATTAAAATTTTTATAGTGCCATTTCCCAATGGTTCAATGGCGCAATAGTTCAAATTATCATCTGCACTTACTTTATCTAATATTATTACTTTGATATCTTCTATCTTCTTTAACAGCTGGGGCAATTTCATTTGGTAAGCCCCCACACTACTATGGATTTGTAAGTCTGACTACCATTGGATGTTTTGTTCAAGATGCTTAGGATGGTGCTTGAGCCTTCATCAATTGAAATATTAATGTAAGATTGAAAAAAAAAAACAGCATGTGGAACACGTGCTGTGGAAAAATCCAAGCACAAGACCAATGCGCATACCAAAAATGTGTATAGATTTGCCACTCTGAAATTACATTTACATGTACCGGTATTTGCACACTGAATTCTCTCTCACCTATCCATTCTTAAAATAAAAAAAAAACATTTGCCAACTTTATCATGACTTATCACTGAACCAATGATAAATTATTTTTATTTTGAGGATTTATATTTGCTTAAATTTCATTTTGTGAACCATTTTGCACTTGTACATGTACACAGTAAGTAAGACATTTCTGAACAAGTGGGTAACTGTAAGAGCACTTGCGATAACAGATTGATGGAAATTGTTTTTACTAAGAGTGAAAATGGCGCTAAATTACATTAAGAATCAATGTTAATCTTTATAAACAGCCAAGACGTATTGGCTAATCGCACTTTGTGAAAAAAAGACTAGGAGATGGTTTGTATGAATTTATGATTGATCATTGCAGTTATACACACAACTTATTAAGCAGTTGTGAAATTTAAGCCTGAAAAAAAATTCAGACCACAATGGGATTCAAATCCATGACCTCTGCGATACGGGTGCAGTGCCCTACCGACTGAGCTACATTTGTATCAAGTCATCTAGGAGCTGGTCATGTTGTAAGTTCGTAATATACCCATAGAAGGTGAAGAATGTAAATGAATACATGAAAGATCATAAATTTGAACTGCAGAAGAAAATGTGAATTTATGACTGACCATAACCATGTCTGTCAGGCATGTTATCCAAAGGCCACAGAGAGGATCAAAACTCTGGCAATATGTTATCTAATACTGCAATCTTAATAATAAAATATGCTTAAAGAAAAGTTAAACAGTATGGATAATAAACCATTTCAATACTTTTTTACAAAAAAGCAAGACTTCAACTTCTCACATTGTAAGAAACAGAGGAAATTGAACATTAAACATAGATAATTGCTGGAAAAGTCCTATGCCTTCCTATCTGGCCTTCTTGTTTGTGTCACTTCCCTTGGTAATGCTCTCAAGGGATGAAACTTGTCACTGTCTCCATCTTCCACTTCCTCCTCTCCTTCATCACACAAATGTATCACAATGCTGGGTGCATCCTCAGCAGAGTTGTGTAGCTCGTAAGGCTGTGAGGTGTCCAAGCTGGCTACAGCAGCAAGCAGATCATAGTTGATCACAGGATGGGATTCTGGAATTTGTTCCCAACCAACAGGAGGAGAAGCAGGAGGGGATATCAAGAACTGCTTTGTTAGAGGTGGAGGTTTGAGATTAGAGTTGTTATTAAGAGAGGAGCGTCTCTGCAGAGAAGAGCAATTTTGCCAATAAGTCAACAGGCCATAAATAACTGTTAGTAGATCTTTGATTTTATCATTATCCTAACTTCTAAAGAGAACTATAAATCAATTTACTGAACACTTTAAATACACATAAGGTCCTTTGTTATCAATATTAATGCCGTTTTACCGGTACTCAAAATTAATACTTTGTTATAATATAGGCCTTCTATTCACTACATGTATTTGAATCTTTCAGAGTAAGGTAAGAAGATAATGGTATAGAAATAACATTTTTTTTTAAATGAGGGGGGGAAAAGATTACCAGAAGCCATTTGTACTCGTGGATGAGTGTCCAGCAGTATCAAACAGTGCCTTGTGTAAGACCATGTACTAGTGACACCAACCAGGGATTAATGAAATACTATTGTCTGTGATGGATTAGTATTCCATCGAGGGAGAATAGAAATACTCCTAGTAGCTTCACGTTACAGATACCAGGAAAAGCTCTGGCCTGATGTGCTACTTGGCTCATATGCAAACTCTTGCCTTTTTATTGTCCGAGAGAGATTTCCGCGAGTTTTCATCTAATCTGCATTCAAATTATATAAATTGTCCCTGAAAGGCCTTGGGGTGAATACCACCAGTAGGTAAGGAATTGCTTAAGGGAGAGCAAAGTATGATGATTCTGACAGTTGCAAGTGCTTTTCCAGCCGAGGACACAAAGTGGGAACTTTAAAATGCCTGACGACATTGCATGCCAAGATCAAAACCTAGCTGAAGGGTAACTTAAAATAATATCCATTTCCTAGCATCAGTTAACTAGGATTATCTCAGTAATATTGACCAAGCTGCATATAGACTTTTTTAATGCTCCCAATTAATAAGTGGTTGTTCAACACTATTGATTTTGTTCAGAAATATTGATTTTCCACAATCAACCCCAAATCACATCCAATCACACAATTCATGAAAAATTACACAAATTAAAGAAAATAAACCATTAGTTAACAGTTTATCAGGAAAATCGTGCATCCAAACGTTGTTTCAAGACAATTTGCCTTAAGTTTGAAAAAACACCTTAAAAACCTTCTACAACCTTTGATTTCATAAACAATCAAAGTTCCAAACTTCTTTGGACATCCAGGGACTGGTGATGCCAACAATCCCTTCCATTGCTTTGATCAATCTGCATTATCGCTATGTATCAGCAATGTACATGTATGATCCAAGCACTGTTTATTTCAACAGAAAATCTAGCTGCTTTACTTGTGGAATACAAAACAAACATCCTTCATGGACAAATCCGTAGTGAAAACACCAGTTGTTTCTTTGACTGAAAACACTAAATCTCACCTTTAGACAAATTTAACTGCAAAAGATTGAAGAAAGTGCCTCTTTCACATGGATCATACACTAAAGATGTTTGTCATCATACAACTATAATGTATCATTTGATGCCTGGTTGTGTTTTATCAGCATTTACATTTCTTTTTTTTCGCCTAAAACTTCTAATTTCTTGTCTTATTGATCCAAATATGTTAGTATGGACAGGCAAGTAAGCACTAGAGAAGTCAATCAGTCAGTCAGTCACACTGTCCCTTGGCGTTCTAGGCATGCTGGTGTGACTGCACATGAGTTTTTCAGTGCACAGCCAAAAATCTACTGGTAATCGCATATGTGACCAGTTGGTTGTTAACTTTGAGCCCTGCTTATCACATAATCTGATCCAATTATTTTGTATAATTTTTTGTCACACCCTACCAGAAGTGCCTGTTGGTACTTGGGGAAATCGTTTGGGTAATTGAATGATGCAATTTCGTGTTTGAATCAGCAACATATAACATATCAACTTCTTTTAGGGTCATGAAGGTAAAATTTGTGATCTCCTAGATTTCAATTTTTTTAGGTTAACTCTTTGATGCAGGGCATAACAATTGCACTGCTGTGTAATAGCACTGAATGCAAAGATTACAGTTCTATAGCTTAAAGAAAACAATATGAATAATCACCTGTACAAGGAAGACACCAAGTTCATGACCCAGGAATTGCTGTCCATGTAAATCTTTCTTGGCTTCTTTAGCATTCTCCTCCATGTTAAATGTAACCCTAGCTCTGTGGAAAGTCCTCAAGTAGAGGAAGCTTTTTTCATCACTTCCATAAGGAGAGAACAACTTTTCAAATAATTCCTGAATGAGAAAAAAGTGTGATATAATTCATATCAGGTTGACTACAAGCACTTCTGAGACTTGAAAAAGAGTGTATTTTATTTCTGTGACATGGGAATCGAACTCATCCTAAATAGTCTGAAGACAATATTTAGCACAGTTCCACTGTTTAAAAACTGAAGAAGTCAGTAGTTTCTCCTTGACTTTGCTGTTTTTATTAAAATTATTAAGTGTCCAGAAAGGGGAGTGAATTCCTGTATTAGTGCGGGAGTTAAAATATTGATTGACTGCAAGGTTAAGAGTAAAGGAAAATCCAGTGTCATTGTAATTGTGTTTCAAAGACTACCCCGTGGGTTAAAATGCTGCAGATAATTCTATGCAGTGAAACAACACTTTTATTTACCCTTGAAAGTCATAGACAACTCTCTATGACTCTATAAAATGCAATGTAAATTTGTATCTTGCAATTACCACTGATTTAGTTTGTTCATTCACATCCATTTCTGCATCCAATTAATCATAACAATTACAATTTCCTCAAATGTGATTGGTGCTTCATCTACTGTATTTTGCTCCAATTAATCTGTAAAGTTCAAATCAGACAGAGTGGTTGGACAGTTGCCTGTAATTAGACACCTGTACTCAGACAGTTAGATGAACCAATCATTTTAAGTCCTCTCTACTAAATCCACTAATGACAACATCACTGACTGCAATCACTATAGTAACCAATTCAAGAGGACTGACTTAGTTTTGAAATTCTAGAGGTTTAGTCTCTGGTGACTGTTTTGAAGGAAATTTAACAGCCATTTTACAAGCTGTTCTCAATATTTTCAATTATGATATTTAAAAACGACTACTAAAAGCTCTTTTTCAAATTAAACTGACTTCTATTTCATTCTACCCAAATTTGCCTCAAAATTTCCTTATACTTGATAATATGTAAATGCTAAAAGTTCTGCTCAAAAAATCCCCTCCCTATCTGCATACTCTCTATCAAACAACCAAAAATATGGCCTACAATTCCATAAAAAATTCACAGCCACATTAAAGTTCACATGAAAAAACTGATATTGAACAACTTGTGAAGCGAAAAGTGTGATATTGGTTTTTCTATCTCATAGCTAAAGCCACCTGGACAAAACTAAACGTTTTCTGTTTTTGTGAGCCACACCAGTACACAAACAATGGAAACCCTTTCAAAGTCAATGTCAATGCGTTTTCTCATAGTTTTGAGTGTTTTGAGGGGCTTTCATTTCAGTTCAAAATTTGGCAGACATTCATTTTCTGTAAATTTGTTCATTTCCAAGGTGTTTTTTCCTAGCAAGAGTTGCATTTTTGCTTGCAACTCACATCAGCAATATACCTTCATGCACAAGTGCAATTCCACGCTAAATAAAGGGTGAAAGTT
>OMLO01001255.1_pt1 | contig 19147 bp, 10 predicted proteins | sample 1674811 | NCBI WGS metagenome assembly OMLO01 (sample SAMN06265003, study PRJEB25207) | coral metagenome | isolation source: Coral host | place: Mexico:La Bocana,Puerto Morelos, Mexico | collected 2008-11-13 | reverse complement strand
AAATTTCTTGAAATTCTAACGACTGGATCGTTAGAAATCGGCAGGTTTCTGCAAAAGCAATCGGTCTCAATTTTTCGGGCAACTGCACATGCGCTGCATCTAACTGGGTTCTTTCGGTAACAAAGAAAAGCTAAGAATTTCTAGGTTGTTTGCGTCGTTACATTTCCTAATATATCTTTATAATAGAATAAAGGCATCAATACACTGCGTTTAATAATAGAGCAAAATAGCGCAGAAAGTGCGCGTTTTGAATAAATAAAATGATTGCTCTATTGACGACATTTTTGTTTTTTCAATCCTTGTGCGCGCGCTAAATCACATCAGCAAAATCGCGCGCGAAAACTGTGTTCGGCCACCTTAAACCTTTTGTGATAATGAGCCTTCACAAACCACCGCCAACCCCAGTCCTACTAGAAACGAACTTTTGTGTATAAAGTTTATAGTGTGAAATGTTTCAATTCATAATATTGGTACTTTTAAAGTGATATGTAAGGTTATAGTCGCATTATTGATCATAAAGGTAACTATTTGTTGTTTAAGATTTATTTTTCATTATTTACGTTGGCAGTTTTAAGAATTCTTCTATTCTTACTCCCTATCTCTCCTTGAAAAGAAGATTAGGGCCCCGTCCACAACCCGCAAGAAGAATATGAGAAATTTGAAAACCTGCAATCAACGACCATTTTGAATTTGTTTTGGGCGGGGAAATTACGTGATTATCCTCATGGAATCGTTTTTGAAAAGCTCGGTTTTTGAAATGTTTTCCGTCCAAACTAAAATGAAAAGCCAACGTTTTCAAATTCTTTAGGTTTGAAGAGCGTTTTCGAAAAGCTCCGTTTTCGTAACGGGTTTGTGTGGACGGTCGGCCTAATCGCGGAAATAAAGCTACGTTTTAAAACTTCTTAGGCGTAGGGTGGACGGGACTTGAATGAGCTTTAATTTCGAGACTTAAAGATCATATATTCACTTCGCAGGCGTAATTTATTTTGCAATATACAGGTCTGAGTCAGCTAAATTCAACCCTTTTAATATCCTGTGAAGAAAAATTACTTTCATTAACGGGAGTTAGGCCCCCATGCAGGCCTTAATTCATCCCAAGCTATTTTTAGACCTAGCCCCCAGTTTTCTCGCGGATTCTGTTACCAAGCACGACGAGGAAATCTATGTGGAGCATAATACTGCATATAAAACCGTTTGAGCTGTCTACGTGAATAAAATCGCAACACAGGATTGGCTATTTGAAGAGCTTTCTGGGATTTCCAAAACTGGGAGTGACCCAAAACTAACTTTGGATAGATTCCCTTGGAAACAAGACAAATGGGCGAATGTCTCTCTTGACCTTCAGTGAATGTCTCTCTTGCTCACATTGAATTATTTGCAAATTAAACGCCTCTCAAGAACAAAGTAATACCAGCAATTCTGAACCTAAAAAACTTACTCGTGGTCTAAGTCGTGAGAGAGCTTAGATACAAAGTTTGCTTAAACGCCAAAAAGCAGTATCATCTTTCACAAGCCCGTATATTTTGATTTTTACATTAATTATTAATTAAATAGCAGAATAATACAATTTCTCTTAGTTAAGAATATCTGGGGTCATAATTCGTTACTGATTATACTCTCTCTATTTTTTTTTTTTTTTTCAATCTTACCCGACGAGAACAAATACCGCTCTCCTTTGCAACACAAAAAGTTTCTCTATATATGCACTTTTTTCTTTTACAGTAAATATAAAATACTAGTTGGTTCTCATAGGGGTTGTTGTCCATATGATTGTCCACCAGTGGAATTTTACTGTTAATTAAGTCAATACTCTGTCGGAGTCTCATGCACTCTCCCTTTACTTTTAGTCTAGTATTAGAAAAGAAACGGTTCCACGAAATGCAACCGAGGCTCTGCATGAAAGCGAGTTTCATGTAAGTTTCCTTTGTGTTGACAAAGATTAGAAACAGCATGTACCTGGCATGATTACAAGGTAACTTACATATGAAAATTTAATCTCAGGTTTAAGCTTACATATGAAGGTTTAATCTCAGCTGATCGCTAAGCACGGAACTGTAGTATGCCTAATGAACTAGTTCCATTGCCAGTAAAACCACTCAGTATCTCCCTCAAATCTGGCATATGCATTGAGAATTGTTATCACACAAAATAATATCACTATAGTTACAGTGGAACACAATTATGGAACGATGTACTTTAGCTGAAAAAAAGAATCGACATCAAAGCATTCTTTTAAGGTTGATTTAAATAACTAAGTTCAAACGATGCTCCTCTCATAACATAACAATAGAAGGTATGTTAATGGTTCCTTTAGATTTTAAATTTTAGTGTGTAAATAATGCACACTGTTTGTTTTTTGTTTGATAATTCCTTCGGTAATGCCATTATATAGAAAATTTATTTGTTATTTAGGTAAGTTTTAAAAGAGAGGGCTGCTTGGAAAGCAGCTTTACTTAATCTGTATCACCTTGTTAAATAAAAAGAAAACTCGGATTATTTTCCAACTGCACTGTGTAAAGTGCAAGGAAAAGCCTTGAAATAGGTAAATGGACGCAAATATCACAGAGAGTGTCCTCCCCAGGACACAGATCAGCTTTTAGCCCTAGCTTAGCTCTGCTGAGTTCACGCAACCCAGCAACACGGTTAAGGGTTTCGGTTTTCAGTAACAAAAAACACTGGATAACGAACGATCGCTTATTGGAACTTTTAGTGTGCGATATCATTGTAGATTTTCATCTGCAGTCATCAATTTTATTTGACTCACTTCAATGGGTACGCCTGGGTAATACTGCACAGGATAATACAATATACATTATTATGATCAAAGTCACGGCTTGTTAGGGCCCCGTCCCCCTGACGTACACAAGCGTTTTTACACCGAAAATGCATTAATAGTTTCCGTCCAAACTAAAACGCAAAGCCTACTTTTCAATTTCCTTTGGTTTGAAAAGCTCAACTTTCGTGACGGATTAGTGTGGATGATAGGTCAAACCGTAGCAAAAGAGCTTTGCTTTCAAATTTCTCCGGCGACAGGGTTAAAGTTCTCTTTTGTTTCCATTCAGCAAGTCGTTTACACTGAAGCCACAGGACCATTACTCAGATGAGTTCCTCTGGTATAATCCATCTCTGTGTCATGCTTGCGCCAACTGAAAAAAATCCTCTGAAAGATGCTTTTAACTCTGGACCTCAGGTCGTATTTTCTCAGAGTGTAGGTCAGCGGGTTGAACAGCGATGTGCACAGGCGCAGATAGTAGATGGTAATTATAACTAAATAAGGTAACTTACCAGGGTGATGCTGTTGCACGAGCTGCAGAATGAAATACGGCAGCCAGAAGATGACATACAGGATTAAAAGCAACACGCATGTCAACACTGCTCTCCGCTGACGCCGTTGCAATTTCTTCTCGCGCCTGACAAACTCCGCGGGTAAATTTTCCCGCGCAATTCTCTGGCACTGCCTTCGAAGCAACAGCAACATGTGCGCGTCAAGGACGATCATGACGATCAGAGGAATAAAAAAGAACACGATGATATTGAACAAAAAGTACATTGTTTCCTTCTCTTGGACTAGAGCCAAGTCTTCGACAGCTGTAGCAACGCTGACATTCCAAGTCCATGAAAGGCGAACTAAAGACTGGCCAAGGCTGATTATCCATGTGATTGCAAGGACTGCAAAAACTCTACTTTGGCGAACAATTTCAGGGTAACGTAAGGCCCACATAATGTAAATGTAACGGTCGCAGGTCATTACGGTGATATGTAGCACGGTTGACAGGGCCATAAATGTGAAGAATATGATGGAACTCGTGCATACGGAAGTTAAATGCATGGCGCTGCTGCAGGTCACAAGAAGAGGAATACCAACGAGTCCCACCAGGAAGTCTGACACTGCTAAACTGGCCAAGATGATATTGCTTGTGGTTCTCAGGCATGAGTAACAACTTATAAGCAGGATAACACTGCTATTTATCACCAGGACGAAAACCATGACAACCACGGCGGGTATTGTATCGGGAGGAATCCCAAAGCCTGCGGAATTCCCAGGACGAGTGTAGTTGCCTGCGGACTCCGTCATGTTTCCTCCGTTTCCAGTCTGATAACTCATGATCTCATTGTGCGAATAGTTTCTTTGTAACACACACTTAATGATCAACTGGCTTGGGAACGCTCAATCAAGTATTGTCAACTCAAGGGGTGAACATAAATGAGTGCCTTTAACTGCAAATAGGAAAAAAATAATACACTATTCAATTTCTTTTCTAACCTAAGATTACTCTGCGACCATAGAATTTCAAATTAAGACTGTGATCCCTTACATGGCTCTGGGTAAAAGTGTTTGTACGCCAATATTACATTCTCTTGCGTCACTGATTACCTCAAGATTAAAACGTATAATATAATAATCAAACCTTTAACTTTCCAAAAACCCTTACAAAGGATTTCGAAACTACAACAAAACCCAAATTTTTAGAGCAAACCTTGAAGCCCAGTGACAGTATGAAGAGTATATTTTCTAAAACGTGATAAAAGCGATTTAGCTTTTTGTCGGCTCTTTTAATCAATTTTAGTTTTTTTCTGTTAATTAATGCAGATACTGAGATCCTCTTCCTGTTAAATCAATTTTGTTTTACAGCTAAACGAGAACCAAGCGGTTGACGTTTATTTACTGCATGGGCGCTCTTTGAAGCATGTCACGTGGAGCTTTGTCAACCTAGAATTTGGATCAAAATTAATCCAAAATTCAATGCAAGTAAATTACACGCTAAGCCCATATCCTCTAAAAAATGACAGCGTCAAAGTTGTTAAGCTGTATTCAGGTTTTTGAGCTGAGTATAAAACATCGCATTTTCAATACGGTGTTTACTTCAACGAAGAGCAGTACTGCTTTCGTTTGCGCGTTTGATTTATTTTCTTTCATTAATTGTGTTTTCACGCGTTGAAGGATTATTGAACATTTCCTGCGCGTTTTTGTATATTTCTTCTCTTTACTCTCTGAAAATTACGAAAAGCCACAAGCTGTTGATCATGCATAGAAAAAATGTCCAGCAGTAATTTGCATCACAATCAACTTCTGAAATCCAATTAAAACACTCACTTCACACAATCCAATTTCCTGGCTAAGGCTTGAAAAGCTTCATTCAGCTGTTTATAATTAACTGCGTTGTTAAAATCATTTTTACATGTGGATTAATATTCTAGGTTTTGTCAGTGCAATTTCTTTCCATATAGAGAATCTTTTGCATTATTGTTTAATACAGTTACTGGTTTGGTATCTTTTTATCAGAAGAAAGTTCACGCTTTAGGATTTATGAGTCGATCGTGTCAGCTCGCTGTCTTTTGGTCATTTTTTTCCACTGTGATGTTATTAACTGCAAGTTCTCGCAGTCTCGTTGTCTTTTAAACAATTCCGGTTAAAATCGAAATTTTACCCGTGAGTAAACGAGAAATGAAACGAACAAAATTGAAAGGTTAACGTCAACAAATATCCGTCTTAGGTTTTTCCTTGTCTACCTTATCCCAAGACATAGATGAGCAGATAAGCTTGGTAATTTTGCAAAGACCGCCCTAATTAAGGCATCTTGAAAAAAGAAAACAACAAATTTCGGAAAGCGTATTCTACAGACCTACTTAGACTTCCAGCTACTTACCTTTCTTCATAGAATTGTTCTTGTTGATCTCGATATTTAACGCATCGAAGATCTCTTGACAGACATCAACGTTTTATATCATAAACCAGGCTCTCTTTCAAAACGGGTTATTTTTTCTAGCTTTTTCTCGATATCTAGAGGGAGCCCAAAGTCTGGAGATTGTTTCTCTCTCAAATTTTTAAACTTCACATTTTGCTCTTTATATATAATAAAGAAATACTAGCGTTAAAACAGAAAAAAGCGGAAGTGCTTACAAGCAAGGATATTCATCTGACCGTCTAGGCTATATCTTGTTCGCTTCCTTTCAGAAATCAACTTTTGCACGTACTTCTTCACTTGTAGATCTCGATTTTCTGCGATCGAGTTACTAACCGTGCGTTTTTTCACCCAGAGACCTCCGTGCCAAGAGAACGCTGAAAACTCCTAGCTTCTCTCCATAAAATAAATTTAACACTGATCAATTAGCAGCGCTTGGGAAAATGCAGCTGTTTTTCCTATTTTTTTTCTAGAATCTGTTATATGGATTTATTCGCGAAATACTGTAATTGTCTGGTATAATTCGTGCAAACAGTTTATTCAATAACTCGATCGGTGGTCGGGTTTTCTAACCAAGGTGAGCAGAGAAACTCCGAGAAAACACCACGTGATCAGGCTACAGACGAAACAAAACTTCAAAATTAATTTGTCTCTTTAGAAACCTTATCACCCGTTGCATCATTAGATACCTTCGCATCGAGGTTATCAGCTTTTGGTAATTAAAAACATATCTAAAAGTTCGTATCGCAGAACCTAAACTTTCACATATAATAAGGCCGGCCAATTTCAAGCTTGAAAAGAAATAATTAATATATTTTTAAATGTTATACATATATATTAGTTTTTGAGAATTTCAGTGAATGTGTCAATCTATCGATTTGACATGTTAATGACGCGTCAAGAGAATTTCGAGTTTGGTAAGTGTATAGTGATTGATTGTTCTAATTGTTACAGAAACATAGAAATGCGCTGAAAAACAAGACGTGGATAAAATTACGGCCTACATTAAAGCACATTTATTCTGTTCCGATTCCAAAATCCAAAATAAAGATAACTTTAATATCATAACAGTGTAGTTAACACTCTGATGGAAAAAACTGTGGCGGTAAAATTGAAACTCATTTCGAATGTTAAGATAATATTTTTTTCCACAAGAAAATTGGAAAAAGGTTTTCCACCGCTTAATTGCAAGAAATTGATCCCTTGAGACAATCTCGCTACAATGCATGTGATTAGCAAGCAATAAATAATAGGAAAAGTGAAAAAACAAACAGTAGATCGAGTCTCTGCGCCTGTAGATTTATACTGATTCATTTGAATCTTTAGTTGAAAGGCCGAGAAGGAAAAGATAGAGAAAAAAAAGAAAAAACGGATCCGAAATATTTCACAACGAAAACATCTTGAAAACCAAAACGTTATTAAACCCAACAAATTGTACGTACCTGTGTTTGTTGAGATCTAATGTCAATACGACACATGGAAAGCACTTGCATTTTATTAAGTTCGGGATAAAAAAGAAATTAAGCAATCAGATGACAAAAGTGGACCAGACAATCTTTTCGGAAACGGCAAGGATGTTTTCCTTGAAGACAATGGAATTATCAAAAACCAACATTGGAATATACAGATTAATTATGAAAAATGTCTCATACATTTTAATTTCTCTCAGACAATCAATACATATCTGCGATCTATTGAGGCGAGGTACTGACACAAACTATCAACATTTTTATCCAATTGACAAGCAGTAAGCCTCGCTTCAGAAAAAGAGCAAACATTTTTTTTTCAATTTTCCATTAATCTACCACACTGCAATAACTTTCAATTGATAATAAAGAATCTCTAAAAATTTGGTAAAATTCGAATATTTTTTTCGGCTAAACTTAGGCTTGAAAGTCCCAAATATTAACTATCTGTTGATTTGAAAACGAACGCGAGATAATGACTTTTTTTGTATTTTCTCTGGATAAGACAACGAATGGCGTCTTGAAAACGTAACTACTCAGCAACGAATTATGTACTTGGGTTTATTTATTTTATTATTGAAGAAAAGGCACCGGCTTTTTTTTATCTTCAGTTTGGTTTCTTGTTGTTATGATGTTATACATGAGCAACAAAAGAATTCGTCTGAGAACTGAAAAATACACAGTGAGAATTTTACATTAATAAGCTTTCTTCATTCAAAATATTACCACAGTCTGTAGCAATCATTTCTTCATTCTTTTCTTCGGATATCATAACTAAGACTTTATCTTACTTATTCAAAAACAAAATTCAGTATCACGGCAGTTTTAGACAGTAAAACGTTACAAATTACTTAAATTCTTCAAATCCAAGTACTCATCTCGATTGTCAGACATATAATTTTAAAAACGTATTACACAATCCTGTCAAAGGGCTTCTAAAAAACCAAACCTCATGTTTCAGAATTCTCTGGTAGCCTCAGACAATATTCAGTAATACGAGTACATGGCATATTTGCATTTTACGAGCACTGTAGCACACCACAAAAGCCACACACGATAGAGCTGCAACATCGCCTTAATCGGTTCTGAGATAAAAATCGACGAAAAAGATGTAAATTCGACGAAAACGATGTAAATTCTTTTCATGGAAGCAACAATTAGTTAGACGTCCATGGACATCACAAAGAAAATTTTCGAATTTCGTCTTCATAAAAGAAAATTTAAATAAATTAACACAGTTTTCATGCCTAGAAGGTTTTTGAGTCCTAATCCGCTTCGTCTAGAGATGCTAAAACATTACAGTAAACCTGCATGTAACAGCTTAGTGGTTTAAGAACCTGCTAGCAGAGATTTGCCATTTTTGAATCCAAAAATAAAAGAATCTGTTTAGCCAAGCAAGAGTTTATTTATTTTTCTAGTAAACAACCTAAATTGCCAATAAGTTCCTCATAATGCGAACTGCTTTTTGCCAGTAGGTTCCTATATGCGGATTCAGCTTATCAACTGTTATTAATAGTTCACTTAATCAATTTATGTTCGGATGTGGAACGTTATCTGATAATTGGTAAGTGTTTTCATTCTCAGTGAGTGGAATATAGATTGCTATGAGTGCCACACAACAACTGGCATACCTATTAGTACTAGCTCATCTGGCAAGTGACCAAGAGGGTATATTTTGTGCAAGGGAGCAGAGGACGAAATGAAAAGAACATCGCTCTATCGTCACTAACCGGAGAATGTTTTTCTGATTAATAGAATTCTCTATGTTATGTCTCATATGTTATTGTCGCTTTCGTTTTACTCAGACGGTTTACTCGAAACAGACCACATTTCCTTTACAATATCTGGTTGCCTGGCAAATTTCGCGTTATAGTTCCTAATCACTGAGCTTATATTAAGAACGTTCTTGTATGCTTCAATTCCAGCCTCTTTAAAAACTGGAAAACCAGCAATTTTTAATCTAGTCTAACACAAAAGTTCTTATAGTTTTTATCCAACTAGTTAAACTCCTGCATTAATCTAAATTAAAACGGAAAGTCTAGTTGTCATTTCACTTGCTAACAGGAGCCAATACAGCCATGGGTCGTGTTATTCAAGCGCATTGAATCAATCCTATAGAAAATATCGAAGCCTTCGATAGTTTGAAGTATGGAATATCTTTAACAAGTACGTACCTCGAGATGATTTCGTCAGGAAAGTAAATATCTCCGTATGAAGGCGGCACGGTGTGATATTTCTTTCTTCTTCACAGCATAAAGCTCTACTTCAGTTTCTTTATCAGTGCTGTTCGAAAGAGTAATTCCTAAAAGTTTCGTACGTCTTACAAGAGCACTGGTCAATATACCCAACATTAATAAAATACATTCGCCACGTCTCATCAGAAATACTCCCCGGAAAAAAAGCCTTTGATTAGACATAAATAAACCCTAACGGCCAGTGACGTCATTGGGATTATTTCCTTACATTCATCCAATCAGTTTAAGTCTTTTAAATTGCCACTAACAACGAATTGTAATTAGCAAACGAAAATGTTTTACTTCAAGGTCGCACGAAATTCGAAGCAAATCGAATCCTGAATGAATATTTCATCCGTGTGCGGCTAAATGTCGTTTGCTAAAGAGATAGTTTTAATATTTTTGGATGCTGTCAGTTGCATGCGTGTAATTTTCTGCACTTTTGTTCAAGAAAGAAAACGTGTTGTGAAAGAAGGGTTTAACGAGATTCACTAACACTGAATGTTGGATTTTGAACAATCACAAAGCAATCAATGGATTGTTTGTTTGTTCGTATTTTTCGATGTGCGGGAGTATCTACGTGATCAGAAAAGTAGGATTAATGAGAGTAGAATGATCGGTCGTTAGCAGCTTTACTGCACTGTGTGACCGGAAATTTCTTAAAATTTGAAAAAGTGTCCTTATACGTTATCTCCAAGAACATCTGGTATGCACATGGTTGGATATTTCAAAGAACATTTTCAAAAAATTGAAAAAGATTAAAAATAATTAGTCTTGTCTTTCTTCATTTTAAGAACGTTTAAGCGGGCTTACGGTTACCCTAAAACGCCTGAAATGGGAAAGGAATATTCCTCTTTGCTATTTCCTTTTTCGAGGTCTTCGATCATTATATCTTCTCTTTGGCATTCATTTTGTATTTTTCACGCATGGTTAAAATTTAAATCTACAACGAAGCTACGGTCAATATCATCGTGAGTGGCGGGACACCTTAATTCAGTGGGCTATACTTTTGTTAATTGCATAAAAAAATGATCGGTCGTTAGCAGAAAAATATTTCTGAGTAATTTTTCAGAGTACAGTAATTGGTTTCCCCAACCAAATTTTGATAATGTCTGGGGCACGCCATATACCTTGATGGACTGTATTGAAATTTCATCATTTATTACACCACTAAGTTAGTTCTCGCCTTGCTCTAAGGGGTTTTTCTCCGATTTCTCCGTTTTATTCCTTCTAGAAAAACCAACATCACCAAATTACAATTCGACCAGAATGGAGGACCTACCTGAAAACCAACTAAGGCTAAATTGAAATTTAGCTCACTGTGATTGGTTGAGAGTACAGCATCCGAAACGTTTTTCAATTGCACTCAACTTAAGGCTCAAGCAATTTTAAAAGAATTCTAAATTTCACTTTTAGTGTAAATACCTAATTAAAATCGCATTCAAACGGCGATCTATAATAAACAGGATGATTTCACGATACTTAACTCACTTTTTTAATACCATTAATAATAAAATAGTGGTTTTTACAGGAAGAAAAATACCGAGCAGGGGATAACTAGCCAGGATGATTAATATTTGGCAAGTTGTTTAAAGATTATGACAACACAAAACTTCAAAAAAAAAAATTTTCATTCTTTAACAGGGAAAAACAAATCAAGATGTTTAAGAATTGACAAGATGGAGTGCAATTTTGACAACACAAAACTTGACAACACAATGTATTAATTTCTACAGGCTGCAGTTTCTCGTAAACCGTGTTCCGCTAAAGATCCGTGAACGTTCCGTGAACCGTGAACAATGAACCGTGGAGCGCGATTTACCATCATAATAATTCGCAAAACAAAGAACCGGGCTTTTAGTTTAATTTACTGTCAGGTGGCTTTTGAAGCACAGACTCGTGTAATCACTTGATATATCATGCCCTGAATTAGCGATAATTGTTTGTTTTTTTTTTATAAAACGCGCTAGCTCTTGAACAACCTTTCCACCATTACGAATCCGCAAAAAAAATAAGTAATTAGAATTCACGAGTACTCGCTTTGAGAGCAGTGGATGTGTTTGACGTGAACGAAACCTGTTACAGTAAAAGTAGGGTGGGAGTTATATCGACATCGTGCAAGAAGAATTGCCTTGATAAGAGATCGTACGTGTATCAAATTATAATAGATCAAGAGGTAATTAAGAAATTGTTCTTATCTGCCCCCTCTATTTTCTTTGAGAAATGAAAAAAAATCCATATTCAGTTTTCAATTTAAGGAGCACGTCACGGCTTGCGCATTTCCAACTTCGTCTTTTCTTCTTCTTTATTTATATCCTTGTTCCTTTATTGTTTGTTATTATTTCTTTAGTGTTTTTCTATCTTAGTAGACTACTATTTTCATGATTCCTTTGATGTGAAGGTAATGAATATCCGTTGAAAACGAATTTATCTCAAAAAACCAAGCTGTCATTAAATTGCACACTATGGTCGCGATTTCTCGTTCCCTGATCTACGGATTCACTTTTCAGTTTCTTTTGTTAATTTTCCTTCAATTTCTGTTTAAGGACTTCATATTCTTGTTGATTGACAGAGAGACAGACAGACAGTCAATCAGACAGAAGAACTTAACAGAAAAATTGTACCCACACTTTTCTTGTCTTGATCTGTTCCAACCAACGGTCAAACTAGATTGTAAGCTCGATATTTTCAGGAAGTGATTGTCGAAGAGGCGAAGGCCGAATCAACTCTTGCACCCTAGAGATGTCGAAAGCGTATAATCTATTTTTTGTTAGTAGAAATCTAGCTGAAATTCCTTCAGGTAATTATTTCCAATTATTTGTTCTGCTTAAAGATTTTTATCCACGCCTAGACTGCGTATCGTTGCAGGCAGACAAGAAACGTTGAAAATTATTCGCTTGGATATTTGCCACCATATTCGGGGCGCTAGATGAAATTTTATTTTCTTTATTGTACTGACTTAATCCCGACAGAAGGCTTAAGGAAAATACGTTTTTTCTTCACGCGGGTACGAGACCCTTTGCTCAAGAAATTCGAAGTCGCTCACTCTGTTTGGTTGGTGGGTGTAAGTAATGATGACCAATCAGGATTCATAACGTGTTACGTCATCAGGATGGTCCTTTCCGGTCGATTTCTACACACCTCGAGCTTGGAAAAAAGTTGAACGAACGAAGAGAAATGTTCGTTTATGCAGGCAACAAACTGAATAAAAATCCTATATTTCTAAAAATAAAACGTTAAGAAAATCGTGTGAAATCTCCAATTAATATTAGGTAGCTGGCTAGTATACTGCCGAGTTACATGTGAACTTTCGGCAAAAACTTGATTACTAGCAAAAGCTAAGCAAAATAAAACACGATCAGTAAAATAATTTTGCAGATATATCATATAGAAGTAGCATTTATTCGAAAAGAAACTTTTAACCGAACAACTGCCCACCTGAACTCATTCTGTAAGGCTCGCTGTCGATATAATCTTTGCCATTGAGGGAAAACAAAAGCGGAAATTTAAAAAGATTAATCGCCCCCGGCTACAATTATTATTTGAGGAAATGGGGCAACACGGTACATGGTACATATGTATTAACATGATTTACGAGCGGAGGCAGAGACTTCGAGTAATTTCCTTACTCACAGAATAACAAGTGTGACGTAGGAAATTAACAAGTAATCGAGTTGTGACTGAATACCCTTTTGTTTCACTGATAGCTATATTTCAACTCAATGGAAAAACCCTCGCTTTGTAATGTTTGGACCATTGAAGGCCAAAAAAAAAATTGTTCAAATTTTCAGAGTAAATAGAGTCTGATAAACAGGAAATTTCTTTTTTTACTAGCTCATACAACCCATTACCAACAATACTGTGAGTTCGTTTAATTGATACAAAAAGAAATTGGTAGGACGTGAGACATGCTTTTCCATCCTATTAATTATTCACAAAAGTAAATATGAACTGGCAATGTAAATTTCAGCTTTGTCATCAATTATTCAAAACTTCCAACTGATTTTCGACTCTCCTTTCAATGACATGAGTAAGACGAGTTTAGTGAGCATTTCACTAGATGGTCAAAGATTAGGAAATTTAGTGTAATAGACTAAATTGTGAAAAATGTCATAAATCTTTCGAATTTAAAAGCGAGAAAAGTAACTGTATTATCCAAAAAGAAATAAACAAGTTGTCTGAATAGATTTTAGTTGATTTTGTTATCTCTAATTCCCATCCTCTTCAGATCAATACATCCCTAGCTATTTTCCCATCAAAGTAATTGTTGTACTCTGGTGCAGCATTTTAATATAACTTTTCAAAAATTCTTGATTTTGCGATAAAATTGCCATACTGTGTGATCGGAAGTTTCTTAAACATATAGTACATATAGTTGCACTTTATTTCCAAGGTGATCTGATATGTGCATGGTTTGATTTTAAAATGAATTTTCCCCAAAAAAATTAATTGAGGAAGAAGTAATTAGACGTGTATGTTTTCTTCATTTTTGAATACGTTAAAGCTCGCAGTTACACTGAAACCCCCGCTTTTTCTTCTTCTTTGCTTTCGCCTTTACTTTTTCCTTCTTCGGTCATTATTTCTTTTCCTTGGCATTCATTTGCTGTTTTTTACGCATGGTTAAAATTTAAATCTTCAACGAAGCTACGGGCAATATCCATGTGAGCGGCGGGACACCTTAATTCAATGGGCTATATACTTTAGTTAATTGCATAAAAGATTAATTGACTGTTTCGGACTACGATCTATTCCAGGTTTTATATTTATTATATTTAGGTTTCTCGGTTGTTGCACGAGTAGATATTGCCAGTTTTCAGGGAATAAAGAAAAAACACTTTATTAAAACAGCCTTACAATTTTTAATGCCGTTATATTGAAATGGATTTGGTCGTGCATGCAAAGAACCATCCAAGAACATTGGATATTCTTTTCGTAAAAACAACGATAAAGAAAATCGGTATTTTTTCATTGCAGACGCCATGATAATATATCATAGATACACTTCAAGTTTTGTATTTTGCTGGGTTTTCTAAAAGTTCCATAGCTTGCATAAACACATTTATGTGTAATTTGCGCGCACAAGCAAACCGCGACAATGCCACCAGCTGAAGATGCAATTCCATATAGACAGTACAGTGAAACGGCGAAAGCGCCATACGGTCAGTAACTGCATCTATTCGTTAAACTGACAATAGTCATCTCGGGTATTCTACTGAGCTCGTCGTTCGAGAAAATAATTACTCGTTTATCACTTGTAAAAAAATCTGAACTTCAACAAGAAAAATTGTACCATACGGCTGTTAATTGCATGAGGGAATAATCAAATAACTTTAGTATCTACCAGCGACCGCATGCTTCATATTAGGCTTGTTTCAGTTTTTGCTTTTTCTTTTGTAAGTCTCGTATTGACTACGGAGATTACACTACTGGCAAAACATTCTTCAGTCGTGAAGCAAATTACACTGGGTTACATCATTGTAATCGACTTACCGTAGTTTTCCTTAGTAAATCTTTCTTTGATGTGAAATTTTGCATTAGAAATAATTTTACACGAGTATTTTGGTGGTTTCCGCACCAAATAACCGGACGTATTCGACCAAACTAATTCGAGCATTCAAACTTTGCTTCTAATATTTCCTAAGACAATAGTGCTTTTGCATGAATATTTAATAACCGTAAAATACGGACAAGCACGTAATCACACCTAATCAACTTGTTCTCCCTAGCGAGTGTCACAATTTTACGGGTATGAGCTGATTGGACCAATAAGAAATCGACAATTGCTACAGAATTATTTGTTAAGGAAATTAAGGTTATTTGTCTAGTGCTCACGGAATGCACTAGATATCGACTGAGGAATAATTCTTAGCTCGAAAAGGCCGGGTTGACACTGTTACAGTTTAAGACTTTCTATGGCTAGCAAAAGTGCTGCTTTGTTAGAGATGCTATTTTTCAGATTTAAGGAGCGATATTCAATTTTACCTAGAGGGAAATTCTAGTAAGAAACCGCTGTGACCATGAAATGGGTCAACCTCACACGCAAAGCTCTTCGGGTTGGCCAATAGCGTCCATCTATGTATGAATATGCGTTAAGGTAAAATTGTAATTTTAAATCTTCATTATAGTACATGTATTGATTTGACTGTCGGTTCTGTACACTTTGTACCAAACATTGCAACCATGGAACTCTGCAAAACTCGAAAGTGATAAAGTAACTCAAAACTCAATTTTTCTACGTGTCCCAGATTCGCACAGCAATTTGGGACTAATTAAAAATTCACTAACACAGTAATTTTAGTAATTCATTTATTTTATTGCCTGTAAATTTTCTAAATCAAAGCAAATGTAAAATTTTTTTTTTCTCACTTGATAATGGGGCAATACAAGGCGAGACCTCGCCGAAAATGAGAAAAACCTGATATCACAAAGTTTCTTCCTCTAAATCCAAAATCGAAAATTATATTGACGTGAAAATGTCGTGAGTATTGAGATATTTTGAACTTGAAAATGATAGCAAAGAGATCGAAACGTGGACTTTTATCGCTAGATTTTATCCCAAAATTAAGTAGTGTTACTACGATAAAGAGTTTTTTAAATATAGCCTTTCTCATACGCATTTGGTTTTAATGGAGTTGATCGGTTTGAAGGTTTTGCTGTTGATTCAGTTGACAAATCGATAGTGTATAAAGAGTTTAAATCTATCAAAATTGACTACAATATCTTAAGATCAGGAGACCACGAAGCCTACGATTTCTAGTCTTTATTCGCGAAGTCTTGGACATCTAAACATTTGCAGATGTAATTACAAAGGCAACGCGTTCTCCTCAGCTAAGACCCTGAGTGTTCTTCAGCCGGTCTGAGACTCCACTGAACCCTCGATCTCCCGCACAGCAGACTGGCGCTCTAGAAATTAAGCTAACGAGGCGGAGGTGAGATAGATAGGAGACGTATTGGCTTGCTTCTGTTAAATCGGAGGAGGTACCGGGAATCTGGTCAGTTGGGTCTTTTATTTCTCGGACAATCTTCGTCTAATATCTGCTACTCCTACTTATACACTTTTATTTCTTCTTCTTCTACTTGAATAATGCATGCGGGCAACACGAGACAAACTAATACCTTAACTTGAAGGATTAAACAACCTTTTCGAATACCAACCCAAACACATTCAGGCGACTTTCAGAATCGAACAGCAAAGTTCTCGAATCAATAAATATAAGCTAAAGTTTAGGGACGACGAAACCCAGGCAGGATCTTTCGAGAGAGATCCCAAACCAAGGCCAGTAGACAAACCCAAATATAACCATCGATGGGGTATTAATCGAGGATAAGTAAAATAAACAACTTAAAGTCGCAAGACGCTCTGTGTGGGCAGTCGGGCCCTAGAATCACTAGACTAACGATGATAATGATAAACAGTTAAGGATCATGAACAAAAAACACTCATTTCTATAATTAGAAATAGTGTTCAATAAAGCTGCCCCTGCTTTTGATAATTTGTTTATGGGATGTGTATTGAATATAAATACTGTGCATATGACTTTTAATAAATAAACATTTTCAGCATTTTATTGAAGTCCACACTTTTGTAGTCAACATATTTATGTGTAAATCTGATAATGTTCAATCATACAGTATTATATTAATATTCTGTGTAACAGCAACATATTGTATGTTATTAAAGTCATCTGATTTTTGAAAAAAAAAACAAACAAAAAAACAGTTCACCAGAAACCATTACAACAATAACCAAACTTACAACAATGTATTTTTAGGAAATATAATAATCTGTAATAGATTTATCCATAAACCAGTCAATATAAATTTATTACATTATGCAATTAATATTTGTATAACTGAAGAGGTTTTCTTTGACACTGATTCGTGAATTTTTTGGGGAGAAAACATCACTAATAACCATTACAAAAACGCTAGCCAAAGTTGCCACAACGTAATGGTAGAAAATATAACTCGTAGATGCAAGACCTTCAAATGCTGCTACATGTAGATGCTCCTAGAAGACGTCGAACCTGGAAGGTGACCAAACGCGACCTCGTGGTTGCAAGTACCCGACACCACCGTGCGCGCTTGCTAAAATTTTACCCGAGACCATCGTGCGGGCCTAGTTTCGTCAAATCGAGAATGCTTCGCGCATTCCAAACACATTTCTTTCTTTTTAAACAAATATTCTTTGTCCTTGTATGTATACATCCGGGGAATACTATGGTGCCTCCTCCGGTTTTGGCCTCTGTACAAAAAACCCTGCGGGGCAAAAATTATTGAGCTTTATAACAGACGTGTTATGTAGTATAGGCAAATAAGAATTTACACTATGAGTGATATTTGAAAATTCTCTCAAAGTTGCACGAGTAATGCAAATCCTTAATTGCTCGATTATTCATACGATAACTCATTTTTTATAAGACTGGGAAAATCCCGAAAGTGCGAGCGTTAATTAATTTGCACTGCAGTGCAAATTAAATTGCGCAGCTCTCAACCAATCATAAGGAAGACCTTTTTTCAGTTATATCACAAATACCAATTATCTCGAGTGTCGAGTCTCGAGTCTCAAGCAAAAGATATCAGCTGAATTTTAAGACAGGTTTGACGTAATGAAACAAAGGCAAAGCGTGAGCCTGTAAACGATCCAGAAACGGCTTGCTCGAAATGTAATTGTCACATGAAGGAAATATGTGCGCATTGTCTTTTCGTTTGTGTTTTCATTTTTTCTTAGTTTTTACAGTTTGTTGTAGAAATAAAGCCTTTATTTCATTTCTACAAAAATTTAATCGACGCGACAGTTGGTAAAGTCGATCATGGGATCGCGCTTAAAAATCATCTTTTGATCAGTAAGTGCCGACAGATGAAACTCTGGTGTGTGACCATTCAAATGAAAAATCATGTGGCCATTTCTATTATGTTGTACAAGGTCGATCTAACTTTTAAATCTGTGGATGAAACCATAGTGTGTGACCATTCAAATGAAAGCTATTGAGCAGTACTTTCATGTGGTACTGATTATTACGCTGTTCAAGGTCGTTCTAACTTTAAGTCTGTGGATAAAACCCTAAAGTGTGTGACCATTCAAATGAAAGCTATTGAACAGTGCCTTCATGTGGTACTGCTTATTACGCTATTCAAGGTGGCTCTAACTTTTAAGTCTGTGAATGAAACCCTAGTGTGTGGCCATTCAAATGAAACTAGAAAGCCGTGGAGCAGTACAGTCGTCTGGTGCTGTCAGTCGAGTTGAATTGTTTTAGTAGAATCCTATCTGAAATTTGGTTCCAATAACGATTCCAATTGTTTCCGGTGTCAGTGGTAAACTTGCTTTAAGACTTTAAGAGAAATTGCGCGGACTGAATTGTATATTCGACATTTGCAGGTGTGCGCGCTCTTCAGTTTCTTTTTTAAAATTTCGAGCTTTGTTTAGTTCAAGAAACTGTAAATGCCTTCATTTTAGTCTTCTCGGGGATTTGATAATCCATTTGTTTGCAAAAGTGCTTTCAAAATGTCAGAAGAACAACGAAACATTGCAATTTTGTCTACCACACCATGCCACTGAACACTGAACACCATGATATTGTACAATGGCTCAGCCAATCAGATAACAGCTTTTTCAATAGCATACCAGTAGAATTCTACTTCGTCATTGGTCTACGCCACTACGAAGTCACGTGAGATAGCGCGCCGCAAGCAAGCAATCAGTTGCGTTTCGGTTTCCGAGCGATCAGTTGAAAGAAATCCTTTGCTCTACTACTTTGACTAC
>OMLO01001254.1_pt1 | contig 19148 bp, 20 predicted proteins | sample 1674811 | NCBI WGS metagenome assembly OMLO01 (sample SAMN06265003, study PRJEB25207) | coral metagenome | isolation source: Coral host | place: Mexico:La Bocana,Puerto Morelos, Mexico | collected 2008-11-13 | reverse complement strand
AGCGTCCGAGCGCCAGCGTGGCTTGATCGGCAACAGCATTTTCTTGCCACAGGCGTCGCCAAGCCAAGTGCAACGCGCGCTGCCGCCTTCTGCGGAAACGTTGCAAGAGCACTTTTCTTTCGCGCTGGTGGACGCCGAGAAGAAAAACATTCCTAGGCATGGCTTTGTATCACTTTTTTTTGGTCGACCAATTTTTTTTGGTATGACTAAAAAAATTGGTTTTACCAAATCGAAAAATTGAAAAACCAAAAATCCAAGAAAAGTTTATCTTTTGTTTTTTTACTAACTTTTTTCTTGTCATACCTTTCTTTTCCTTTTTTGTGAAAGATAACATTGGTTTTGACTGTTACAAACATCTTTTCGATTATATATAAAACTCTATCATATACATACATATTTTTATATGTATGAATTTAAATAGAAATCTATTCTATATATATATATGTCTTTTCTGTTTCTATATTTATACGGTCTGTCTTAAATACCTCTAGCTACTTATCTCTATCGTGAGCTGTCTGTCTGTCTGTCTGTCTGTCTATCTATCTAACTATTTATGTATCAATCTATCATGTGTTTTGCTTGTTGGTGTGTATCATAAAGAAGCGAGGATGAGAATGTATCATCTGGCATTGTTGACAATGCCAAATGCAACATTTCTTCCTCGAACGGTAACAGGTAACATGTTTGCATGACAGGTGGTGTACTATGCAAAGGGTTTGTGTTTTCCTTGGACAGCGGTTCATGTACAACAAGTGGAAAGCCAAATTGTTTCCATACCAACAAATGGTTGCAACTTATCACCACGTTTTTTGTCAATAATTGCAAAACCGTTTTTCAGTTGATGATTGCGACCTCAGCCTTCAATCATGCGTTTCTGCGTTTCTGTGTGTTTCTTTTTGACGAAGCATGTTGAATGCAGTGCTACTATATACAAATAGTCTAAAAACATGACCTTCTTTAAATCTGCATGGTGAAGGAAACATCCAAGTGCCAGTGTATATAGAAAAGTGAAGAAGTACGTGATTCTAATTTCTACTTTTTCAATGCAACAAAAGCCATATGAAGCCATGCCTGAAGTGGATTGTGTGGAGCAGTCTGAAACTTAGAGAATGCATATGGCAACACAGGAGTACGCATTTGCAAGCCCAGTGTTTGTGTTGTGCATTTTCCATGCTCTTGAGTGGCACAATTCCGACAAACAATTGTGTTTCCAGCCAGTTCGGGGCTCAACAGTTTGTGCAGCTTCTTGTCCAGCGACTTGCGGCTGCCATGGGAGAAACTGCCATCGAAGTGGCTAGTTTGGAAAAATGGAATGAGGTTCGAGCATTGGTTTTGAAGGAGATGGGCTAGCCAAAAAACTGTTTTTGAAATAATGCTAAGTTGGTTCATTTTGTTTGGGTACAGGGAATGCCTGTGTAAAATCCATGTGGAGGAATGGAAATCAGACGAAGAGCTGAAAGCCCGGGTGCATGCTCAAAAGTCTTTCCTTGTTTGGCCGTCTGATGGTGGGAAAAAGGGTTGCAGTTTGGCTTTAAAGCTGAACAAAGGGATATTGTTACCTTTGGTTGGGAGGGCAGAATCAGAGCCGAAGCTCATTGCTGTTCCCCACCTTGAGCCTATGTTGAAATGTTTGGTCACAGAATGGGCGGTTACTTGATTGAACTCTATATTTCAAAAACAATTTCGAAATGATTTGCAATATTTTTTTTGGTGGGGGTTTTGGCCATGATAAATCCTGCGAGGCTACAGTCTCCGACAAAAGGCTGAACAAGGATGCACATGGGATCAAGTCCCTCATCAACCATCATGCTAGTGCCTTGTGCCAATAAAGGGTTGTGTGTGTGTGTCTGTTTTTCATCGTTTTTCAGGATTTTCCTTCAAAAATGTGAGTGGGTTGCTTTGCTCTGGTTGATTTTGTTCAACTTCCTGTTGAAGAACCGAACGTAAAAATGCATTTAAAACAAAGAGTATGGACACTTGTTTGGATTCTTGTGCTCGCTTGGAACGTCATCCTTAGGAGTTCAAACAGACAAATGGGAATTCATCATATCGATTATTGAAATAAATGTTCATTCTCATGGATTCCTGTGCTGGAGCCACCAAGGGCTCATTGACCGTTCCAACAGCCAAAGAGATTGCGATGTTCAGGAGCTTTCAGTATCTTGTTCATAGATTTAAGGTTGGAATATCAGTGTGCTGTGGGTGTGCAAGTGCGATGATACTTGTATACAAGACCTTCCTCCAGCCCAAAAATACCTTTTTGGAAATAATGTGTTGCTGAGGAAGCCTTCTGTTCGCGCTTCACTCCATCTCGCAGATATGCGCTACCCAAAAAGCTTTCGCAAGAGGGTGAGGCATGGAAACTTAAATTGTCAAAGCATTAACAAAGGAAACCCTTATAAGGACATTGAGACTTTGTTTTTTGCTGCAAGTCTCTCCTCCATTTGGTTCCCATATTTTTTTACATTGGTTTGAATGCCAGGCCTTGTTGAGCCCTACTAGTGCGGTTGACACAGAGACAACGCGCGAACCCAGTGAGACTGCTGCTGCATCAACACCTTCAACTTCACCTGTGGATGTTGATTTTACCTTCGCTATGGGGTCCATGCAGCTACAACCTTTGGAGTTGTTCCCAGAAACCCAAATGTATGGAGATTCTTTTGCCTTCAATCCTGTTCCTGCTCATGTACCTGTTCAAGCCCTTCATGGCCAGGATGGTGTTGGGAGTGGCATTGAAACTTCCTACATGCAGGGCAACTATAGTGTTGGTGAGCTTTCATCGACCTGTCTGTCGGCTCCTGGCATCCAGGCCTTTTGGCAAAACGTCAATCAGGGAGATTCGCAATGGGTTCCAGATGATGCTTTGCAGCAATGCCTACAGGATCAATTTGCGCCTTCCTTTTGCCCTCAACCTCAACAAAGCCAGATCTTGGACATTTGCAGCGATGATGAACCTTCCATGCCCCCTCCATCGCTTCCTTTGAACACGGGATTTGAGAAGGTTGCTTCTTTGATTTTTTTTCCATTTCTGTAAGCACCAATGCGTTGTGAATGTGGAAGTTTGTTGAAGCAGTTGCAATTTAATTTGACTAAATAATATTTAATGTGTGTACATGATTTCTTGGGAAATGGGCTGTACCGAGGTTTTGCCTGCTTTTGGGATGCCACAAGTTCAAGTTGGCCTTCTTGGGATCGACAACGTCGAGACGATGCCGATGGGGGGAAACACGCAGGACATGCCATGTGAACCCACCTAGCATTGCACACTCGTTCCCCAAGTTCCTTTGTTAAATGCAGCATGTTGAAACTCTTCTGCAAAATTCTAATATTGTGCAAGTTGTTTTCAATGAAAAGATGGCAAGTATGAAAATGGAAATGTTCAAAGAACATTTCCATTTTGAAATTTGCCTCTACATTCATTAAAGTGCTTGAATGGCAAATATGAACATGGATATGTTTCCGTTCCAGAAACGTATCCATTTTGTAATTTGCCAGCTTTGTTGTTGAGAGTTTATGAATGGTAAATATGAAAATGGATATCTTCCTTGAATGTATCCATTTTGTAATTTGCCAGCTTTGTTGTTGAAACTGTGTCAATGGCAAATATGAAAATGGAAACTTTTTTTCAACGTATCCATTTTGTAATTTGCGCACTTGTGAAGAATTAATGAATGGCAAAAGAATCATTATGGAATGAACATGAATAAATGGCAATTGTATAATGCTTTTGTAGACTTGTATATAGAGTTGGCGTCCGTTTTTGTCAGAGAATAAAAGGCATATACATATGTGTCCATTGAAGGATGTCAAGGTCTTTTTTGGTGAGGGAAATATGTTTTTGTAATCTGAACATGGTACCATACCTTGCAAGGAGCTCGTGGAGCATGCAATTGATCAGTGCCAACAAGTGGAGCATGCTTCATTGAATCCCTTTGAACAGGTCACTTAGAGGTATTTAATTTAGTCCTTTTCTTGAAAATTGTTAGATAACAACACAAGCCAAAAAAAATACATGTATAGAAGGCTGGTGTGGTACGGTTTGAATCAGAAATGGTTTTTGGTTTTGCTTAGGCTCCAACTCCAACATTGCCTTTCGCTTCTATGCAAAGACCACAGTTCATGAATTTTGGCACCATTCTTGAATCGCAAGAAGTTGAACGGCAAGTTCTTCCTGATCGCCTCCCCGATTCCGACTCTATCTGGTCAAGACAAGATGATGGGACTGCCAAAACTTTGTCGGATGGGGAAAGCGAAGGCCATCAGGTGGATAAGACACTGATGGAGATAGAGGAGGAATTGGAGAAAGAACAAGAGCTGGCAATGGAGATAGAGAAGGACATGGAGAAGCAATTTGAAAATGATATGGAGAAAGCAAAGCAGGAAAGCATGGAATTGGAGAAACAACGAGAGAAGGAGAAGGCCATGGAGATGGAGAAGGAATTGGAGAAACAACGAGAGAATGAAAAGGCCATGGAGTTAAAGAAATTGGAGAAGCAACGAGAGAAGGAAAAGGCCATGGAGATGGAGAAGGAATTGGAGCAACGAGAGAAGGCCATGGAGTTAAAGAAATTGGAGAACCAACGAGAGAAGGAGAAGGCCATGGAGATGGAGAAGGAATTGGAGAAACAACGAGAGAAGGAGAAGGCCATGGAGTTAAAGAAATTGGAGAAGCAACGAGAGAAGGAGAAGGCCATGGAGATGGAGAAGGAATTGGAGAAGCAACGAGAGAAGGCCATGGAGTTAAAGAAATTGGAGAAGCAACGAGAGAAGGAGAAGGCCATGGAGTTAGAGAAGGAATTGGAGAAGCAACGAGAGAAGGAGAAGGCCATGGAGTTAGAGAAGGAATTGGCGGAGGAAATGGAGAAGCAATTTGAGCACGACATGGAAGTAGCAAAGCAGGCAAGCATGGAAGTGGAAGTGGAGAAAAAACAGCAGCTTATGATTTGTGACTTTCCTGTCAAAAGGTCTTTCCAGGAAGAACGCTTCAACAAGCTGTACCGTGCAATTCATGGAAGAATTTTGAAAATGGATGCAGTGGAAACCCCAAAAGCCAAGAAGCAAATGCAGATTCATCCAAAGTTTTTGGAATTCCTGATGCACTTTGATTGCCCTTATGATGAGGTGGACTTGATGGCTTCTTGGGATCTTTGGTGTGAACACAATGGTGTGGTGAAGGTGGATGAACCTATTCCGCCTACGGTTGAGCGTCACACTACGAAGGAAAACATCAACAAATTTTTTGACCCAAAGACCTACAAGGCCACTGAAGGTGATGGCCTTCCTACTCCTGAAAAACCTGCTGAACATGGTGGAGGTCCTGGTGCTGAGCTGCCACCAAAAAGCGAATCTGTGGAGGATGAAAAATTTGCTTTGTTGACAGCTGCTGATCAGCGCAGGCTTCGAACCAGCCGCAAAGATGAGAACGCAGAGAAAAAAACAAGGCATACAAAGAAAGGGCCGCCAAAGAGCTCTGCAAGTGCTGTTCCTGCAGAGAAGGAGAAGAAAAGGCCTGTTGAAGTTGAAGAACAAGAACAAGAAGAACCCAAGGAGAATGACAACAAAAGGCGCAAGTCCGCCCAGCTGGTTGACAAGGATCGGCAGGAAGAGTTTAAGAAGAACCTCAAACTCAGCTTTAATCAAGTTTTTTGTTTGGGCAAGGCTTATGTTTTTTTTTGGGGGGGAAGAAACTGTTTTTGTGGTTTGAAACCTATAGCTGCACTTTTCATTGCAGGTTGGTAAAGAATACGAAGCGGTTCTCGCTCAATATCTACTGGACGAGGTTGCAGGTGGGGGTACGGAACAAAGATTCCAAACGTCAAGTTTGGACAACAAGCCTATCCACAGCAGTTCCTTCCTTTGGTGATAAGATCCGCTTGGGCAATGCAGCAGTTACTTACTGGAAAATGAGGTGTGTGGTTTGTATCACCCGTTTCGGTAGTTTTATCTACTACTCATTTTTCCTGAAATGAAAAATGCATACATCAGAAATAATGACCATGTGTTCAAACAATGGAAATTATTCCCAATGTATCCAAGGAGAAAGTACGGCCTGCATCCCGATAACAAAGTTACACTTCTCGAGCTTCCAGTTCCCAACATTCACATTTTTTAGATATCTATCTAGATCACAAAAAAATATGTACAATCCAACTTTCAACAATAAATCACTTATTGTTAAAATTTGGATTGTACATAATTTTAGTGATCAACTATAGATATCACTATAGGTGCCCATTCTTTGCATGACATCTGTTCTAAGGCTGCGTATCTCGAAGAGAATGATGGCAATGATGCTGGCTTGCAGGATGTGTTGGCCACTTTGACCGCTGAGATTTGGAATGAACATTATAGCACGGAAGCTGATGAACCTGAAGACTAGGTGATCTAGGTGGCTAGCAAATACTTTCTTTGAACGGGGTTGCTGTCAAGTTGTTTTCTCAACTTGACTTTTTAACAACATGGTATATCTGGGGTGTTGGTAGCACATGGGATGGATGGACACAACATGTCCCAAAAGTGCTGGGGTTAGAACCATCTACGTGTGCCAGCACGATTGCATGTGACCCCCAAGAGTTCATATAACATGTTGTTTATCAAAATGACACTGAGTGGAATTGATGAAATGCCTCTTTCCTTTCTTTTTTCGGGGGGCTATGCTTTCGTGAGTGCCGCAAGATATTTGTTCGCTGAAATATGTCCACTGCAGAGAGAAACGCTGTAGAGGTGAAAACAAAAAGTTGGGATTGCAGTCAGTCTGGAGCAACTTTAAGGTTTGCAAGCTTGGGCTGTTGGGGTTGCTTTCATTCTTGTGCCAACAGTTTCTTTTGAGGTCATGGGACGTGGCGCCCTCAAAAGGGCGCTTTCTTCTTCTGATGAAGAAAGGCATACCCTTTCCAAAAGTGCCCCATGGTCCATGTGCTCTGGATTGGGATATGTTGGAGTTGGATCATAGCGATACAGGACTAACCTAGTGTATGCCATGTATTTAAAAAGACATTTCAAAGAAGTGCCTTTTTAAATTCATATCGTACACTGGAAAATGATTGTGCAAAAATCATAGAAACTTTTGACTACCGCCCCACCAAACCTACACCCATCAGAAATGATGAGCTTTAGTTTTGATGGGGGTATAGTCAAGATTGCTATGATTTTTGCACACTCACTAAAATACTTACGCTGTATACTTTTTTTGGGCTCGCAAACGATTCAATTGACAGTTACTAGAGAAGACAGCCACGGGTTGCAATACATGAAAAACACACATTTGACAAAGATCTTCAAACATGGGAGTATGGACAACTGACTAAAATGGTCCAAACCAGAATTTTAAATTCAGTTCAAACATAGCCGGAAAAATACCTTTCTTCCACATGATTTTGTTTGATTTGTGAACCCAAGCCTTTCCCCGGTGTGAAGCCATGTTTCCCATGAAAAAGTCCATGAAAAAGTGGACGGTGGACTCTGCAGTGCAACGGCTTTTTGCTTCAAGGGCTCCACTTGTTCCTTGTTCGGGGGTATTTGCTCAAACATGATCATTGCAAAATGTTTTTGATTTGTTGAAGCGTTAGACTTGCTGCTTCTCAGGTTTTGGTGATCTGTGTGATCTTCATTCTATGCACGGATAGTTTGGAGACAACATGGGCTGCTTGGCGCTGAACTGAAACTACTTCACCCCATCTAGACATTGATACGAACCAAATTTCAAATCTGATCATGTTGGAGTCTGAAGCTGATTTTAAAGTGGTTCTCAGGCATATCGCTTCTTGGAGTTCTTCAGTGGACAGGGAAATCTGACATGGTGCCTTAAGCAAGAAGGCTTTCGCGGCCTTCAGCTAGATCGAGATTTTGGGGGTCGATTCAACAACATTTTTGAGCCTTCAGGATTTGCGCAGCTCGCCAGTTTAGTCATGGTCTGCATGTCTCTTTGTGCAAATTTTTGGGGTGCATTTTCATGTATGAGGAACTCAGTGTGTATTACATATACTTACCTTTACATAATATATCTCTATTCTCAATACCCTTTTTTCTCTGTGATAGTGTATGCCTTTGGATGGCAGCTTAGGTTGGCACTTCTGTCTGTACTACAACTCTTTCCTGGTTCTCTGGTTGTCCTTGCTCCTGTGTGTTCAAGTTTCTCTTTTATGAGCAGCAGCCAAAGCAGCCGTTACATTTGGATGCCCGAAGGTGATGAACGGTACTCATGGGTCAAATCGGGAAATGTCATGTCAGTACGGGTTGTGCTACTCTGTTATTTGTGTGCTGCACTGGGCTTGGTGTTTCTGGTAGAGCAACCAGCAAGTGGCAAATTTGCAGAAATGCCACGATGGCAGCGTTTTTGCACTGAAATTTGCTATGATTCTTTGCTTGTAAACACTTAGTGTATATCTTTTGTTGTGAAAAAACATGCAATGAACATTGAAACTCTTTTCAAGTTCAGGATGCCAACCACTGTCAACATATGGTGTATGCGCAAAAATACTGACAATTTTTGGTATCTCAAAATTTAAGCACTGTTGATTGGTAGTTTTCTGATTGATGGCTGAGGTCTTCAAGCAGCGGCTCTGGATGAGGAAGTATGGTGTTCCATCGTGCAAGCCATCTATCATTTGGTCGAACTCCTTCCATATCAAGGATCTTGATTTGGGTCCAATGACGGAGTATGAGAAAGCTACCTCTATTCCACTTGCAACTAGCTATAAGGACCAGAAGGGTGTCAAGAGATGCACGGGCAAGAAGAAAACCCTGAAGGAATCACAGAATCCCGACTTCAATATATAGCATGCAGCTGTGAGCACCTTTCAAGGATTGGAGTATTCATGTTTCGATTTCTACGTTTTTTATCGGAAAATGATGTCCTAAGGACGTATTCCAAAGCTTTTGGATACAAACTTTCTTCCATGCTCCCTGATCTTCCAAGTGGTGTTTGGGGCCTGCGTAATTGCAACAATCCCTGCAATGTTTCTTTGGTTAACTTGATGGAGCTGTGTTTACATATATATACATATATGTTTTTTTTGACTGTGGGAACTTCAATCTGCAATGCAACCATCTTCAAACGCTATATAAATAGATTCTTTTGAACATGGTTGCATTTAAATTTGCAGTTCCCACAGCTCAACAGAGGGTTTTGCAATGGTCATAGAAAACACTTAAGGTTGATGGTTCTGGACCACAACACATCCTGGCCGAAATGATGAAGGACACCGATGTTTGGGCAGATGGCGATATGGCCTCTGTTGTGAATTATTTGAGAGGCCACCGTGCTTTGAATGTGCCTCCAGAGATCCGACGGGTCCTAAACATGGACAAGTGAATGTTTGCGTATGCACATATTGAAACATGTAGAAAACAACTAGAAAAGAACATGCTCAAATGATTACAGGATTGAACACACAAACTGCCAACACCACTGCCAAACAGAACAACTTGTCCATTTGCTTTTGCGGGTTTTATCCAAGCATGTGTTTGCTGTGGTGGATAGAGTATGACCAAACTTTACTGTTCAGAAAAAGGCATTCTTTTGTTCTTCCAGGTTTGTTGTTCTCAATTTGTTTTGCTATCCATTGCCACCTTAACACTTGCTGGGCTTTCTAAAAGCCAATGATTCGTGGCGAATGCCATTGAATTATTTATGTTGTGGGAAATTTGCTATGTGCAGGCGGTTTTGCAGGCTTGAGGTATCATACTGAAAACTCAAAGCCGACTTTGCAAATGGGTGTGGTTTTCTGAAAAACACCTGCGTCGAAACCCGTCGAAATACTAGAAAATAATTGGTAAAACCATAAAAAAAACGCGAAAAACGTCGAAAATTTTGCAACTGTTTTTTCACAAAAAGAAAGCATAATTGGCTTATGGGATGTATGAAAATTCGTCTTTAATGGATGATGCCTTCAAATTGTTCACTTAACTGTTTGTGCTTATGAAAATTGCAACTTTGCTCATATGACAGGTACTGGATCGCAACCCTTGACTGCCTATGTTACCCGAAAACGGCAATCAGGCCGGTTTGCTTTGTCGATCCCTTTCGTGATGTTGATATTTGCATCTCATTTGTCTTTGGGGTTGGAGGCGATCTATTTGGACTTGTTGTATGAGCTGTGAATTTGCACATTTGGGTACTTGGTTTTGAAATAACCATCAGTGCATGCAGTGAGGGGCAATGGGAAACTATTTGAGGCACATGTTCATTTTCCATGGGAAAATGTAGAACATGTTGGCCTGAATAGTTTTTTATTGTGACTTACTACATGTGTTGCTGGTTATTTCCATCTCTTAATTTCGAACATGATACAACATGCTCATGAAGTATATAGTAACCAATGCTGTGTTGGCTCAGGGCAAACATTTTTGGGAGGGTTTAGCATGGACCTTAAAAGGTATAGTAAGACGTGGTCTTGTGGAACACTTGCCGCTGGTCAACAGTGGCTGGGTGGTCAAGGTCAACCTGCTTTTGGTCCGCCAAATCCTGTTGTCACACGTTTGTGAAAATTTGGTCAACTTTTTGGTGTTGCATGTTGTGTTTTTTTCATCTCCTTTTTGGTCAGAAACATGATTGATAGTTGTTTAACTTTTTGTGGCACATGATTCCTGTGGTGGAAAAAATCAACAAGTCAAATTTTAAACATTCATTTCTAATCAGTGCGGTGGAAAAAATTAACAAATCAAATTTCACACATTTCATTTCCAATCAGTGCAGTGGAAAAAAACAACAATTCAAATTTCAAATCATATAGAAATGAACTGTTTGAAATTTGATTTGTTTATTTTCTCCACCATGCCTGATTAGAAATGATATGTTTAAAATTTGACTTGTTGATTTTTTCCACCATGCCCCAAACTTTTGAGGTGAAAGAAGAAGTGGCTGAAGCCCCAGGAATGAAGGATCAACCACCAAACCCTGATGGTGTTGACCTGCCGCAGTCGCAGCAGCTGCCAGATCAACAAGTTGCAGACTACCAGCAAAGGCTGAAGAACCAACAATTGCAGCAGCAGCAGCTCAAACAGCAACAGTTGCAACAGCAACAGTTGCAACAGCAACAGTTGCAACAGCAACAGTTGCAACAGCAACAGTTGCAACAGCAACAGTTGCAGCAGCAACAGTTGCAACAGCAACAGTTGCAACAGCAACAACAAGTTGAACAGGCGAAACGAAATCAGTTGCAGCAACAGCAGTTGGAGCAACAACAAGAACAGGCGAAGCAAAATCAGTTGCATCAACAACAGTTGCGACAGCAACAGTTACAGCAACAACAATTGCAGCAACAACAGTTGCAGCAACAACGCTTGCAACAACAGCAGTTGCAACAACAACAACAGTTGCAGCAACATGCGCAAAGCGGAGGACAAAAGGTATTGCTACCCACGCCAAAATGGAAGCACAGTGAACCACATCACTTGCAAGCAGCCCCCGCAGCGGCACCGTCAATCATGCCATCCAAGCCAAAGTTGCCACCGTCACATGGGCACCAGCCACCTCCACCACAAAGTCCAGGACCAGCAATTCCAAAGTACCACCAACCACCGCAATCATCCCAACCACCAGCAACTTATTCCCATCCAACACTCCAAGATCCACACCCGAACATGTTGATGCAGCAACAATTAGCATCAGAAGCAGAAGCATGGCACGCATTCCAAAAGTATCGGGAAAGACTTTTCTTGGAACATGAACAACGTTTTGAGAAACAAGAAGCTGTGCAGCAGGAGGTCAAGGCTGCGATGAGTGGGGGTGCACTCCAAGCTGGGAGGCTGAATTTACAAGATCCTAAACATATAGAAGTCCCAATCCAAGCAGCCGAGGAACACAAAGCACAAGTTGCAGCTGAAGCAGGAGCTATGCATGAACATGAACAAAAAGAACATGCAGAGAAGCAACAACATGCGCGAGCCACAGTGCAAGAGCAAGCCAGGTTCCTGCAACAACGGATGGGGTCGCAAGCACCTCATGAGGAAATGAATGCCAATACAGCTGCAGCAACAGCAGAGGCAGATGCAAAACTCCAACGTGAGCTCGAACTACGATCGAAGGCGGCTGCAGCTACAGAGAGCATTCTGAGTGGCGATCAACAAAACTTGGTTGAAGTCAAGAAGGAAGCAGAGGCCACCGGCTATGACCAGGAGAGAAGAAAACTACTCCTAAGGTATGCTGAGAAAAAGAAAAGAATTGAAGAGTTGAGACAGCAAAAGGCTCAGCTTCTGGAATTGGAAGCAAACCAAGCTCGAGAACTCCAGGAATGCTATTCAGAGATGGCCATGAGCCAGAAGCAACATGAAAGACAAATGGCTTGGGCCAAGCACCAAAACGAAGAGAGCATGCAAAATCTGGAGGAACAGAATGAGCAGCTGCTCTACGGCTCCCGGATGCAATACAATCTGCTGGAACTGCAGCATAGTGTCTTGGAACAAGAAGCCCCTGAATGGCTGGCGGAACAAAGGCAGCAATATGAACAGAACATCGCACAGCAGCAGCAGGCTGCAGCAATGGGACAACTACATGTTCCACCGAACTTGGCACAGCAGCAGCAGGCTGCAGCAATGGGACAACAACATGTTCCAGCGAACTTGGCACAGCAGCAGGCTGCAGCACCAATGGGACAACAACATGTTCCACCGAACTTGGCACAGCAGCAGCAGGCTGCAGCAATGGGACAAGCAAGTGTTCCAGCGAACTTTGCACAGCAGCAGGCTGCAGCAATGGGACAACAACATGTTCCACCGAACTTGGCACAGCAACAGGCTGCAGCACCAATGGGACAACAACATGTTCCAGCGAACTTGGCACAGCAACAGGCTGCAGCATCAATGGGACAACAACATGTTCCAGCGAACTTGGCACAGCAGCAGCAGGCAGCAGGTTTCGCATCACCTATCGTCCCGACGCCCCACACAATGTTTTTCATGGACAAGAGGCCGAGCCAGGGCCACACCCAACTTACCCCCGAAACTTGTTTGCAAAACTTCAGTGTTTTGGGGGGTTCGCATTGCTGTAACAAGCTTTGCAAGCTCAAAGGTTTTTGATTATGCAATTTATTGGTCATATTATACTACTTCTACAAGGGGTAGTATAATATACACACAATAAATTGCAAAATCAAGACACCTTTGAGCACGCTATATAAAATTGATTGGCTGTAGAGTACAAAATGCATTAAGAGTATTATACAGTATATAGACTCAAGTAAATGGACCAACTTGGCTTCCATCATTTTTTACACGATTGCGTTTGCCACATTGATGGGTTTGTATTTCTTTTTTTTAATTACCATATACTTATGTTGATTGCTCAGGAAGGGAAGCGAGCAAAGCATCTTGAAGAAGGTGAACATGAGAAACCTTTCCAAGTGGGGCCAGTGGACAGTGGAATCTGGCCATCTACTCCTTTGCCAGTTGGAGAGACTGCGAGGAGTCGGGCTGCTCAAATGGTGCCATCAACTCCGATGACACCAGGCCAGGATCGGGATGCTCAAAAGTGACTTGGACTAAATTAAGACACGATGGAAACATGTGCAACATACTCCACCTTTGAATGTCTATATGTAATTTATATTGTATACCAATTTGATGTCTTAAAGGTTTAGCCTTGCTTTGCTGGATTTGATAGTCCGTGGACGGGAAACAACAAGGTCACGAACGTGCATCAACTCTGCCTCGCATCCGCATGCCTACGCGTTTTTGAACAGGCTTTGCACCAATGGTGAGGCAAAGGGAGTTTCCCAAGAGGTGTTAGACATGTGGAAGTCAAAAAACCAAAAAAATAAGCTGTTGACACTCTTTGTGAGTCGTTGCTACAATAGGGATCAGGATCAAAACACAAACAGGTTGAAACTTGAGGCCCTGGTTCGCTTTAGACAATGCTCTAGGGAATGGAAGAGGAACATGCAGGGTTTCTCTTGGCTCACAGAGTCAGAGATGAAAGAAAAGAAATGGAGTGATGCCAAAGTAGAGGGTGCCAAACAACACTGCCTGAAAAAGAAACTCACAAAAGAATGCCCTTATGAGAAAGTCAAAAAGTATTTGGTGCTGGTGTCTGATGACGTACAGAAGCTTTGGTGGCAAGTTAAAACAAATTATTTTATTGCTGAACTGTTTGCACCCTTCAAATTTCAAATTAAACTGATCACGTCTTACTTTCGCCAGTTTTTCAACTTTGCGCCTAATAATTTCCACCCAAAGGAAAGGCGATGAAAAAATGAGAGAGCTGGAGGAAATGATGGAGAATGCAGGACCACACTTGTGCATAAAGAAAGTTACAGCACACAATATATATATATATATACTATATACGTATATTCATGCTGTATAAGTTTTTAACAAAGTAGTCTTTCAAACCTGGCCTCTGTATCTAAATGCCGGTGGATGTTCACTTCCCTGATGAGGATTTCTGAATGAGTCTTTTGCCAATGGTCTTGGACTGGGGGATGTCATGGAGCTTAGTGAGGGAGAGGACACTCCCAAGCCTTTGCCCGAAACCAATGGAGATGAAAAACCTGAAGGCAGGAACATGTATCAAAACAAATCACTTTTTAGAATCACACTCTTTGTATGGGACCCCCCCCCAATCCACAGGAACAAAGAAGAAGGCCAACCCCTTTCCGGACATAGAGGGTGAAGAAAGTGCAGCTGATTTTGTCAGCAAATACAAGCGTGCTTGCATTGGGCGAAAGACTTTCTTCAAAGACATCCAAGACAAAGTTGCAGCAGAAGCCCCTTCTACTGGACAGACACCTAGTATTCAAGTTTAGTGCGCATTTTTTTTTGCTAGGCATTTTTTCCCCCAAAAAAGTAGATAGCTCTTACTGATGACATATTGTTTTAGAGCCCTTTCCCACAGCCCAGGGAAGACTTCGACAAGCTGAACAAGACAAGCAGCAAATTGCCTGTATAATTTTTTCTACCAGCAAGGATCTGCCTTTTGTACCGCAAAACCTCCCTTACCTTTGCAGAAAACATATGGAATAAATGCTTAAAGGTGTATACGTATTTTACATACTCTACATATCTACATACGTACATACCATACATACTCTACATATCTACATACGTACATACCATAGGTATGTAGGTTTGTAGATATGTAGGTATGTAAAGGTATGTATTTTACATACCTAGTTACCTATATAACCATATATCTACATACGTACATACCATAGGTATGTAGGTATGTAGATATATGTTGGTATGTAATGGTTATGATTTTTGTATGTGTGCATGCTGTGGCTTGTTTCTTGTCTGAAGTTTTTATTTTTCCTGACCTCATAATGTCATGAACCAAGGTGAGATCACGCAGTTGTACACCGATCTCTGCGAACTTCAGATCCAGCAGAATAACATAAACCCTGAGTGCAAGGTCGTGTACAAACAAATTGCCGAGAAGATCAAAGGCGCATGCTTAAGATTCACGAATCAAGCAGCAGTGTGCAAAACCCATTTCAAAAAAGTGCCTACTGCAAAAGCACGGGGCAAAGCCAAAGTTGTTCCTCCGAAGATCGAAGATCCAGATATGTGATGTGAGTATCTGCGCATGTGTTGTTTCGTTGTGTTTTTTTTTGCTTAAGATAGCATATCCCTTGGGCCCTGCCTAAACAATGTAACAGTGGAAAGCGAAAATAATACATGTCCCTTCAGAAAAAAACATCAATACAAAATGCTTAGCCACTGTTACAGGGTTTTTGGCAACCCTCCAGCATTGTTCACTAAAGCTTCTTCCTTCTAGAGAAAAAAGGTGTTTCTTTTAAAGATGAAAAGGTCTTCGACTTCGAGGGATGTAATCCTTTTGGGGCAAAGCAAGCAGTCTTTCCAACCTCGACTGCTCTGCTCTCTTGTGGGCCATGCAGCAGGGAGCCCATGTCGGAGCTTCAGCTGGCTATGGAAAAAAAACATGTTATTCAACAGCAAATGGAAATAATATATACCAAAGTTCCATGCAAGAAAACAAAAGAAAACAGACAATTAGAATGGGTTTTCTTGCTGTGACTTTGGTATACTTTATTTCTTTTGGTGAATGCACTTTTTTGACTTAGAAACTGGTGTGGTTAAGATTTCGCTGGTGCCAGGTGTTGCTGCAATCGAGAAGGTGCTCAAAACCTATGTAGTGGCTTGTGGCTGCAGTGGGACTGTTGTTGGTGCTGCGGTTTTACAAGAATAGTTCAACAAATCATTTTTGGCAGTGACTATGACGGGTTTTCTTTGAAGGACCCCCCGAACTGTTCATGCACAAAGACAAATCACAGACCATGTTCAATGAATGTTTTTTTGGAAAAAAACATTAATTGAAAATGGATTTCTGTTTTTGTCTTTGTGAGTTTTTTGAGTTGCAATTTACTAAAACTAGCTTGCTATAAGACCTATACGAAGACATCGACACAGGTGATGGTTAAAAAAAAACATGAAGAGAAACGGACAGCAAAAAACAAACGAACTAACAAACAAACAAAGAAGTGAAAAAGAAGAGAGAACTCATACAAACACTTTGATCAGTTCACAAATCAATGTGTTCATACGGGGGCTGAGGTTCACAACGCAGCGGAAGCATCGGCAACTGCTTTCAACGATGCAAGACTTATGACTCCGGGGATGCCGGGATATGCGGAGCTCATGCAACTGGGGCTAGCTCATGAAAGTCACTATGATAAGGAGTCTGTGCTTTTGAACAACATCGAGAAACTGGGATATACTTTATAAACATTCAGTTACGATCATTCGAAGTCCTAGATCAAAATCGCCAACATACATGTGTTCCAATTCGAGGGTTTGCGGAACTGATGAGCAAGCAGTGCCCGGAACGACTACTTGCAGGATACAAGGATGAATCGCTTCCAGTTTTTCAGCAGCTACTCAAGCGATTTTGGAAGTGTTACCAGGTGTACAATGCAAGCCATCCAGTTTTCCTTCAAAAAGCTGGTGTGCTTGACCATTGCATACCAATCAAGGTGCACACTGATGAAGGGACGGGTATGAGAAAAACAGCGATTTATCAGTATTCATGGGGACCAGTGATCCCAAAGGATATGTCGAGCAACAATCGTTACTTCTATTTTTCGTCCATCTTTCACGAGCAGTACCGCAAACATCATGCTGGCTACGAGGCTGGCAATGCTGTTCTAGATTCTTTGATGAAAGAAATGGCTGACCAATTGACCGATGTCTACGAGAACGGTGTTGAAATTGCTACACGAAAGTTTTTCTTGGTTCTCACTGGTCTTGAGGGAGACCTCCCTGCACAAGCCCGTGTTTGTCATTGCAACTTGTTTATTGTTTGTGTGCATGCTTTATGTTTTGACACAACTTGATTTTTTGTTATCAAACTGCTTTGGCTTAAACAGTTTAAACACGCATGTATATATACATATGTGACACATGTGTATTCATTGGTGCATGTGATCAGAACCACAAAACGCCATATTGTATATGGTGTTTTGTTATTCTGTGCGCATGTGTTTGCTGCTTCGCTAACCTGCTCATGGTGACAGCTTAGGCCGTAGAAACTTCAACACAGTACCGCACAGAATGTGCACGTGGTGCATGGCAGACGATGCCAGTGCGCCTTACACGGACTGGAGGGAAAACGCAGAGTGGAGAAAGTTGGAAACCACCCGTCCATGGTCTACTGTCAGCCCGTTTCATCATATACCAGGAGGATCCCACGAACATATCCTAGCAAAGGATTTGTTTCACCTTTGCCATCTAGGGGCTGTCCGGACTTTTGCAGTCAATTTGCTCTGCTATTTGAGTTACATTAGCCGCTTTGTGGCTTGCCTGATATATTTGTTTGGGTCCATTGCCATTTTTTCAGTTTGGGTGCCTCAAGTTGCACCTGTATGTTTTCAATTTGAATTGTTTTCCTCGGGGCCAATTTAGAATTGGGCATCTGGAAAATGTTTAAGTTCAAACATGATTTTTTTGCAACGACTTTTATGTGTATGTGTTCGGTAAGTCTGGCTCATCAGGTTTTGTGTTTTGTTTTGTACACCCCAAAAACAAAATATCTACGTATCGATACATATACAAAAATTTAACCAGAATAGAAAGTCTATATATATCTATATATATGTATATATGATGACATCATCCATCAGCACACCTTTCATTTCCACCCATCCTTACATGGTGCATCTGCAGGCTGGATCAAGCATCCCACAGAAGCTTCAAACAGCCTACACGATGTTCAAGGCGTTTTGCAAACATTCACGGGCGACCCCATTTGTGAAATCGTTCACCAGAGACAACCTTGGTTGGGACAGTTTTGCGAAGTACCCGGAGGCGAGTTTTAAAGGAAGCGATGTGAAATTGTTGCTTGGATTTCTCGTGGATTTCATGTACCATGATGAAACGCATCAGGTAAATCAGATATGCTGTGATGCGTTGGATGCTGCGCGGTGCATGGACGACTTCCTCCGCTTGGTGTTTACAGTGGATCGGATTTTTTTATCGCGAGAAGAACTTTCAGCTGCTTTGAACTTATTGCTCATGTGGCATGCAAAAACTCATGTTTGTGCGAGGGGTTGCTTCGATCAAAGATTGGTCTTTTTCAATTTAACCCCGAAATTCCATTACCTGCAGCATGTCAGCGATGACATCAAAAAGCAATTAGATGCGGAGTTGACTGAAATTTTAAACCCTGGACTGTACGCAACGCAAATGGCCGAAGATTACATAGGGAAAAGTTGTCGTATTGCCAAAACGACTCACCCATGTACAGCTGTGCGAAGAACTGGCCAGAAATGGCTCGTATTTTGCCGACAGTGGTGGATAAATGATCTGCCCAAAAAAGTTTGACAATATGTTTGCATGTGAAAAAGAGCGCAGCGAATGCAGGTTCCATGGTATACGAATTCTCTGGTCATGATCGGCGATTCCATAATTTACGACAATTTTTTCTATACACGATGCATGGATGCAAATATATAGGTATACAGGAAAGATTGATTGGATTGGATCCATGAATTTCAAAGATCGGTCTTTTACACGATTTACGACAATTGTAGGCGAGGATCAATCATATATTTACGACAATAAAGAATATATATATATATATATGATTTTCGATCGTCTCACACAACTGCAGTAAATTGTATACCTAGAACATCCGTGTATGCAAAATTATAGTCGTTTCGTGAAACTCAACTATTTTCTTGAGTTATGTATCTTTT
>OMLO01001253.1_pt1 | contig 19149 bp, 17 predicted proteins | sample 1674811 | NCBI WGS metagenome assembly OMLO01 (sample SAMN06265003, study PRJEB25207) | coral metagenome | isolation source: Coral host | place: Mexico:La Bocana,Puerto Morelos, Mexico | collected 2008-11-13 | reverse complement strand
CTGCCTTGGACTCCTCGGCCAGTTTCTTGGACTTCAGAGCCTCTTCGTACATACGGATCCGCAATTTGGTCCGAAACCCCAGTCGTGGTATTCCGATGGGTCTCCCGCAAAGATGTACCGTAACGCTCGAACAGTGTCCATGGGAAGCTTGTTCTCCAGAACATGTATGAAAGTTGTCGGCTGGAGATACAGTTGTCGTAGCTGTCGCCATAGCATGGAAGGTCATGCTCTATACATGACATGTGTACATGCGAATGTACAAACCTACACTGTACATGCAAATGCAAAACCAAATCGCAATGCCAGGACTTAAGTAGAATGTTCCTGCAAAGGATGCGCGCCAGCAAAAAATCTAATAACCCTCCAATTTGTTTTGGTTTACCATATGTTGGATGGCAAACCTGCATGTTCTCAATCCTCCTACGGGTGTTTATAATGCAAAGGTTTCGTGTCACTATATGTGGGGTGGCAAACCATGTCTCAACCCTCCAATCTTTGTTTAACATGTTTTGTGTCACCATTCCTGAAATGGCAAAACAATGCCCCAACTCCAAAACTCCAATACATAGTTGTTTAACATGAATGTTTTGTGTCACCGTTTGAGGTGGCAAACCCTTTCGTTTTTTTCTGGAAAACCGTCAAACCAAGGAAGTGTGCATTCGGGGTTCCGTATTAACAATTGTTGTTCCATGTTTTTTTACTTTGCAGGGTTTCCTGCCAAGCCTGTCCTTTAGGTTTGACTCTTGCTTGAGGTTGATAGCCCCGGAAACATAAAGGTATTTCAGGTATTTAATGACAGTTTGATAAAGACAATCCAGAAATCAACATTTCCCTTCAAAGCAGAACTTTACATTTCGCTGGTTTTTGCTAGGAGAATCTCAGGGTCAAATCCCAAACTTCGCAATTAGGGCCCACAATATAGAAAAACATCTTGCTTCCAATTTGCAAGCACATTCCAATCAACCCGAGCAAGAGTATAGGGTTACACCACGCGTGTGGGGGTTGCTCACGCGTGCTTATGTTTGTGGTTTGCGCTACCTGCACTATGAGTGTGTCGGATTCCCAAACTGATTCTGGCTAAGTGGCCAGGCTGGGAAGGCGAAAGCATATGAAAGAACTATTGTACAATCAAAGGTGTATAATGTTTTTATAATATAATATATGTACTGCAAAACATGCACCAGCAGCTCTCTTGAACAAACAAGTTTCATTGTTGTCAAGTGTGGGGATTCACAAAGTTTGAAACAAATGGGACGATTGGAAGAATATCGCCATATCGCGAAAAAAATCTTTGGTCTATTTTTGATATTTTTGAATCCCCTTCCAAAGATTCCAAAGATTCTTATATTGTATTGGGGAGTCTTCGGGCCAACTTTTCATGGACTCCGTTGCGTGGCTGCCAAGGCCAAGCGATATGAAGAGCGGGCTTTCCTCGGATTGAAGGCCATCAGCTGGCGGTGGGAAGGCTAGCATTCAGTGAGGTGGCTATCATGGTTACTTAATTTCAAGATACTTGGTGATGTTGAAATGCCTCGCTATACCGGCAGCAACGTTTGTTCAAAACCCGTGGCATTACTTCCGACTCTAGCTAGCATCATGGCGCGGGTCTTTAGTGATCGCAATCCAGTTGTGGCTGAAGTGAGACTCCCGCCACCGGTGGCTCCAGATAACTGGAAGAGCATAAGAATTTTGGTTTGAAAAAAGTGGGTGATTTTTATTTCTTTTTTTAGCACTGAATGAATGTGAAACTTGGTTTGTTTTTTTCATGTTTGGAAAACTCAATGACTTTGGTTTCCAACCAAGGGCATGGCAGGGTGCAATGGAATGCAGCCCAGGTTGAACCTTGCACTTGTTATTCAGGTACAATGTTTTTTTTTCAAGTCAACTTAACCAAACCTAGGGGTTGGGTTCAGTTGGGATACACCCAAACTCTTTTTGGGGAACACCCATGACTTTGAACCAATCTCTATCATATGAGGAATGTCTTGCTCAATCCATTTTGCAAAACATTCCTCCTCGGGCAAAGAACCTCATCCCTGGTCATGGCAGCCTAGCCAACGCTCATGTTATTGTTCTTGCAGACCCTGATAGAATCACTCGCCCTACCTATCGGGACCGAAGGGTATCAAAAAAGTCAATCTTCAAAACCAGCTGACTAAAGAAAATATTATATTTTAAAAATTTTGAGGTTGAAGTCATTGTTCTTAAGCGTTCGCAAATTCCCACCACCCCACCCCTGTAGGACATTGGAATAAACTTCGCGTGGCTTAAGACGTGGTGCGAGAAGTTCCCATCTGGGATCCCAAGTCAATTCCTGATCACAGACACACTGTTGATGCTGGATTCATTTCTTATGGGAAAGCTCCTTCATGAAAACCATCAAGTTGAATGCCCCTTTGAGACAAAGGTGGAACTTGCCAGGCAGGAGACACGACGTCTCAAGAGGCTTCTTAGTGCACTGCGCTATCTTTGGAGGAATGGTTTCTTGGTTGGTTCAAAATTCAAATTTAATCACACTTTGGACCATGCCCCAAAAACGATGTCAAAATGATTTGCAAAAATCCAACTTTGTGCTGAATTTCTTTTGGGATTGAAATGTGACTAGTTATAATCTGATTCGTGCTCGGTCATCTCTAGAACCCCATCCATTAAGGTCCTGGGTCCCATGACAAGAGTGTGGCTGAGCTAAAGTCGTTGCTGATTCCAAGCCCAAGTTCGCAAGTTTCTTAACTGGATCTTTTTTAGCAAGTTTTTTTTTTCGGTACCTGAAAGACATATATAGGTTATATAGTGATCCCCTCCCATTCCTTGACTTCAGCCCCTGAAAACAAACCCAGGCTCGCTAAGCTTCCAAAGAACCCAGCGAAGTGGATGAATCTGCTCCTAAGGAGGAGATGGAAAGCCATGGGGGTGTTTGAAACTAGTTTGGAAAAGAGTGCCAACGCTATATTCCCAAGTATCAGAATTTACATTTCCCCAGGACATTAACTACAACCATCAAAAGCGGGTGCCAAGAAATTGCCAACGCCAGTTTATCCAAAAGAAATGGTGTTCCCTGAAAGGATGATGGCGGTAGCGTTGCTGGTGGTGATGATAGCGCTGATGATGGATGCGAGAGTGGTTCTGGGGATGAGGGTGATGAGCTTGATCGCAGCGAGATTCCCCCAAGCCAGGTGAGTGTCCATTCTACAACCGCTTCCAAAGGGAGCACCCAAGTCTTTTCTTATGATGGTGAAGATACTACGGCTAGTGATGATGGCGCTTCTGGTGCAGGTGGTGTCAGCCCTCCAGAGTTTTCAGATTCTGACCACTGTGACTCCCCAACTTTGTCATTACCAGGGGATCGACCCATTGAAGAGCAGATCAAGTTGAAGCGGGGGTTATCTCAAGTGGATCATCGAAATGGGGAACCAGGAGTCGAATCTGATTTTTCTGGAGAACAGGACAGGGTGCCAAAACATCACCATGGTGTTTTTCAATTTAGCTTCCTAATAACCCATAAGTCATAACACCTTTAATTCTGTAGGAATCGATGGAGAGCGGTGCTGCAGTACCTTGCTAGCAGTTATTTAATTTACTTGTTATAGACCTGTGAAAACATGTTTTTGTTTGGAGTAGATAGTGTTTAAATGCCCCCTTTTGGAAATCTAAGGAACGTCAAATGCGAGAAGAACTCGGAATGATTGGGGTACGTGGTTCATATGATATGAAATTGCCCTTACCACTCAGCTCATTGAAATCGTTGCCATTGGCACCACCGCAGTGCTTGCAAACTGTAAGGGATCAATTAGCAAAATGTCCACCGCCATCCGTGGGTTTGCAGGTGCCTTTCCAAAAAAGTCTCAAGGGCTACTCATGTTTCAGCAATATGGGGAAACAATGTATCTAGGGAAACAATACTTTAAGTTTCAAAAAGTTATCCTCATTCTCTGCCCAGCTCAATTTCCCGTTCCAGGTCAAGGTTCGCGGCACGAAGAAGACCGCGAAGAAGGTGAAAAAGGGCAAAGCACGTGCCAAGAAAGCATCCTTTCGTCGCGGAACGAAGAAAGGCAATTCAGATGCGGAGGTTGCCAGTGGAGTTGGTGTGGCTCAGGTGGGTAAACATGGGAACACTATAGATTGTTCAAACTCTGTTTGTTGAACAATCCACTTTAGGTTTCCAATGGTTTTGACATACTTCACTAATCAGGGTAAGATAACCCTAACTTAAACATATCATTCCCATTTCCAACTTTGCGTTATTTTTGTTTGTTGAAAGATCCACTTACCTTCTCAAACACTTTCCAACGATTTACAACTTGTCTTTCAAAAGTTGGCCTGGTATAGGTCTATCGCACTTACAACTTGGAAGAGCTGGGGATCCCTTTTGGCGCACGCCCACAACCCAATCGTGTGCACCGTGGAAAGCAATCTTACACTGTTGAAACTGCGGTTCGCAATGGTGAGGGTGGTTTAGAAAAAGGCCTATTACATTAAGAACTGTCCAGAAAACGGTCGTTGTGGTAGTGTGGGCTGGAAAAAGCACGGGGGCCCCCAAAATGCCTGGGTTGTGGCCATGGACACTGCAACCTGTGGGGGTGCAGCTGTAGATGACTCCTGAACTTTTTGTTTCCATGGCCCTGATTGATGGATATGCTTTTTTGGATTTGCCACGGAGTGGCAGTTGTTACAAATCAATGTGGGTATAGCATGCAAGCCCACTTCAATTTAGTGTACACGGCAGGTGATCGAAGTTACACCAGGGAAACTCTTTTATGTTTGCTGTGACGATTGGAGCGATAGACTTGCAGGGGTGCAAATAGTGTGTGTATCATCTTGACGAGCGAGCTTACCAAATTGGTCTCACAACTCCTTATATGTTGTTTTCCATTTGTTTCAAATATATATAATATAAAATATAAATTATAAAAAATATAAATATATATATATGTAGATATATATGTTCAAAGATGTTCAAAGACCAATCACATCTTTGGTAATCGACTTTTGTGAGCGGACTTTGTGGTGTGGGAATGGTGTGGATTAGATTTGGCTCGTAGGTGGAGGTTTTTTTTCCCAAAACGATTCCAAATATATGTTGGCCAAGTGGAGTGACAACAAATCATAGAAATACCTGTACTGAGATTCATCCACAAACCTCTTTAATACAATACAAATACATATTGACAAAATGGAGTGGCAACAAATCGTTTTCAAAACCTTGATGAGATTTAAAATCCACAAGAGCGTTTATCCAACATCTCAACTTCCACCCTTTGCTTCTGCCAGGCGGCTCTGCGGTGCGGATATCACCAGGCTCAAACCGTATACGGTGCAGGTCCTTGGTTCAACTTGCGAAAAGCATACTCAAACCAATGTGTTTTTTTCGTGGCAGTTTTAAAGGTTTTGTGGTCCTAAGAACCGCTGTTAGCCGTTTTTGATCATAGGAGTTTCAAGCCAGCTATCAGTAGGCCCAACTTTCTTTTGATGGGAAAGCCTAAAGTGGTATCGCGTAGGGCTGCCAAGAAGTTGGCAAGTCGTAAGATGGCAGATCTTACTCATGATACACCCAAACCTTCTACGTTTCGTGGAAAGCAAAGGGCTGCCATTTTGGCAGGGTTGCATGCCATGAAAGCTCCTGCGGTTTCCTAGCTTCTATTGTATAGGATAATTTTCTGTTCTAGTTTCCCAGGTTGGGTGTTCAGCTATTTCCTTGATAGTGGGAGTGTCTCCAATTTTGAATCCCTGAGAAATATCACCAGTTTATACTTGGGAAATCGAATTCAACAACCCAAAGAATCTGATGACTGTATGAGGGGACAATCAGGGTTTTCAAAACAAAATTATTTTCCGTTTCACCCCAAAAATCCGTAACATCTTCCTACATAATCCCCATCGCATCTTTAAGGTAATTGCAGTCCTGGTGGCTCTGGTCTTCTCTCAGAAAATACTCCCTTTTCAAGGGCCCTTAGATCATGTGGAAGCGTTTGCTGGTGACCAAGCGGTGACTTTGGGAGAGCTCGAGGACTATGGTGGTGTTTCAAAAATATTTTCTCAAACTTCCAAGGGCAATCCTGGAAATATGATTTTTAGCTACCCCCAAGTGTTTGAACCAAAGAACCGAGGCCATTTTGGATATAATTTTTGAAATGCAATTGGTTGCTTTAAGATTATGCTTTTGGTACCAACTGTAGGAAAGCCGGCATGCAATCGGAATGGACATCAAGATGAGCCCATCCTTTGACATTCTGACTAATGCTGGTTTCTTACAACATCTCTATCAAGTCTGCCGTTTGGATCGGCATGGTGCAGGGTTTCTAGCTGCCCCCGTATGCTCCACCTTTGTTGTGGTGACCCTTTTCTTTTTTTATAGTTCGAGAGCCTTTGAAACATGAGGTCAAAAAAACCCACTCTTAGTTTAAGGGCCCCCAAAGTTTAAGAATTACATGTGTGCCTCTGCGTTCAAAGGCCCTCTCTAGATATTTATTTTTGGTTGGTACCCTTAGATTCATCCTCATATCATTTGAAAATTTATGTATATGAAAAATGGTATACCCTTACATCGCAAGCTTTCCACTTCCATCCTTTGAATTCGTGGTGCCAAGGAACCGTGGCACGTCAAAGAGAACACGCCTTTCACCAATGGGTGAGGTGCGACATCAGAGTGTCAGGGACGGAAACATGATCGCTGCTCGCACTCTGGTGCTTTGTTACATAGCTGCTGCTTTAGCAGCATGGTGGGTGCTTAGAACAACCGACAAATTCGATCATGCAAGAGCTACCTTGCTTTAAATGGTTTACACGGCAAGTTAGCACATTTCGCCACAGTATCAATATGTGTGACTACGGCGGTCCAACAAAGAAGCCAACATGGCTTTATTCGGGATTCCTTGGTGTTAATTTGGTTTTAGAAGACCAGCATTTTTGTTTTATTTCCCTAAATGTATTTGTCCCAAAGTTCAGGGTATTTGGAGGGACTATATGTTATAGGTTTCGGATATGGTCCCACGCAACTCCTAATGCAATTCCTATATGATGTTTTGTTTTGAAAGATCTGTATTTCGTATATCAATAGTTTACCAGCTTAATATGGGGTATTTAGGATTTAGGATTATACTAAAGTAACTTGGTATAATAGAATATTTTCATATGTGTATATACAAATATAATTACAAATATGTATGTATGAATGTAGGGGTGTCGGAATTGAACTCTGGTAAAGAAAGTCTCATTGCTGAGGAAGACAGGAGATTGAAGATTTGTACCTCCACAAACCACCTGGGCATTTGCTGCCCAAGCATGAGGCCAAGGAGATGACCCGAACATATCAAAATGGTAGTGGTCGAACGCGCTTCCAGGGAGGAAGGGATTTAAAGTCTTCCCAAAGTTATCCCAGGCAGTTCTTGAATTGAAATTCAGGTAATTTTAGTTTCTGTTTCTGTTGCCATTTTCTTGAGGGCCCCAAAATGCATGATCCCTTCAAATTCAAAGTAAGATGTTTCAAAAACGGCATGCCTGGTTGTTCGGACTGGGTCCAAGCTCTTCCACTCATCTCTCTCCTTAGGTTTGGGCGTGCGCTTTCACGATTGCGAAGTCAGTACAGCTCCGATACAAAGAAACGGGCCAGAAAGATGTTGAAATTAAACTCCAAACAGACACATAAAGGTCTGCATTACAAAGGGTCCCTTAAATGGATCCAATGGGCAAATTTACAGCCTGTACTTGACTGCTTGATGGAATCATGATCATGCAGTCCTGCAGTATGTTTTCAAATTAAAGAAAGCAAAGCGTGCTTACACGCTCAAAGTCATTTCAACATGGGAGACTTGAGTTGAAACAAAATAGAACCTTTGATGTGCTGCGGTATGCATGATTTGCACGATCTCTGTAAATCCAGTCTATCATTTTGGAATTCCTTTTCGATATTCCCTGATCTCCCACCATTTGCCATGCCAGGCTCGTCATGAAGCGGCCCTTTCTACCAGGTGCAATACCACCATAGATGCCTCAGGGAAACTGCTGGAATTGGAACAGTGTTGGTGAGTGGTGGTTCCCTTTTATGGGAAAGGTTTTCTATAGACTTTTGTTGATGTATGTGGGTTAAATATTTCCTCCACAGGTCCACTGAAACTTTGGAACTCCATGATGAAAATCGGGAAAACCTTTTTAACTAAGATCTTTTGGGTAGAAATCCTTCCCACAAAACCCAAGATTTCTGGGGAAATCCCAAGGTTCAAAAAATCATTTGGGAACTGCCAGGGAGAATATTCCAGCCAAGGTTCACCCAATACTTCGGTGGAAATTCCATTCCAACACCTTTTTTGGGGGAAATGCCACTGGGGGTTCCTATACTTCTGTTCATTTATAATGGAAATCCCTTCCCCCTTGGTTGAAAAAATATTTCAGGGGAAATTCCGGAATTTAAAAAAAAAACAAAAACCACCAAAATTCAGCCGAGTCTGGGAGAGAACTCAGCCGAGTCTCGGAGAGAACAGCCGAGTCTGGGAGATCCCTCAAAAATCCCAAAAATCTCAAGGTGTTCAAATGGAATTGTCCCTTTTGTTTCTGGGGTTTCCAAAAATCAGGGCTTGGTCTCAATCAGTTGAATCTAGGAGACACCTCAAATCAAGCAAAATCCAATCTATCCTTTTAAAATCAGCTGAATCTGAAAACATTCCAAGTCATTTATTGTGTGATTACTGTTGCCTTGCTAAAGCTATTTTGGCTTTAACATCTACCAAGAAAAATCATGGGAAAGCGAAGCCAAGAGGTGGCGAAACCAGCTGTGAGGGTGACTGGTAAGAGAGCCCTTGAAGCGAAGGAGGTTAAAAAGACTGCAGCTAAGCAGAAGAAAGATTCCAAGAAAGAAAAGGCTTTGAAAGAGAAGGCGAAAGAGCAGGCGAAAGAGCGTGCAAAAGAGAAGGCGAAAGAGCACAAAGCGAATCAGAAGAAACAGAAGGATGGGAAGAAAGACACGAAGAAAGATGAGAAGCCTGAGGGTAAGAAGTCACCTCCAGGAAAGGAGGATGAGAACCCACAGAAAAGACCGAAGATCGAGGAACCGAAGAGGAAGAGTGCTTTGAAGAATACCAAAACTGATGGTTTTGTAACCCCAATCCGGGGAAATGCAGGATTGGTTTCGCCAAGTGGGTCTGACTTAAAGAGTTCGGCGAGCATGGAGAAAAAGGATTTGTCAGACTTGGAGAAAGACAAACAGATTGCAGCCAAAAGAGGAAGGTCATTGTCACAGCATTTGAAAGATGTCTCTGACGAAGCCTTGAAGAACCATATAAAGGAGATTATGGAAGAGGAGGAAAGAAAGCAGAAGGAGGAAAAGCAGAAAGAGAAAGACAAGCTGAAGGAGAAGGAAAAGCAGAAGGAGAAGGAAAAGCAGAAGGAGAAGGAAAGTCAGCAGGAGAAGGAAAGTCAGAAGGAGAAGGAAAGGCAGAAGGAGAAGGAAAGGCAGAAGGAGAAGGAAAGGCAGAAGGAGAAGGAAAGACAGAAGGCGAAGGAAAAGGAGGAGAACGATGAAGAAGAAGAAGACCTAGAAGATGAAGACGGTGAAGAGGATGATGATGAGGATCTTTCTGAGGATGAACCTGATGAACCTGAAGATTGCGAAGACAACGTAGACAACGAAGCCGAAGGAGAAGATGAAGAAGGAGAAGAAGAGGATGGTGAAGATCAAAACGACATGGCTGATGCCGAGGCATCTACAGAATCTGGGTCAGAGAACAACTCGTCTGAAGACAGCTCTGAGGATGGGAGCAGCGAAAGCGAGGAGAAAGGAAAGGACGAGGAAGGAAAGGAGGATGAAAGCAAGGAAGTGAAAAGAACCAAGGGCCCTTCACCTGTGGCAGCTGTGGCTGAGGCAGCCTCAAAAGTTGAGACGGAAGTTCAGGAGTTTAAGAAGGCCAACAGTACCTCATGCTTGATTTAATAGATGCTCATTTGGTTTTTGCAAACCTTGGGTTCCTTAGTCCAAGCCTATACTTATATAGCTACAAAGTAAGAAAGATTTTCCATCCCATCCATCCCACTCTTGACTGTTTCTATCACCCTCTTGCATTCGCCTAGGCAAAACACACAAGAACGAGTGGAATCAGTTTTCCCGCCAGTGCTTAGACAGAGCCAAATTCCCCACAAGCTTAGCAAGCCATTGCTTGCAAAGCAAGGTTGATGTGTTCCGTGAGTGGCTGAGCTGTGGGGGTGACTGGTCGAAAGTCGCAGTGGCCTTTGAGAGAAAAGTGTCTTCGAAAAAGGAATTCAAGAAAGGTCGTAAGGGAATGAAGCCAAGGGACATTATCTCAACTTATGGCGAGGAGAAACTAGTCTTATCATTGAGATTCTGTTTGAGTTTTCTTTGGCTATTTCAAGTCGTTTTGGTAGAGCATAGGGTTTCAAATTCATTTCTCTTCGGTGGAACATTGCAGCATTGCAAGGAAAGGCAAAGCTTTGATGTCGCGACTCAAAGAAAAAAAGATGTTTGAAGAGGACGAAGACTTCCCTGGAGACGAAGACGATCCTCAGCAAAACTCTTTATCTTAAATTGTTGTGTGACCATACCGTACCCCTTGCTTCGTAGCTGCTTGTTTGAGAAAGCAAATCGAATTATATATAGTATCGGATCACCTGTACTCTCCAACTTACTCGTTGATTGTTGACTTACAAGTTCCATCGCCTAGGAATACTGGTTCTACGTGGCACAGGGAGGAGAACTATCCAAGAAGACTGGTGTTGAGGAAACTTCTGCTTTGCGTATCAATGACAAAGCCCCCAATGCAGAGATGGTTGTTGCTCTCACCGGCCCAAACGGGCCGTTGGGGCATGGGGTGCAACCTAAAATTGGGGGTGTCAATGAGGCTGGCGAGAAGGCTCTTCTTGATGCGCTGAATGGTGATAAGGTTACCAAAGTTAAAGTCAAGAAGGAAAAGGGCGAAAAAAACAAAGCACAGGAGGTGGGGCCAAAGACTAAGGCCCAGGAAGCGATTGAGAAGAAGGAGGATGTGCTGAAAGCTGCAGCTGAAGCTCGCAAGTTTAGCATTGCTCTCAAGCAATGCAATTACAGCGGTGAGTTGGTGTCTGGGATGATGAACTTTTCCACGAAGATGGAAAAAATCTTTGAGAAGATTACAGAATTGAGTTCTCAAAACGTTTCCGATGAAGAGCGTTGGAACAAAATCCTGGATAGCATCGATGCACAAATGGCATGGTATACCCCTGCTCAGGCTAGGTTATCCGTGATGGCTTCATGTTTTTTTGATGGCATCAAATGCAAATAGATCAAATAGTCAAAAAATGATCAAACTTGCTTCTATGTATTAAATTGAAACTCCAGAGCCAACCCTACCACACTATTTACGGCCTCCATCCCATAGATTGATCCTTTCCACTGCCATCCTTTCCTTCATTGCAGGCTGCTGCCAAGGCACTCAATGGAAGCTTGTCCAAAAAGAAGTCAAAGCAATCAAAGAAGAAGAAGGGCGAAAAGGGTGAAGATGATGCCTGAACGGGCTTCCGCTGTGATGGTCTGGGAATAGCTTTTGACTGGTGCTATCCAAATTCCGGAAACGGATGTGGGAGTGATGGCACTCTTTTGGCTTTAGAACCTAGGCCTAGCGGTTTTGTTGCCAACAAGTGCAATATAGATTCTTGGTGGATGGTGTATCACTGCAGTCCATTTGGCAACCACACGCCAGCATTGGAAGAAAAACAAACGTCCAATCGTGCAAGAAGTGTGATGTAAACCAAGTGTTTTTCGAACATTGAGGTATCAACTGACCTTTGGAGTACTTGAGAATATTTTGGACTCAGAAATTAAAATCATTTCTTTCAAAATGTTTTTCCTTTGCCATCAAAAAGGTATCAACTGACCTCAGAATATCCTGGACTTAGAAATCAAGAACTTTGCCATCACAGAAAAGTATCAACTGAACTTAAGATTCCTATAGCAGAACGCAACGCAGGTGGAAAGAATCATTGGAAGCCCGCTTTAGCATCATCTACAAGTTCAAGGACCCTGGGAGTCTGCATTAGGAACCATCACTAAACCTACCATTGATGCACTGTCCTTTGCTAGGCCAAGAGGGGTGAGATATGAATCCCTACCATTCAGCGAGACTGCCGAAGTACATCTCAGACACATGGCCCAATTTACTGGTATTCAAGATTGATAGAAAGCGATAGCAAATATCAAACAAATCACTACATTTATCCAAATTGGATTTGAAGTTTGTAACTACCTCATTTCCAAGGTATGATTGGGTCTGGAAGAACATCAATCGCTTCAGCTGCTGAATTATCCAGGGCTTGTTTCAAGGACTTGGGCAGTGAAACACCAGAGGCTATCCAAGCATTAGCGTCCCTGGGATCATGGGGAAACCATTGCCAAAATCAAGAGCGTGATTTGCATACATGGGTTCGCAAGTTGCACAATTTCAATCTTGAAACCTATGAAGTACAATGTTCGCTTCAGGCATGGGAAATCAAAACTTGTTGAAACCAATTTTAAAAACCAGTTGTTGAAACCAGTAAGTATTTGTGGCCTTGGCATTTTGTTGGTGACCCCCCTGAAGGCTGAAAATATTCCTGGGAGAGTGGACACCGAGATCCCCTTTTTACTGCCACATGAAATCTTTGCAACTATAGCAGCCGCTGGAAAACACCAGGTACGAGTATCAGGGTACGGCTACTGGTATACATAATATCTTTTGGAACTTTCATAAATGTGAATCATGAATCATGAATTTTTGGATTAACAAGATAACCCTTCAGAACAATTTCTAACATTTCCAAAGTTCCCCAAGTGACAGCCCCCCATCTCTCTGCCAGTTCAGCCTGTCGATGACTGGTGGATGGTCTGGACCTGAAATCAAGCGCTTGTGGGAGCACTGCTTTGGGCAGGAAGAATGGTGTGACCACCCAGCACGGTTCTTAAGCTATGTTGACCGGGAAAGAGTCTTGTTTATACATTAATAGAATCAACGGTTCTGAGATATTGTATCACTCGGAGTTTGGATTTCCATTTCCATTTTTCCCCAGGATTGATCCCAGTGCTTGTACACATGGACGGGGCAGAGTTTTACTCGAACAGCGAGTATTATGTTTGGAGTTTATCTTCTCTGCTAGCAAGCGGGGAGACGGAGGTGGGGTTAGTCAAACATGTTGAAACCTGCAATGGTTTTTCCATCAATAAAAATTGCGTTGTCTGACAGGTGTGGGATGTAAAATATCCTATCTGCATTGTTCCGCATATGTGGATGCAGGATACCAATGCCAGCGACCCAGTAGTATAACAGGATAGAGTATCCCTGAAGTTGAAAATCAAATCTTTTTCTGAACACTTTGTGGTTTAGGTGAAAACTATGGTTCACAAGCTCGTGGCGGAAGTTACAACTTGGTCAATGCGTTACGCTTTAAAAGGAAAGTATCCTTCTTGTGATCCATGGGGCCGACCTTTAACGGGGGTTCGTGCAAAAAAAGCTGGCCAGGAAATTACAACAGCTGGCTATCGTTTTGCCTACTTCGGCTACAAGGCCGACGCAAAGGCCCGAAAGGAGAGTCACTGGTTTAGCAGGAGCTACATGCACAACCAGATTTGCGAGTCCTGTCTGGCTGAAAAGCCAAATAAAAACGGTGATCCGGCTATGGTATTCAAAAACTTCTTTCCCAATGCTGCACACCTACTGACCAACATGTCCCATTTAGAATATCTTCGGTCTTCAGATTTTGAAAGCCCATGGGAAAACATGCCTGGATTTCATGTAAAGTCTTGTTTTCGTGATCCCATGCATACAATCTATCTTGGGACGGCCAAAGAGATACTTGCTTCGAGTTTGGGGCTTTGGTGCCGCAACGATTATGTTGAGGGGTCCAGCTTACAAGAACAACTTCGGATCATCTCTGCCAAGCAGAAGGAATATTGCAAAGTTGCTGGGTTGCGTGGGTCATTCAAAACCTTTACACCATCCAACACTGGTCTGGATAAAAAAAGCGAATACCCAGAACTAGGTTCATCTTTTAAGGCGGCTACAGTGAAAACATCCATTTGGTTTTTTGCCAAGTTTGCTTCTGAGATAGCATCTTCCAATCCAGAGGCTAGGGGTATAGAGAAAAAGGGTTTGGGGATTTTTTGGGTAGGTTTCCCAATTTGGAGTTAAACCATTCAACTCTTCAATATGTTTGTTTCAAGAAAGTTTCTGGCAAATCCATTCCATTCCGGAACCTAAAGACTATAAGAAATCCAGAGTTGTTTTTGGTTAGGGATCCCAGTTTTGGTTTAAAGGAAAACCAATGAACCCCACATTACTTAGATACCACAAGATACCATTACGATACCATTATCTCAACTAGTTGGCCTGTAAGAACTTCCCCTGAACAGGATCCAAAGCTACAGTTGCTGGCAGTTAGCCTTTGGAGTCTTCAACAAGCTGTGCAAATCATGGACCACAGTGATATGTTGTTGCGTGTAGAAGATGCTAAGGTGGGAACCCCCTAACTCTTTTTTTTGGTGAACATGTGTCTGTTTTTTGTTTTCTCCCAAAAAGCCCTTGTAACTTTAGCTTGCCCATGCAGGCGGTGAACCGTTTCATCTTGCAACACTTGCAGTGCTGGCAGGGTTTGGCACATGAATGTGCCATGGAAAATGTTTTTTTGTTCCGACTTCGCCCCAAAACCCATTACCTTCAACATATTGGGGCTGATGTTGAACGCAACCAACTAAACCCAAAACTGGTTGGTAGCTGTTTTTGTGATGAGTCATTCCTTGGCTACATCAAACGTATAGCAGTAAAATGCCATGCGGGGTCAATGGTAAAAATTAGATTTTGGCAACGGTACTTCCTGTTGCTATCACTGCGCTTTGAGAAACGTCGAAGCACAACGCAGTGCCGTGGATCTGGGGCGCCAGACGTGTGAGTGAAAATATAAGGTGCTCCACAATGATGCGGTGCAATGCAGCGGAAGAGAAGGGAAGAACAACAAAGGGGTTAAACACCCCACAAAAAAAATACATATAAACGCCCCCTTAGGGATGATTTTTGGGATGAACATACTGCTTTGTTAACCCTACAAAGGAACCTCGTGAAGATGGTGTTTGAAATATTTGGTTTTTACAAAAAGTTTTGAACCTGGAAATCTCCCCTTTACTTTCACTTAGGGTGCTTTACCTCCAGAGCCACAACCCACTATGGTATTTTCTGTGAAGATTCGTTTACAAAGCAGTGTAACATCAAAAACAAAACCCAACCAAGTATACCTCATGGTTTTTTCCATACCATGGTGTTTTTTGAAGAAAGGTCCAGGGAATGTTTGTTTTTTTGGCACAACCTTCTCATCAGGGTCATGTCTCCGGTCCAGAGTTTTTAGGTTTTGTTCAAAAACACGGAGGATATTCTGAGTACATGCAGGTTTGAAAACTTCGAGCTGATCCCCACCCCTTAAAAAGGCTCTCAAGTGCATTTCCAAACATCATCGTGAAGATGTTTGGAAACTTTGCGTGTGACATCCATGCAATGCAACTTAAAGCACTGTCTTTGCGCACGCTGCATGCATGCCATGTGCTCAATGACTAGGCCAAAGGTGTCGGAAAGTGTCTTGCTGATGGCCACTGCTACTGCTGTGGCAAGACATGACCTTGTGAGGAGCATGGTCACCGTTTCTTGTAAACGACTTTCGCATTTAAAGGCACGCCTTCTCTTTTGCTTTGGTTCATACTCTTTACAACTTTTTACATTTTGAAACTGCTCAACATTTTGCAATCTTGCTGGTCATGCAACTGCTGCTGAGACATTTATATTTATTTTGTTCTATCACGCTCTCATTGATCGATACAACTGTTTCTAAAATACGCTTTCGTTCTACTTATACAACTGTTTCTAGAATATGCTTTCGTTCTACTTTCACGCTCTCGTTGATCGTTACAACTTTCTAAAATACGCTTTCGTTCTATTTTCATGATCTGGTTCTCGATCGAGATTCATGTATACAGATATATACATACACTTTGCGATCATTTCTCCATGCATGCTTTTTTGCGAAAAATGTTTCGTTTTTATTATCTATATGTTTGCATGCAAATATTTTTTGTTTGTCTTTCTTCTGTCAAATTATTTTCTAATTTCTTGCATGAAAATGCTACATGTTTATCTCCGACATCGCTTTCCAGAAAACATGGATATATAACATGCTCGCAATTTTCACTTTCCACTGCAGAAAACATTCTGCAATTCTAGATTTCACTTTCCCGAGAACGTTTGCTTTAAATACGCTTTCGTGGTTAACCTTCTAAACCCTAAATACGTTCTCGCTTTAAAGCTGTAAACCCTAAATATGTTCTCGCTACAAAGCTTAAACCCTAAATATGTTCTCGCTATGAACCATGAAACCCTAAATACGTTCTCGCTCTACAGCTAAACCCTAAATGCGCTTTCGTTTCCCTAGATAAACCTCAAAACTTCTTGATTAATTGCATAATATTCTTAAGTTAATTTGAAAGTTTCCAAGTCTGTATAATTCTTTGGTTTTTTGAAAGTAGTTTTCTTAAAGTGTTGTTTCTGCATGTCGTTCATACCTCTAGTTCTCGTATTGTTCTTTATATTCATTAATCATACTATCAAAATTGTTTTCTAATCATAATTGACATGCACCATTTATCCATCATGATCTTACGACACTTACGACATCTGTTTGGATGCATACGAAGACTGAATTCATATACAGTTGTCGTAAGGGTAAACAGTTGTCCACTGTGCATCGCTTGATCCTTACGGTAATTTGGAGCGCTGCGACAGCGGAAAAATACAACTGATAGATCACGGTCGCCAAAAGCATGCCATGGGCTTGCAATGCGCCTGTGGAAAATAAGAGAAACACTTCCTTTGGGAGTGTTCGCAGAGTGGCAAAACAGCTTCGGCTGTACCCATGCCCATGGACCATCCCTTCTTCGAAGGGTTTGATGTGATGTGGTCAGACTTCGACATTTTTCTGGTCCGACATCCTACCATCGCAGTCCAAGGTGCCAGTGAAGGATACGTTTCTTGGATTTTTGATAGGTGAAGACTTCGGTCGGTTTTGCATGGGGGTGTAGTGAGAAACCCTCATACAGTAGCTGACTGTACAGAGGAGGCCTCAACGTCGGACCTGATGTCAGAATCCGCTCGTAGTGAGGCATTCTCAATGTCAAACAGCACTGAGTCTGGCTCTTTGTCCCTGCCCTCTCCTGTCCAGGCATTTGCATGCAAACAGTTGGGCTTTATTCCGAATAGTTCAAAACACATGGCTTTTATCAGGCATCCATTTCCTGCCCCCCAAATCCAACATGCATGACTAATTTCTCACATCGACGCAGCCAGCCCCATGACTGTCCAGCCATGTTCTGCCAGCGCAACTGGCAAGCCCATGCTATCCCAAATCAGATGCTCCAAACATTGCTTTTGCCAAATATTTTCCAGATCTGCTTCTGTATAATGATTTTCGCAAACCTCACAAAATCAGAAAAACAATGTAAGTTAGATGGCCCAAACCCGGCGCCCAGGCTGCTCCTGCATCATACTCTTCATGGGCAGAGGCTGTAGAATTTCTCCGCATTTGTTGCTCCACAGAGCGCCTGCCGGAACAGATACGGGCGGTGGTTGACTTTCGCGCGCGCGTCACGGTCATCTGCAAATCATCCGCCAGAATGTCCAGGGCCTGCTTTATCATGGTAAGATCATAGACCGACAATTGCTCCTTGGCGTGGGCCCCACAAGGAACGCCCCTCGGACTGACTTTTCATGCCTATAGGCAATTGGAAAGGGAATGGAAGGAGAACAGCCAACTGCTTTCCAATGATCCAAAAAAGCAATCAAACCTCAAGAGCGCGGTTCTTCAAATGGGGCCAAAATGAAATTACTTAGGGGCCTAGCGATGTAATGCCACAAAACACCCATGCATTAAACAAAACCATCTTCTTTGACGATTTGTACCTTTTCAAACGACAGAGTCTATTGAAATCTCGCGTCGTTTTGACGGAATTTGCTCGCCACTCAAAGCATACATGCATCTAGGTTTCAAGGTCGCGGACCATCTTCTCGCGCTGCTCGCTGTTGGAGCGCTGGAAGGAGGCAACAATGTCCATCAAAAATTCGAACACCTTTCCTAGTTCGACCAAACGACCACACCATACAGGTGGGTAACGGAATAGGGGTAATTAACAAATAACACCAAGATTCTGTGCACACGAAATCTGTGTCCCGGCCGCGGGGGTGCCGCCGGCGGAACACGAAAACGCGAAAACGCCAAGCGCAAAAACGCGAAAACGCGAAAAAAGACAGTGTTCTGGCGACTGTTGCACCTCGTGGCGATGCGGCTGCAGCGCAACAAAACACCTCCGGCGTGGTTCTACGTCCGCCCCATGTGCTTGACTTCTACATGCTTTTTCTCTGAGAACTTCGACGCTTTTTACAGGCTTGTTCGGAAAGGCAGCTACGATGGATAGCGGATGAAGTCTAAGCCTTAGGGTCTAAAGGTTCATTTCGAGCTCGCCTCATCGGTCGTTTCGAGTCGGCCTTTCTTGGATTTCGATAAGTCCACTTTTTGCACTTTTTATTGAGTGTTCTGAGCATGGAAGCAGGCTGGACCTTGGTGAAGATCAACAAATTGAACAAATTGAATTCATTTGAATTTCGTTGAGTTGAACCGACTCACCCAGCTGATACATCATGATCTGTCATGACGCGTTGTGATGGTGTGATCGATCATGATGTGTGATGATGTATCATCATGTGTCATCATCACTATGTCATTTCATGGCTTGATAGTACTTTTGAATCTGAAGGTGCCCAGGGTGTTAAACAATCACAGAATGCAGCTAGGGGTTTTCAAAGATCTATTTGTCAAAGTGACCCAAAGGTGTTGTCGTAGATGTCGCTTTGGAATTGTTGAGCACCTGACAAGACGGGTGGAGAAACCCCGAACCAAACTTGAACGACGTGAACTACCGGCTTCCCCGGAACAAAAATGCTACAGAAACATTACGGAAACAAAAAAACTCCCCAGCGCACAGCAAGCACAAAGCTTTTGCCCTCCAGGCAGTACCTTTCTAAAAGCAAGGAATGGCAATGATAGGTTGTACAGGTTAGGGAACGTCCTCCTCAAGCAGAGGAGGATCTGCTGACTTCCCTCTTTTGAAAT